>ERZ651776.2697-NODE-2697-length-18781-cov-4.864628_pt1 | contig 18781 bp, 12 predicted proteins | sample MGYA00514761_ERZ651776 | MGnify/ENA metagenome assembly ERZ651776 | reverse complement strand
CCCCCCGGCCCGTGCTGCAGTAGAGGTAAAGCCTGTTGCTCCCGCATACGGCGAGTACGTCGTTGTGCTTCTCCCAGGTCATGTGCAGCAGCTTGTCGTTCAGGCCCGACGGGGGCTTGTGGTTCCCAGTCTCGGGGTTCATGCCGCCGCAACCGCCGGAGTCCTGTGCGTACCCGTACACGTCCATTTCAGAGTCGCCGTAGGAGCTATTACCCGAGCCCTCCATGCGTTCGTCGCCGCCACTGCTCCACCCCGTCCCCGTCCCCGTCCCCGTCCCCGTCCCCGTCTCCCCCCCGCCCGGTGACCCGAATCCGTCCCTCATATCCATGCCGTCCCCCTTGGACATCTCCTTGTCCAGCTCCATCCTGTCGTCGAGCTTCACGTCCTCCACCAGGTCCCCCGTGGCCGAGTCGAACACCTTGAACCTGCCGTCGTAGCTCCCGCTCGCGACGAGCGACCCGTCCCCGCTCGTGCAGCACTCGAACTTGTCGAATATGCAGTCGTTCTCGTAGAGGTCCACGAGGCTGGGCATGAGGTGCTCCTGGAGCGGTATCGACCGCACGGGGTGCCTGGTCATGTTCGCGTCCCAAAGCTTCACGGTCATGTAGTCCCGCGAGACGATGAAGCGGCCGTCGGGGGAGAACTTCGCGTCGCTCACGGACGCCACGATCTCGCTGAAGAAGCTCTTGTCCCCGGACAGGCTGCCCGGGAGCCCCTGGGAGGGGGAGGATTTCGACGACAGCACCAGGGCGTGGTTGTCCACCAGCGCCCGGTCCCTCATGTCGCCGATTTTTATCGTTCCCTTGGAGGAGGAGTGCATTAATATGTGGCAGTGCGTGGGGTGGAACATGGCGCTCGTAATGACCTCGGTAAGGTCCTCCATTTGAGGCGGCTTGACGTCGATGATGTTGAAACACTCCTCGCTCCCCTCCAGGTTCCAGATGTTGACCCTCAGATCGTCCGCGGAGAGGAAGGTCTCCCCGTCGCTGTTGTTGCTGATGCTGTTGATGTGGTAGTTGTGAGCGTTCGAGTAGATTCTCCGGGGATTCGCGACGATTGTTGTCGAGCTGGAGGTCGGGGAGGGGAAGTAGAGGTCGTTCCGACAACTGGCCCTCTTCCCGCCCCCGACGTACCTTCCCCCCGAGTAGCCACCGCTGTTGTTCTTGTTGTTGTTGTTGTTGTTGTCTTCGTCGTCGCCGTCCATGCTGTCCATTGCCGGATCCGAGCGACCGTTCCCATCGTCCTCGTCAAAGCGTCTGATCGTCTTATTGTACACCTTCCAAAGCTTCACAGTCTTGTCATTCGTGCTCAGGAGGAAGAGCGCGTTCCCCGTCGTCTTGCACCACTGGATCTGATTGATGCGCTCCTCGATCTCCAGGCTCTTTAGGTAGTCAAATCCGGACTCGTGGGACTGGAACTCCGCGTGGGGCATGTAGGTGTGGAAATTGGAGGACAAATGGGAGGAGGTGGGGGATGATGTCGAAGCCTTGAAGATTACAACTGAAAACGACGGAAATTAAAAAAAGTGGTATCGTGAGATTCATGGCAAGCATTTGAAAAAAAAAAAGCAACACAACACAACCCAACACAACCCAACACAACACAAAGCAACACACGGCGCCAAATACAATACTCACTTCTGCCGCCTTTGTCGCCTGTAGCAAGGTACTCCCCAGTATCATCGAATTGTACAGCCGAGAGGGTGTCAGCTGTTTTGCATCGAGTTTTGTCGTGTTAGTGCAAATAAATTAAAGGAAGAGATGAAAATGTTTGCTATCGCACGGTTTTTTGTTTTAAGACAGGAAACAAACGCAAGTGTCCAATTGCGAAAGCAATTGACCACGACAAGGCGCGGCAAGTGCAGATGGACCGGTCATCATGGGAGAAGAAGAAAACAAGGACTCACCATCAGCAATTGCTGCCGTCCCACTAGGAGGCTCCCCAAAGCACTGTGTGAGCTGCAGAGATGAACCGCTCATCGTCTGACCAACTACGTATGCACTTTATAAGGTTGCCTCGTCTAATATTACAGATGATTTCCTCTCGCAACGTCAAATATTCTTTTTCCACTACCACTAGCAATTCTGTTTCTGCTGCCCCTTATGTCAGTTGCTTCAAGAGGAGTTGGGATTGTTTTAGGGTAGTATTTAGCTTTCGAAGATCGGCGGAGGAGGCGTGATCAGATTGAAGGGACGAATCGGGGTAGAAGTTTTTACCCTAAAAAATACGTCAAAGAGTATACTGGATCTCCAATCACTGACCTGTGACAGTGTCAACAGAAGTTAAACTCTCACAGTGGTAAATTAATTTGAATGGCCATTGATATCACCGATATCTGCGTACGGAAGAAAGCCGGGACACGTTTTTAAACAAATTTAGAAGAAATACAACCCTGAAACAATAACACCGATTTTGAGATTGGTATTTTGGGAATTAGGAAAACAGCGGCGCGGCATTTTTGGGAGAATTTCATGAAAATATCCTGAGACGGTTCACTTACTTTCACTCCGAATTCACCATAAATTCGACACCCTCAAACACAAAATTTTCAATTAAAACACGTCCACTCTTCCACAGCACGACTATCATAATGCCATCACGATCATTAACAATGACGTGACTACAAGGTCTGTTGGAGTGGGGGCTTGTTTGTGTTGTAGCGAGATGAGGGTGATGGGTGAAATTGGGCACATATGACATTTATTATTTGGAAATGCAATCAAAATGGCACATTTTATGGTAAACCTATCGCCTTCTGCTTCCTTCTCATTCATTTACAAAATTTGTTATATCTCCTGCTCCTCATCTGCCTCTGCCTCCTCCCACTTCTGCAGGAACTCGGCCTCAATTTTTGCCTTGACCATCCCAACGCACCTTTCGTCGCTTACTCCCCTCAATCCACAGAAATAAAACCCCTGCATCTCTGCATCCCCCCCATTACTCACTGGGATGTTGTACAGGACTTCGTCAACCTCAACCTGCGCAACAACAGCAGCCATCTCATCGGAGTCTCCTGACGTGAAGAAAGTCCGAAACTCTGTCTGCGTCTCTTCGATGCCTCGCCGGGTCTCAGGGTGAGTCAATAGCGCCTCCAGGGTGTGGAGGCCGGGCTGAATCCCGGCAACAAACGGCTTGATATTAGCTGGGCCTGAGAAGATCGGCCAACAACTGTGGGCAGAGGAAGCGTCAAGATTGAAGCAAATGAACTGGTGCTTGAAGTACTTCTCAAACTTCTCTGCCTCATTGGTGTGAATTTTGCTGACGAATTCTGCGTTGCTTCCCGGCAAAGTCACCTTCTCAAACGGAGTTAAAATCTCAACAAATGGCACATCCAGCTCCACCTGTTTGTCTTCTTTCTCGTCCAAGTCAATCTCTTCTTCTTCATCCTCAGGTTCCGGTTCCGGAAGTCCCAGATCTGGGTCCTCAACCGTGGTGAACTTTCTCACGTCAGTTCTCGTTTCCTCCCTCAGCACCCCATCCTTCATTAGCATAGCCACAAGCGTATGTGTCCCCTCGACAGCGTTGACGAAGCGGACGCGCCCTCCAAATACCGGCCAGCAACTAAACGGAGAGTCGTCCAGGGACACACACACACGCCCTCCGGTTGTATTGTATGCTGCGGTGAAAACTTCAGCGTTCAGTGGTTCAATTTGGAGCTGGACATCAAAGGCATCCCCAAGGATGGTTGAGTCAGGAGGAGGCGCCTGTATTCTGAAGTGTGCCTCGTCTGTGATGGGGGGGGGATCGTTCTGTTGTTGTTGTTGTTGTTGTTGTTGTTGTTGTTGTTGTTGTTGTTGTTGTTGCGGCTGCTGCAGTTGTTGCTCTCGATAACCACCGCCAGCTTGCTGTCCAGGCATCCGAGGAGGTGCTCTACCACCGCCAGCGTCACCGCCGCCACTATTACCCCCCTTTCTACCCCCATCTCGGGGAGTTAGCTTAATTGGCGCGTTTCTACTCTTCGGAGTGAGACGTATCGGAGCATTCTTTGCTCCTATACTCAATTCCAGTAGACAACATGAAACGACGGCAAGAAGGATTATCGTAATTTCAGGCGATCGCAGGGGCAGTAGCATGATGTAATAGTGCGCCCAAGACTTCCCAATACTTCTTACCGAAGTATTTGAGATTGAGCTCAAGTCATTCAAAATGAAATTTGCTTTTTTTCCCGGCCATTTTTTAATTTGTATTTAAGAAAGAACAAAGTCGTGAAAGAATACAAAGTCTACCCCAGGGACTATCTTCTATATCTTTGCTGTCGAAAATGCCTATGAGCCGTTTTGGAGGTGGGGGTGACCCGCCTTCCGACATGTTTAAAACACCTGCTGCCAAGCGAAGTGCGAACCGTAACCAGAACAACAAAGAGTATACCGGTGCCTTGGTGGACGGCGAAGAGACTCCAAGGAAAACCAACGTCGGGGTGGTAAATAACAAAACTTCAAACCTGTTAAAATCTCTTGGTGTACGGGTTGGGAATGGTGCCAAGAGAGCTGGGGGAGAGGGGGGGGGAATCCAGAGTTTGCTCAACAAGGCTCCTCAGATTTCTCATAACAGCGACAATTCCCCCCCTCATGTTAAAGTAAGCATTGCATCCCATAAGGCTGGGAGGAAACCTAGGGCGGCAAGAGGCAATCTGAAGTTAGGCGGCAAGACAAATGGAGAAAAAGTGAAAGGGCCAAAGAAGACTGCTTCACTGAGAACACAAGGTGCCAATGGTGGTGTCGATGCTGGGGTTGGTGGAGTTGGTAGAAGCGGCGGAGGAGGCGGTGGAGGGATCCCCGGTCTGGGCAACAGGGGAAGAGGGATCCCTGGCCTTGACAACAACCGAAATGGCGGAGAAAATGAAGACCTTGAGTACAGCTCGGTGGAGAATGTTGCTCCTAACTTGAGAAGTCCTCACAACCGCACAAGCAGCCTAGATGTTTTTGAGCGAAGGAACGACTCGGCGCCGAGCACTTCATTCGATTCAGGAGGGGATGGTGGTTTCAACAATCTCAATGCCACGGTTAATGGCAGTTTTGAAATTGATCCTCACCAGGGGCAGCAGCTCAATCCCTACCAGCAGGACCAACAGCAGTGGCCGCAGGGGAACCCTTACCAACAGCAGCAGCCGCCGCAGCAGCAAGAGCAACAGGCGAATCCGTACCAGCAGGGGCCACAGCAACAACCCCCTGCTTTTCAGCCTGTCTATCAGCAGCAGCAGCAGCAGCAGCAGCCCCAATACCAGCAACCCCCTCAACAATACCAGCCGTATCAACCACCACAGCAGCCTTATCAACCACCACAGCAGCCGTATCAACCACCACAGCAGCCGTATCAACCACCACTGCATCACTCGTTTCAACAGTACCAACCACAACAACCTTATCAGCCTCCTCCGAAGCAATATCAGCAACAACCACCACCACAATATCAACAACCCACGACACAACAACAGCAGCCGCAGCAGCAACAAACTCCGCACATGCAACAGCCTCTCCAAATCCAAACGAGTATGCCTCAACAAACGTACCCTCAACAACAACAACAACAACAACAACAACAGCAGCCGCAGCAGCAACAACCTGTGTCGCCGACAAAACATATGCAGTCCCTCAGCTTGATGAACGGCCCGACCCAACAAGAACGAGACTCGAAGCTGAACAAGGAGAAAGGCTACCGGGCACTCCTCCGCCAGCAGATGCTCGAAAAGCAGGCAGAAAAGGAGAGAGAAAAGCAAAAAAAGAAGGAACTCCAGGAGGAGGAGCTGAGAGAGCTGCGGGCATTCGAGGCGAAAAACGGCAAAAAAATTGCCCACGAGAAGAAGGTGTTGGCCTACGGCGAGTTTGGGGGACAAGGAGTGAAGGGCATGCTTTACGGAGGGGAAAATGAGGGTGGTGGTGGCAACGGAATCGAAGCACAATCGATGCAGCCGGAAACCTCGTTTACCGATGACGACGAAGCCAATAATGTAGTCATCTCCACAGCGACAACCACCAATAGTACTACTCTTACAGCAGGGGGGATTACATCGCTGCTCAGCAAACCAAAAATGGAAGACGACGACCTCTATTTGGATCCACCTCAAGCAACGGCGGCAGACAACAGCATGGACAAGAGCCTCGGGAAACCGTCCAACGTGAGCATTACAGCACAAAACCCTTACTCAGGTGCTGCCTCCGCCGAACCCACGAACAATCCTCCTGTAATTGTGAATGACCCTGCTCTTGTCGAAAGAGCCGCCAAGTTCGATCAATTGGAAACTCTATACACTGACCTTCTTAATTCTCAAAAGCAGATGAAGAAAGAGCTCGAGGGAACGACGGACAAAATGAAAAAAATATCCGAGCGGGATAAGACGCTCAAGGCAGGGCAGCGCGGAGGACTTAGGAGGAGGAGGGTAGAGAACAGAAAGAAGCCCCCCGAGAGAGATAAAGGGGGGCGAATAATACGCAAGAAGCCGCCGATGATTGAGAGTCAACACAGCGCCGATAGGAGCTTCGAGGCTATGTTTGACGGTAGCGATAGGGGCGGCGGCGGCGGCGGCGGCATCCCGGGCCTCAGCAACAACAGGAGTAACGATAGCTTACTTAGAAGCCAAAGCGCGAGTCGTCATCGAAGCGATCCAATCAACCCGTACGCCAAGAGCAATAACCAGCAGGACGTCCTTGTCAGCCCGAGCAGGGCACCCAGGGACAAATCCCGCTTTGGGTTTAAGGGAAACCCCAACCCACGCCCTTCTCCGCACCGAAATCTCAACAACAGCCGAATGGATGCTGATAACAAAAATAGCAAATACAATGCCAACGACATCTGGGACACAGAACTCCCCACCGCAAACGCGCACGATAGCCTCGAAGCTAGCATGGGGGAACCGATAGCTGAGCTTGGCGGAAGCAGCGATCTCCTCTACAACGACAAAGGGCTTGACCCAGCCCATGGAAGCACGATAAGTGCTGATCAGCTCGACCGATTAATGTTCGGCTGATCGACTGATCGACTGTAAAGTAATATAGTTTAGAAGGCGCTTTCTACCGCTAAACGGTGCACTTCCTCAATAATCTTCAATTAATTTAAGGCCTGGTCCAAATCACTTATCAAATCGTCTACATCTTCCAACCCGACGCTGACCCGCAGTAGTCCCTCTGGACTTATTCTCCTGTCCTCTGGCTCAACGCTTGCTCTATGTTCAATGAGGGACTCTGTCCCGCCGAGGGATGTCGCCCGGCTGATCAACTTGCACCTTGCTGCAACAGCCATGGCAGCCTCCTCACCGCCGTCCACTTCAAAAGAAAGCATGCTGCCAAATCGCTTCATCTGCGCTTCAGTTAGCAAGTTGTGTACGTGTTACACATGGCGCAAGTGTGTCGTGATCACAGAGCTCTTACCTGCTTCTTCGCAACAGCATGATTAGGGTGACCTTCAAGACCTGGATAGTGCGTACGTGCTACTCTGTCATCATTAGCCAAAAACTTCGCCACAGCCTCAGCATTGTCGCACATCCGCTCTACCCTGACGTCCATGCTTCTAAGTCCCCTCAATATCAACCATGCATCAAACGGCGCGCAGACACCGCCGATCGCACCTTGCGCATCCTTCGCACCCTGCCCTATGTCGCGGCCAGGGGCAGTGGAGCCACATGACGTGACAATCCCACCCAGTACGTCGGAGTGGCCGCCCATAAATTTTGTGGTGCTGTGCAAGGTCACGTCAGCGCCGTGGTTAAGAGGCCGCGTTATCGTTGGGGGGGTCCACGTCGCATCCACTACTACGCCTATGTCTTCGCTTATACCCTTAGCCAGCGAAGAGAGCGATGAAATGTCTACCACAGTGCAGAGTGGATTTGAAGGGCTGGGTATGCGTGGCAGTGAGTGAACGAGTGAGTGAGTGAGTGAGTACAGGAAAATACAGAACTAATTCGGCCTAGTTTACTTTGTCCGGGAGAAAATATTGGGGAAGTATTTGCTATTTTGGCAGAAAATATTGGGGAAGTATCTGCTAATTCGTTGTGCATCATCTCACCTCTCAATCCAGAGAAGGGGATTCCGATTATTGTCCAATGCCGACTTCAACGCCGCAGTAATGAATTCGGTGTCGGTGGGATCAATCAGAGTGAACTCAACTCCCATCTGGTCCGAAAACTTATCCAGCTGGTAGGGCACTCCATGATAACAATCAGTTGGCAAAACCACGGTCGTATTCTTCCGAGCAACCAAGACAGCGTGTACAGCAGCCATACCGGAAGCGAACGCGGAAGTAGTACAACTCTCTCGCTCGCTTGGAGTTAAATCGAACGTTTCTATTTCTCTCACAGATGACTCCAACTGATCACGGGTCGGGTTGCTCATGCGTGAGTAAATATGCCCACTGGGATAGGTACCGTCACCGGCCCTCTCAAAAGTCGAAGACAAATTTAAGTGAGGTGCCATCCCAGATTGATTGTTAGCAGGGTCTATGCCGGCGGTCGCAAGTAGCGTAGTCAAAGAGGGAGAGGTTGCTGTCATCGTTGATGACAGGTTCCTAGCTTCCACCGCCAACGATATATTCTGAGCTTTCACTCGACGAGAGGTAGTAGTAACCAATCGAAACATTTGATATACTATAGAACCGCAACAGCAAGGGCTGATTTCGCTTTTCACGTGGGTGGTGGGGGGGAAGAGGGACGCCCTGTTGATGAGCTGGCTCCGACGATTTTTGACCTTGCTACTTAGTTCAGTCAAAGTTCTTGCGCCGCACTGTTTTATCGATTTAGAGCGAAGCGATCAAAGCGACAAAAAAAAATTGCAGAAATTGAGTTAAAATTGTAGTAGGATTTTTTCCCACCCACATTGTTTTTTAACGTCCTCTCTCTCCAACGAGTGTATCAGTCCTAGTTTACCTTCCTTCCTATTGCCCCAACAACAGCACAGCACCACCATTGAAGAAGAGAGGAAAAAAAAAAGAAACCCACAGAAAATGCCTCCAGCACGACAGGCTACAAAGATGAAAGCGCCCCCCGATAAGTACGACACCTCAAAAAACAGTAGCCAGAAGGCAAACACTCTGTGCCGTGTAACATCGATCCCACAGCGCACGATTCTCTTAGAAAAAGCGGCTTTAATCCTGAAGAAATACGAGGAAGCGTTGCTGCCATCTCATGGCGGGAGGAATTGGCAGGTTAGGGTGATTGTGAAGGAGGGCGGAACTGGACCAGAATGGAAAAAGGGACCGCTATTTCGTTGGTACGGGGCGGAGTTGGAGTTGGGTGTGCTACCGGCTTTGATTGAGAATGTTGAGGAGCGCGTCGTCGTCCCCAAGTACAAATGCCTCCCAAAGGTGCCTGCAGACAGGTTCGCAGACATCCCGGCGACGGACATCTTGCGACGAAATGAGACTGATCGCGGCTTTAACACGACTGCCGAGGCGAAGGAAGACTCCCAAAAGGTTGTCGTGAAACGTCATTGGATATCCCCCGACATGAAGGTCGTCAAGTTCTTCAAGGACGTTCTTGATGAGTGCAAAATGCTGGCCAACAGGGACATTCTCATCAACAAATTCATTTACGGGACCTCTGCTTCCGGAAACTTTCTTGCTCCTAAGCTTGTGAGCAAGGATGATGCCTTGAACGCAGGCCACGCCAGGTTCTTGAAGGACGGTCTTTGGGTCGTCGGCCAGGAAGAATCTTGGCAGGACGGCAACCAGGCAGAAATTGAGCGTAAAAAAGCCATCAAGGACGTCAAGGTGAGAATGAACAAAGCGGCCGATGCAAGAAAGCGACAGAAAGAATAAATAAGTGGAAAGGCAAAAGAACCAAAAGAACCAAAAGAACCATAAGAATCAAAAGAACCAACGACCCTCTAACAAACTTGTTTTGCTTGCAGGCGAAAGAGCGAGAAATTTTAGGCACCATGGGAGGCAGCAGCTCTGATAAGTCAGAGGAGCTGACCATGTCTGATGGCCTGCGCATATCGCCACAAAATTACTACGTGATGATGAATAGGGTCGCTTACCGGGAGACTCGCCTCAATGCGTTGAAGCAGGAGAAGAGGAAGGGAGTGAACGTAAATGCAATTCCTGGCCCCGATGGCGTCGCGGTCACGGTACCTCCTCCTGTTGCTCAACCCATTATCAGCACAACTCCGACTGGGAAGGTTACTTTCACTCTCACTGCGGCTGTCAAGGAGCTCAAGACCATGTGGAGGACCCTGGACCAGGCAGAAAAGGATAAGTGGCAGACCGAAGCTGTTGCCGCGGCGTCGAACCCGAACTTCGACTCTGTTCAGTTGGACCCCAAACTGTACACCAAATCTTACTTTACAACCCCCCCCCCCGGTCAGCGCGAGCTTTCGCCTTTGGTACATTTCGTCAATGAATCACGCAACAATCATCAACAGACCCGTTTGACCGAGCTCGAGTTCCTGGATAGCCTGCGGGCGAAGGAGAAGCTCAAGGCCGCTATTGCCGACCAGGCTTTTCTGATAAAAAAACTCGAGAAGGAGGCGGAGAAGGCCAGAAAGGATAATGAGAAGGCAGTAGCCAAGGCGAAGAAAATGAAGGAGAAGGCGGAAAGAGAAGGCAAGAAGGCAGCTAACCTACCTACCGTCTTGGCCAAGGATCTCCCGCAGATCCCCCCCCTACCTGTCTTGACCGAGCAGCAATTCCGGACCAAGATCAAATTCTTGTTGAGCGACGCCCAGAAAGAACTGAGGGATATCTGGAAGAATAAAATGTCGGACGAAGAGAAGGAGCAATGGAAAGTCGCTGCAAACGCCAAGAATGCAGAGATAAAGCAGGAGAAAAAGAACAATGCCGAGGCAAAGAGAAAACAAGCCAAGGCACCAGCTGCGCCAATCGTTGAGGGCGCCATGATTAAGACAGAGCCGGCTGAATCCGGGGACGGCAGCACAAACGGCGGGAAAGCGAACGGAATTGACGAAGCCCAACTCACCGACGAACAGAAGCTGCTCAATTACTACAACTCCCTTGTCGACCAACAATGCCGACTCTACGACGCACAGACAGATAACTGGCAGTCCGCACTTTGCGTCTCCTACAATGCCAACACTAGCTTGCACAGAATGCAATTCAGCAAGAAAAAATTTATCGACCTTGACATTAACAAGAATAAAATCATCTGGGAGAAGAACAGGGCCATTAAAAAGGGCGGAAACCGTTCCTTCTGTCTGAGCGACGATAAGGTCGAGATGTGTCTTGACGCTGCCGTTGAACACTATGAAAGGGTTATGTACACTGTTAACACCAAGATGCTGTTCCAGGAGGTGAGCGGAGCTTGCATGTTCCCATTTAAGTTTAAGTTTCCCGCATTCCCTAACACACCAACACACCAACACACCAACACACCAACACACCAACACACCAACACACCAACACAACACACTAACACACCAACACAACACAGCTTCAAGAGGGATTTGATGTCCTCCGAGAGAGAGGATTCGGACGTTACGATATGACCGTGCTCGAGTATGACAAGCCTGAGTTTTCCTTTCTTACTGCACCCGACGCGCCGTGGATGCCCATCGTCCACAAATGCCTGGGGCAGAACGCCCAACTAGTTCATAAGGGCTGCTTTATCAGTTTGCCTGGCGCCGCCACTCAGGTTTACCACCAGGATGGAGTACACCTCCATAGCACCATTATGAAGCCGGTTCACGCTGTCAATGTCTTTATTCCCCTGATTGACATGACCAAGGAGCTTGGGGGCACCGAGTTCTGCTTGGGGACCCACATCCTCCACAATGAGGGCTATGTACCCACAAGATGTGAGACGCCCATTGGCCCTGCTGGTGTGCCTTACATTTTCGACTACAGGCTCGGACACCGCGGAATGGGCAATAGCAGCGACGAAGTTCGCCCCGTCTTGTATTTGACGTACAGTATTGACGCGAGATTTTCTGACAAGGTTAACTTCAACGCCCGCAGTTACCACAAACTCGGTGTTCTGCTCGAGAAACCCAAGAGCAGGGAGGAGAGAGGAGAGATGAGGCGCCAGAGGAGCGAAACCAAGGAGACCGTCGAAACGCCAGAGACAGGGCAAACTGGGGCAGGACAGACTGGAATGGAAGTGGAGAGCACTGGGTTCCTCGTCAAGGAAGAACCCACTGTTGTCAAGCAAGACACCACCCCTGCCAAAAAATCAACTGCAACCATCCCCAAGAAAAAGCGCCCCGTTCCCAGCGTAGAGAGCACCAGCAACAAAAAGGCCAAACATACCAATAACAATATTTGAAGCTGTCGCTTGTGGTTGAGCAAATTGTACTGGTTCTACAACACATGTGACTTTGTAAATGTGACTGAGACCCACCGCATTAAGTATGTGTTAAAATTGAACTTTGCTTCGACGATTTATTGCACCTGATACGAAAAACTTTCTTGAATTGCTTCAAGGAATTTTGGGTGATTATTTCCCACTAACCCGAATTTTTCTTATTGTCTCTCCCTCCACTATTTTTTTGGCCCCACGTCGTTTCGTCGGAATTCTACCACCATACCATTATAAAACAGCCAAGCACAGGAAGCTCATACCAATTAGTCTCTCACTTCTTCATTGAAAAAGCGATAGTAAGCGATCGTTACAAGAATGAGCCGGTGGGCTGAAAAGAGAAAGCAGCAAGCGGAGTTTGCTTTGAACAAGGAGCTGGATACTGGCGGGGATACCATCGACGCAGAGGCAACGCTCCAGCATGCAGCTCGCGGGGCGGCGATGGGAGAGGGAGACGAGGAGCTCTTTGAGAAAAAAATGACCAAGGAGGAGAAGAAGGCAGCTCAGAAGGCTGCCCGGGAGGCCAAAAAGGCTGCCAAGGCAAGGAAAGAGGGGAAGAACGGCGACTCAAAAGCTGAGGTTGATAAGGCTAACGCTGAAATGGTGAAGAAATTACAGGATACAGTCTTGACCCAGGGAGAAACGATGAAATCCAAGGAACTCGAGGAAGCGGAGGCATTGGTAAGTGTTGAATTTTTGCCATTCCCAGATGTGCTGAATATGCTGAATCCTTCCTCCCCTTTAACACACACTCTCCCTTACGATTTTCGCGGAAAACACTAGTTATCAAAAGAGGGAACTCATTGCACCTACGCGAGCAACAGAAAGGGGGTGGACCCTCGCGCTAAGGACATCAATGTTCAGAATTTCACCATGCTTCACAAGGGTCATGTAATGCTTGATGAGACACAGATTGTGTTAAATTATGGTAATCGTTATGGTCTTCTCGGCTCAAACGGGAGCGGAAAGTCGACTTTTTTGCGCCTGCTCGGCGCCCGTTGCGTCCCGATCCCGTCAAGTATCGATGTATTTCACCTCAAGGAGGAGGTTGAGGCCAGTGACACAAGTGCACTAGAAGCGGTGATGAGCGTGGACGCAGAGCGCGCTAAGTTGGAAGCTGATGCGGATATGCTCAATAATATGATGGGAACGGACGACGATGGAAACGCCAACGGCTCCGCCGACGACGAAAACATGGACGAGCAGCAGCGAAATGAGCAGATTATGGATTTACTCAATATAATCTACGAGCGTCTGGACGACATGGATTCCTCAACTGCAGAGGTTCGTGCCAGAAAGATTCTTAAAGGTCTGGGTTTCACCCACGCGATGCAAGCAAAGGCGACTAAAGACTTTTCCGGAGGATGGAGGATGCGAGTGGCCCTTGCCCGCGCCCTGTTCATAAGCCCAGTGTGTCTTTTGCTCGACGAGCCTACTAATCACCTCGATATGGAGGCTGTTTTGTGGCTCGAGGACTATCTCAGCAAGTGGAACCGAATCCTGCTCTGCATCTCGCACTCGCAGGACTTCCTGAACAATGTCTGCAGCCACATGATTCACCTCAGCCCAAAGAAGAAGCTCGTTTACTATGACGGAAACTACGACCAGTTTGTCAAGACCAAGACGGAGAAGGAGGTTAACCAGCTCAAGCAATACAAGTGGGAACAGGACCAAATCAAATCGATGAAGGAGTATATTGCTCGTTTTGGACATGGTACCGCCAAGAATGTTAGACAGGCACAGAGCAAGGAGAAGGTCCTGGAGAAGATGGTGAGGGCCGGCTTGACGGATAAGCCCGTGGAAGACAAGAAATTTAATTTCGCTTTTCCGAATCCTGGACATCTCCCCCCTCCAGTACTGGCTTTCCAGAACGTTCACTTCGGTTATCCCAAGTGTGAGAAGCTTTACGATGGGATCAGTTTCGGCGTGGATCTTGACAGTCGTGTAGCTCTAGTCGGAGCCAATGGGTGTGGCAAGACCACTCTTGTGAAGCTGATTGCTGGCGAGCTCACCCCCACCGACGGAGACATTCGGCCTCACATGCACTTAAAAATGAGCCGATTCACCCAGCATTTTGTAGATGTACTTGATCTTACCAAGACGCCCCTGGAGTACTTTCAATCTCTCTACCCCGATGAGGCAAGGGACGAGCTTCGTAAGTACTTGGGAAGGTTTGGTGTGAGCGGAAAAATGCAAGTGCAGGTCATGAACGAGCTTAGCGACGGACAGAAGGCGAGGGTCGTGCTGAGTAAAATGGGTAAAGAGGCTCCGCACATATTGCTCCTCGATGAACCCACCAATCATTTGGACATGGAGAGCATCGACTCCTTAGCAGAGGCCATCCAGAAATTTACTGGTGGAGTAATTCTTGTTAGTCATGACATGCGACTCATCTCGCAGGTCGCCAAGGAAATCTGGGTGTGTGAGAACAAGACAATTAACATTTACAAGGGCGATATTAACAAATTCAAGATGGAAATGCGCTTGCAACTTGGAATTGGAGATAAGCCGGCGGAGCTCAAGGGAGATTCCAGTGTTGCCAGGGAGGGAGGAGGTGGTGAAAAGGAAAAAACAAACAAGGCAGCGGCAACCGAGAAAAAGGTTAGAAAGGACATCGGGGGCATCAGCGTTGCCAAGTCGGCGCCGCCAACAGCACCAGCACCCCAAGCCACCGTATCGAAATCGAAACCGGAACAGAGCAACGGCGGCGGTGACGCCTGGTCCGATGATGAAGAGAGCTCAACAGTGCCTCCTCCGGCACCTCAACCAGCAGCTAACGGTGGCGCGTGTCCCGAAACAGGAAAGGTGGAATGGCGCCTTTGCGGACTGTGTAATAAACGACATCCCTGAAAAATGAATGATTTTCTTACACCCAAAAAAACACATTCGGCGGCAAAAAAACCAAATTATATATAAAACAATACGCCAACTTTTTTTATGCGCTCTTGTAGATAGGCCCCACCTCGCTATCGTTGTCATCGCTCTCATCGACTTTATTTCTCAGCAAAATACTTCGCCCCCGCCCATCTCTACCACCTTGATCCTCGAGAGGACTCCTGCCGATGAGAGGACTATTTTTGTAGCTACTTGGGGTGCTTCTGACAGACTCATTCCCAAAACCGCTCCCGCCGCTCTTCCACACTTCCATCTTTCCCATTTCCAATTTGAGCTCCTTGAGAATTTCATCAAAGGAAGGTCTCTTTTCCGGGTCGCCGTCCCAGCACCTTAGCATCAGCGACTTGAGCGCCGGCGGCATGTCTGAGGGAACAGGAGGACGGAAACCGCTGGTGACCCTCACCATGAGCTGAAAAGGATTTTTTACCCGCAAATCGCTGTAGGGAAGTTTCTGGGTCCACACGGTCCAGATAAGAATACCATAGCTGTAGACGTCTACCTTGGCAGTGATTCTGACACCCCCCTCTCCCTCACCGTATTCATTATCCTCTCCCTCCCCTTCCCCAGAACCAACTAGGGAATCTTCGATTCCGGCCATCTCAGGAGCCATATAGGCGGGAGTACCGACTTGCTGGGTCATCTCCACGTCATTTGTCGTAAGCCTGCTCAAACCAAAGTCACACAACTTGACGTTGCCGCGGTCGTCTATGAGAATGTTCTCCGGCTTGAGATCACGGTGGACTACATTTTTGCTGTGCAGATAGGACATGCCCTTGGCAATGTCGTAGCTAATCTTGAATGCGACGTCCACCGGAAGCGGGCCGGCGATTTCGTTCTTAAGTCTCTTGAGCGATTGTGAAAGATTCTCGAAGCAATACTCAGTCACGATATAGAAGTGGTCGTCCTGATAGCTCACACCATAAAATCTCACCACATTAGGATGGTGTAGTTTGGCAATGAGACCTGCTTCCTGGGTGAAGAATGCCTCGAACTCCTTGGCATCCCACTTGATGCTATGCAAGCGCTTTACCGCGACTACCTGGTCGCAGTACCAACCCCTGAAAACGTGCGCGCTCGTCCCGCTGCCTACCACGACCCCAAGCTCAATATCCTCAAAGTCGATCAGCCAGTCGGCTGCGTCCGAAGTCATGGTCCGGAAAGCCTGCTCCATACCTTCTAGCTGGGGATTCTTCGCGATAAGTCTTTCGCTTAGCACCTCAAGTTTTTGGTATCTGAGCTTGCGCTTCAGGATGCGCTGTTTGCGATTATAAAAGACCGTAATTCCTAGAGCTGACGACACCACCAGCGCCCCCAAACTAATATAATACCACCATACCGTTAGCACCACATCGCTGCAATCATTTCCCTGAAACCCATCGTTACATATGCATTTTCCGTCTGGGCAGATCGTTTTGCTGCTGGGTCCAAGATATCCATTATTGCTGCAGGGTTGTCCCAAGCTATCAGCAGGGCAGCTAAGGCATCCCATCTCGCCGTCTTTCCCCACGCTCTCATAGAAGGTGACACTACAGAAATCACAGTCATCTCCGTCGTACCCTAAATCGCACTCGCAAGTGCCATTGCCGTGCAACCCGTCCCTGCACCTGCCATGGCTGTTAGGGGCGTCGCATGTATCAATGCATGATGTGCAATTGGGACCGTAAAAACCGTACCCAGTACCCGCGTACGTGCATTCACCGCAGACGGAGTTCCCTTCCCAATTTGTGTCGCACACGCAGCTGACGTTAGCACCAAAGTCAGGGAAGGTGCGATTGTCAAAACATGTTCCGTGACCACTGCAGCCCTCATCGCACATTTTTTCACAATTTTGACCAGCGTAGCCATCTAAACACCCACCGCAGTCCGCTTTGCTCCAATTTCCTTCGCAAACACACTGATATTGCGCATTACCAACCATCAGATTATCCTTTTCATTAGCACTGTGTTTATTATTATTACTTTCCAAACCATTTTTCACGAAATTCGGGTTGTCATCACCATTATCTTCGTCTTCGTCTTCGTCTTCGTCTTCGTCTTCGTCTTCGTCTTCGTCTTCGTCTTCGTCATCGTCATCGTCACTGACAAGCATGCAATCTCCTTTTCCGTTACAAACTAGCCCTGATTTGCTGGAATACGGGCACCTTGAGCAGTTCTGCCCCTTTCCGGGGTCCCCATACCAATGATTGTCCTTGTCGCACTTGTTGCAGTCTTCCCCCGTGTACCCAACGAGGCAAGTGCAGATGCCAGTCCCTCCAAGTGTTCCAGTACCATTGCAGCTCCCGTGGCCGCTACAAGGAACATTCTTGTGGTTTTGCCTGATCAAACCGGGGCAGGCTTTGCAACTGGGGCTGTAGTACCCGATGGCACAGCTGTTGCAGTATGTGTTGTTCCAGCCTGGGTCGCAGGTGCACTTACCATCAACGCAAGTCCCGTGCCCATCACAGATAAAACTCTCCGGCGACTGCTTAGGACAGTCCGTATCGGTCCCGTTCCAAGTGAACCAACTGGAGCGCAGATGATTTTGCCATGAAGCCTGCTCGTGGTCGGTTTTTGGATAAGGCATGTTCTGAGATAAAATGGAGAACTCCCCCGTCTGCTTTGAAACCGACTGGGAGGTGACGCCGATGGTTTGCCCGTAAACGTAGCTGAACTCCTCGTACTTCGCGGCGTCGTCACCCAAATAGGGCATCACAAGCATCCCAGGGGGGGACACAAAATTTGTGACCTTTGGGTACACCAAGTCTATTTGACATAGCCCATCGCTGGTCAGGCACTGGCCTAATACCGTCAGATTGTGGAACGGATTGCCGCCGAGGTCAATTACGGTGCCGTTTGCAGTCTCTTGACGAGATTTTCGAGGCCAGGCTCTCCAAGTTAATTCTAGGTATGTATTCCAGAAACTTTCGTAGAGGGGACAGGTTGTGCAGTAGACGAGAAGTTCCATGTAGCTTTCGGATATGCTTGAAACGGTGGTAGTAAAAGAGAATAGCGATGTGTTATTCGTGAAGACCTGTGCGAAGACGTTCGGAACTGAGGGGAAGGCATGCGGGAAGTGAACACCGATGATGTAAGGCTCATCCTCGTAGCTGTGCCTGGGGGGGATTATCTCGTTCCCCATCACGGACTCATCCCCGCCGTCGCTTCCCGAAAGCGCAGATGGACTGAATGCGTAGTAGTCCAGAAGAAGGACGATATCAGCATTTAACCAGTACGATTGGGTATCCTCTCTGTTCACCCTGCAGGTAAAGCCCGTGGCAGTTACGGAGGTCACAGTGGAGGACCACACACCATTGTAGGGGTAGTTGCTGTTACTTCGGGAGCGAAGTGACGTGAATACAATCGGGGGAGCATCAAACCCCCTCTTAAAAGTAACCGCCACATTTGTATGAAAAACTGTGGGACTTGGTGACGACTCTACTACTGCTGTGCCAGTTTGTTCCTTACTCGGTTCGTCGCCAATAACGGTAAAGGGCAAGGTATGGGCGGATGCAGCGTTATAGGAGGCGGGAAGTGTCGGAAGGGAATCAGAAGGAAGGGATTGAGTAGTGTGGGGGGACAGAAGGAAGAGAAGGAGGAATATGAGGAAGAGGGAGACTCCTGAGGATTGAGGAGTCATTGGGATAAATTAGGTCTGGAAGACAGCTAACG
>ERZ651776.2696-NODE-2696-length-18784-cov-5.090341_pt1 | contig 18784 bp, 13 predicted proteins | sample MGYA00514761_ERZ651776 | MGnify/ENA metagenome assembly ERZ651776 | reverse complement strand
AGGCATAGAGCTGCTAGAGAGGGTAGAAATCCTCAAACAGGTGCATCAATGCATATTGCTGCTTCTAAAGTTCCAGGCTTCAAAGCTGGTAAAGGCCTTAAAGATAAGGTTAAAAATAGCTAAGTTTTATTAACTTTAAAAAAGGGTGCTTCCGCACCCTTTTTTTATTTATAATGTTACAACTATGATGGAATCACTCAGAAATTTTTTAACGGGCCCTAGATTATTTATTGTAATTGCAGCATGCGCATTACCTTTTGTTTTTTTAGGAACCTCATCCCTAGCATCGCCTCTTCAAAACTCTCTCGGCTCAGTTAATGGAGAGAATGTTACCCAAGAAGACTTTCAAATAGCATCCAATATAACCATTCAAAAATTTAAAAATATTTATGGAGATAATTTTGACTTTAATGAGCTTGATGAAGATATTCAATTTGAACAAATTAAACAAGAACTAATATTACAGAAAGTATTATTATCAAAAGCAAGATCTTTAGGACTAATTAATAAAGAGTCTGAAAAAGAATCAAAAAAAGTTATTATCAAAAATCCAGCATTCCAAGTTGATGGTGTTTTTGATGAAGGTATTTATGAAGCTCAAGTTAATGCAGGTGGTTATACTAAAGAAAGCTATATTAACCTTATGACCGATATGCTCGCAGCTGAACAGTTTAGAATAGCCATGGGCTCCACAAGTTTTGTAACGGATGTTGAGGTTAAAGAACTAACATCATTATTAGAACAATCTTTAGACATAAATTTTATTAAAATAGATTTAAACTCTCTAAAAAAACAAATAATCAATTCTGAAGATGAAGTGAAAAATTTCTATGATGAAAATCAAATCAGATTTTTTTCTAACGAAAAAAGAAGTGTCAATTACTTTTTATTATCGGCATCTGATTATAAAAATATGGTAAATGTTCCAGATGGTTATTTAGAAAATACTTATGCAGATTATATAAATAAAATCAATCAAAGAGATCAAATAAGGTTCTCACATATTATGTTAAACAAAGCTAACTATGATTCCACTGATGCCTCTTATGAACAGATAGACCTGATTATGTCCGAAATTAAAAAAGGCATAAGCTTTTCTGAATTAGTTAAAAAATATAGTGATGATTTTGTAACTAAAGATTCTGGAGGTGATTTAGAGTACTTTGATTCAGATGTTTTTCCTGTTGAATTCTCTGATGCTCTTTCTGATTTGGCGGTAAATGAAATTAGTGATGTTGTTGAGCTTGACGAGACATTACATATTCTAAAGGTAACAGAATTCAATCAAGCAAAAGCATTAACCTTTGAAGAAAAAAAAGTTGATATTTTAGATGAGCTTATTGAAGCCGAATCGTTAGCTATCATGAAAGATAACTTTGATGCAATTGATCAAATGATTGCTTCAGGTGATTCAATAGAATCCATTGCAACAAAATTATCAAAAGAAATTATTGAAAGTAATAATTTAGACAATAGAAATTTCATGTTTGAAATTACAGACCCAATAGTAAAGGACTTTATTTTTTCATCTGATGCTCAAATAGATGTTCCTACTATAATAGAATTACAAGACTCGGTTATTATTTTATCACTATCAGATATTTTAGAACCTCAGTTAAAAACCTTTGAGGATGTTAGGGAAGAGGCAAGTAGCTATCTATCAGAATCAAAGGCAATAGAAAAAAAATTACTACTAAGCTCAGAAATTTTGTTAGCTCAAGAAAATGGATCACTAGAAACATTTATTTCCGCATATGATTTCATAAGTCAGGATTCATTTGTTGGTGTAAAAAGATATTCATCTTTGCTACCACAAGAGGTTATCTCAGAGTTATTTTTGGCTAATGAAGGAAATTCTATAAGTGTTGATTCAAGAAGTGGAGATAAGTATATTGTGGATATATTAAAGCTTAATAGACCATCTAAGGAGTCTGTTGAAGAATTGTATACACAATACAGAGATTTTTCTGAAGATCGATTATCCGAAACTATTTCATCAATGATAAATGATGATGTTTTTAGTTCTGCAAGAATTAATTTAGGTGATATAAGCTTTTAACTATGAAATATTCACCAATCATAGCTGCATTTTTTTTATTTTCTTGCTCTTCTTCGATATCACCTGTTGATGATGCTATTGATAAGCAAATATATCATGTTGGAAATGGTTCAGAGCCACAAGGATTAGATCCTCATGTAGTAACCGGGGTTCCAGAACATAATATTCTTATAGCTCTTAGCGAAGGACTAACTGCTTCTAATCCAAAGGGAGGAGAAAATGTTTCGGGAGCTGCAAAGTCATGGAAAATTAGTGAAGATGGACTTGTGTATAAATTTTTTCTTCATGAAAATGGAAAATGGTCAAACGGAGACTCAGTAACAGCAGATGATTTTGTATGGTCTTGGAAGCGTATTTTAACTGCAAGCCTGGGCTCGCAATATCCAGATATGCTTTACTATGTTGTTGGAGCTGAAGATTATCATAAAGGTATTACCGATGACTTTTCTAAAGTTGGTATTAAGGCTCTAGATGATTTAACCATTGAGGTTACTTTAAAGAATCCTACTCCTTTTTTTATAGGCCTGCTTTCTCATTACAGCACCTGGCCAGTTCATAAAGAGACTGTACTAAAACATGGATCAATAGATGACCGTAATGGTTTGTGGACAAGACCTGGAAATTTTGTAGGAAATGGCGCATTTAAGCTTAAAGAATGGGAATTAAACAATAAAATTATTCTAGAAAGAAATCCACATTATTGGGATGCCAATACAGTTAAGCTTAATGAAATTCACTATTATCCTGTTTCAAATATAATGACAGAAGATAGGATGTTTAGATCTGGTCAAATACATCTTACTTACGACACACCATCTCAAAAATGTCCTTCTTACTTGGAATCAAATCCCAATATGAGGACTTCTCCATACATGGGGCAATACTTTTATAGAATAAATACAAAAAATTCTATACTTCAAGATGTAAGGGTAAGAAAAGCTTTATCCCTATCAATAGATAGAAAAACTATAGTAGAAAAAGTAACACAATGTGGTGAGAAAGCTGCAATATCAATTACACCTCCAGGTGCAAACGGTTATTTTCCCCAAACTTCATTAGATTTTGATCCCCAAAAAGCTAAACAACTTCTTATTGAGGCTGGATATGAAAATGGTGAAGATATCAAAGGTTTAGAAATTTTATTTAATACAAATGAAAATCATAGAAAAATTGCTTTAGCTGTTCAACAAATGTGGAAACAAAATCTTGGTATTTCTGTAGAGTTAGTCAATCAAGATTGGAAGGTTTATTTAGCTAGAGAAATGATAGGTGATTACTCAATCTCAAGAGCGGGCTGGATTGGTGATTATGAAGATCCCAATACGTTTCTCGATTTATTTAGACCTAATAGAGGAAATAATAAAACTGGATGGGTAAATAAAGAATATGACAGATTAATTGATTTGGCTAACAAGACAATGGATCAAGATAAAAGATATAAGCTTTTAAATGCTGCAGAAGAAATTATTATGGATGAGTTACCAATTTTACCAATTTATAATTATGTAAAAGATTATCAGATATCATCTGACGTTAAAGGTTTTTATCCAAACTATTTAGACCATCACCATCCTAAATATATTTATCTAGAAAGAGATTAAATACTAAATGCTAGCTATTTTTTTAAAAAGATTATTGCTTGCAATCCCAGTACTTTTAGCAGTTGCAAGCTTAACATTTTTTTTAATAAAGTTAGCTCCAGGTGGACCATTTGACGCTGATAGAGCAGTGTCACCACAAGTATTAAAAAATTTAGAGGCTGCATACAATCTTGATTCCAGCCAGTGGGAACAATACGTTGATTATATGTCTGGTATTGTTGTAGGAGATTTTGGTCCATCTTTTAGATATCCAGGCAGATCAGTCTCAGAAATGATTGCTACAGGACTTCCCATAACTTTTGAATTAGCTTTTTATGCAATATTAATAGCTTTATTAATAGGTGTTTCATCTGGAGTATTGGCTGCACTCAAAAGAAATACTTATTTAGATTTTATTCCCATGGCAATTGCTATGATAGGAATATGTGTTCCAACTTTTTTAATGGGACCTTTATTAGTATTAATCTTTGGTATTAATTTAGAAATTCTGCCTGTTTCAGGCTGGGGGCAGTTATCAGGTGATAAGATTTTACCTTCAGTCACTCTTGGTTTTGCATATGCAGCTTATATTGCAAGATTAAGTAGAGGTGGGATGCTTGAAATACTTAACCAAGATTTCATAAGAACAGCCAGAGCAAAAGGTCTCACAGAAACAAAAGTTGTTGTAAAGCATGCCATGCAGGGTGGCTTAATTCCTGTTGTTTCTTTTCTTGGTCCTGCTGTTGCTGGTTTGTTAGCTGGTTCTTTTGTAGTAGAAACTATATTTCAAATTCCTGGTCTTGGAAGATTTTATGTTGAAGCTGCGTTCAATAGAGACTATACAATGATCTTAGGTACTACTATTTTCTTTTCAGCCATGATTGTATTTTTTAACTTATTATCAGATTTAGCAGCATTGTGGTTAAATCCAAGATCAAGAGATACAAGATGAGCAATAATTCATCTTTATGGTCTGATGCAATTTATAGATTAAGTAGAAATAAAGCAGCAATGTTTGGAGCAGCTATATTAATAGTCTTAATTATATTAGCAACTCTTGCACCTTGGATTGCGCCATATTCATATTCCTTTCAAAATCTTGAACTAGGAGCATCCCCACCATCTTCAGTTCATTGGCTTGGTACAGATACATTAGGAAGAGATTTGCTTAGTAGGATTCTTTATGGTGCCAGAATTTCATTACTTGTTGGTTTTGTAGCAACTGGTGTAGCTCTAGTAATAGGAGTGTCTTGGGGAATAATTGCTGGATATATGGGTGGAAAAGTTGATTCTGTAATGATGAGAATTGTTGATGTTTTATATGGACTACCATTTATTATTTTTATTATTTTATTAATGGTTATATTTGGAAGAAATCTTTGGCTTCTATTTGGAGCCATTGGTGCTGTTGAATGGCTAACAATGGCAAGAATTGTGAGAGGGCAGGTAATAGGACTAAAAAATCAAGAATTTGTTATGGCCGCTCAAGCAATGGGAGTTAGTAATTTTGCAATGTTTAAGAAGCATTTATTACCTAATATACTTGGTCCAATAGCTGTTTATGCAACATTAACAATTCCACAGGTGATGCTTCTTGAGGGCTTTTTAAGTTTTCTTGGACTTGGTATTCAACCTCCTATGAGTAGTTGGGGAACTCTTATTAAAGACGGTGTTGAGTCGATGGAAGAATATAGTTGGTTGCTAATTTATCCAGGCTTAACATTTACAATAACCTTGTTTGCATTAAATTTCTTTGGTGATGGTCTAAGAGATGCTCTTGACCCAAAGACAACCGATAACTAGAAAGCCCTTATTGCAATTTTTATAATTTGGCCAGGCATAAGATTTGATGTCTGAAAATCATTAATTTCTTTAATGCTATCGACTGACACATCAAAAAGGTCAGAAATCTTATATAAATTATCACCTTGTTTAACTGAGTAAAGGATAGTTCTTTTTTTTGATTCTATATTGCGATGAATATTTTTATTGCCTATAGTAAGTTGCTGACCAAGTTGAAGGTAAGAATTTTTATTAATGGAATTGATTCTTAGTAATTCATCTAGCCCAATGTTATATTTTTTTGAAAGGTCCCATAAGGTATCTCCTTCTGAAACTATATGCATTTCGTATGGTATGAAATTATTTGTTTTAGATTTGCTAAGTGGTATCAAAAGCGTGTCATTAATTGATAATAAATCATTATCAATATAATTAATTTCTTTAATTATTCTTACTTCAGTATCATATTTTTCTGCTAATTTCCAAAGACTATCACCTGATACAACTACATGAGATATCCAGTTTATTTGATTAACATTTTCAAAAGGACTTTCGGGACTATCCAGTAAATAAGTATTTTCTATCGGGACATAAAAAATACTTTTATCTGCTGGTGCCGATGCCCATTTAGTATAACCAGCATTGAGTTTATATATAAGCTCTGGTTGAATTTCTAAATACTCACTTAAGGTTAGTATTTCTACTTGGCCAGGTATTTCAATTTTCTTTACTACTGATTCAGCTGGTATATCAGGTAAAGTCACTCCATATTTTTTAGAATTAAATATAACTTCTCTTAAAGCAATATATTTTGGGATGTATTCAGTGACTTGTTTATTTAAATCTAATGACCAAAAATCATAGTCTAAGTTTTTTCTTTTATTTTTATTTATTTGCCTATCTAAATAAGTTGGTCCCGCATTATATGCAGCTAAAGCAAGATATATATCATCATTGAATCTCTCGAGTAGATATTTAAAATAACCTATAGCTGCATGAGTAGACCTATAGGGATCATGTCTGTCCTCACTCCACCAATTTTTTTCTAAATCAAACATTCTTCCAGTTTTAGGCATAAATTGCCAAAGACCAACTGCACCAGATGGAGATATTGAAAAAGGATCGTAGTTACTTTCTATAAATGGTATCAATGCTAACTCAGTAGGAAGGTCAGCTGCCTCAAGTTCTTGAATTACATAATATATAAAATAATATGATTTATTAAGAAAGTCATCGAACTTATTTTTGTCTTTTATGTGGTTATTTATATAACTTTGAGTTTTATCATCCAAGATAATATTTTGGTCATAATTATTATTTATAATCATGTAGTCCCATACATTCTTAGCAACTGGTTTTGGCTTTTCGATGGGAAGAACAATTTCATTAGTACATTCAGTGCCTAATGAGCTTGAAACGCATTGGGCATCTATATTTTTTATTACAGCCGGATTAGATTGACAACCCAAAAGACCAAATAAAATAAATAAAGAGAGAATTAAAAATTGTCTTTCCATGATCTTAATGCTTTAAAAATTTCCTTGGTTTCTTTTATTGTTTTAAATTTAATAGAAATATTTTCTTGGACTTCTTTAATATCTGATCTTAAGAAAGGGTTTGTTTTTAGTTCAGTTGATAATAATGAAGGTAGTGAAGGAGTTCCTGTTTCTCTCAATTTTAAAACTTCATTATATCTTGAAAGTATGTTTTGGTTAAATGGCTCAGCTTCTTTTGCAAACTTTAGATTAGATAAAGTGTATTCATGACCGCAATAGATATTTGTATTTTCTGGAAGTATTTTCAATTTATTTAATGATTCATACATTTGATCAAATGTACCCTCAAAAACTCTTCCACATCCCCCAGCAAATAATGTATCACCACAAAATAATATTGGGCTACCATTATTCTCAGAATAAAAAGCGATGTGGTCAAGAGTGTGGCCAGGTATTTCAATTATTTCAAATTCAATACCTATAACATTTATTTTATCGCCATCTTTAAGTTTTTTATCAATACTAGCAATATCATTATTAAAAGGTCCATATACATTAACTGGGTAATAGGAGACCAGATCATCAATACCTCCTGTATGATCAAAATGATGATGGGTTATAAGTATTGCCTTCAAATCTAATTGATTTTTTTCTAAAAAATTAACGGTATTTGAACTTTCTCCAGGATCTATTGCTATTGACCCTTCATTAGTTGTCACTAACCAAATATAATTATCGGTAAATGCTTCAATTGGCTCTATTTTAATCATATGCAAATTCTAAGTTAATTTTATGAAAACAGTAAATATTTATACCGATGGTGCTTGTAGAGGAAATCCAGGTCCTGGAGGCTGGGGTGTCCTTATAGAGCATGGCGATGTTAAAAAAGAACTTTTTGGTGGTATGCAAGAAACAACTAACAATCAAATGGAATTAAAGGCAGCAATAGAAGGATTAAAGGCTCTCTCAGAGCCATGTGCTGTCAATTTAACGACAGATTCAAAGTATGTCATGCAGGGCATAACTTCATGGATAAGTAATTGGAAAAAAAATAATTGGAAGAATGCTGCAAAAAAGGATGTTAAAAATAAAGAACTTTGGATTGAATTAGATAAATATAAAGACAGGCATGATGTAAAATGGCACTGGGTGAAAGGTCATTCCGGTCATGAGCAAAATGAAATAGCTGATCAACTAGCAAATAAAGGTATAGATACTCTTTAATTATGGCAAAAAAATATATTATTTTAGATACCGAAACAACTGGACTAGAGGTGTTGCAGGGCCATAGAGTAATTGAGATAGGTGCTGTATTGATGAATGACAGAAAAAAATCTGAAGAACACTTTCATACCTATCTGAATCCATCAAGATTAATAGATGAAGAAGCCTCAAAAGTTCATGGGATTATGAATGAGGATCTTGAAGATAAACCTGCTTTTGATGAAATAGCTGAAGAATTTTTAGAGTTTGTTGATGGCTCAACATTAGTTATTCACAATGCTGCTTTTGATATAGGGTTTCTTAACAATGAACTAAAATTAGCCTCTTCTAAATATCCCAAGCTTGAAGATATATGTGAAGTAGAAGATTCTTTAGCAATTGCAAAAGATAAGTTTCCTGGTCAAAGAAATTCGCTTGATGCTCTTGCAAATCGTTTTGATATTTCAAACTATGATAGAACATTCCATGGCGCATTACTTGATGCTAATATTCTTGCAGATGTCTATATGATGTTAACTGGTGGCCAAAGTAAATTTGAGTTTAGTTCCAATTCTATTACTACCAATAATCAAAATGGTAACTCTAAAAATGGTATATCTAAGGAGGGTCTTGAATTAAAACTGATTAAGGCTGATAAAAATGACTTAGATCAACACGAATCAAGACTTTTGGATATTGAAAAAAGAAATTCTATCAAAACACTATGGAGAGAATTACATTGAAAAAAGTTGTAACAAGATTTGCACCGAGTCCAACTGGCACTCTTCATATTGGCGGGGTGAGAACTGCATTATTTAATTATGTGTATGCAAAAAAATATGATGGTCTATTTTTAGTTCGAATCGAAGATACTGATAGGGAGAGATCAACTAAAGAGTTTGAAAAAAATATTTTAGATAGCCTAAGTTCTATTGGATTATCTCCTGATTTAGATCCTATAAATCAATCCGAAAGAAATAATATATATACCGCTGCTGCTCAAAAATTAATTGATTCAAATCAGGCCTATTACTGTGATTGTTCTGTTGAGGAATTAGATCAAATGAGAGCAGAACAACAATCTAACGGGCAAAAGCCTCAATACGATGGTCGATCAAGAGATAAAAATTTACCAAAGTCTGAAAATACTGTTTTAAGGCTTAAGACTCCTTTAGATGGCCAAGTTGTAGTGAAGGATTATGTAAGAGGGGATATAGTATTTAATAATTCAGAGCTGGATGACTTGATCATCCTCAGAAGTGATGGAACTCCAACTTATCATCTTTGTAATGTTGTCGATGATTTTGAACAAGGAGTTACAACGGTCATAAGGGGTGAAGATCATTTAAGTAATACACCCAGGCAGATACATATTCAAAATGCACTTGGCTATCCAGAGTTAGAATATGCCCATCTACCACTTGTCCTTGGTGCAGATAAAAAAAGACTTTCAAAAAGGCATGCAGCAACAAGTTTAGAGGAGTATCAGGCTGAAGGTTACTTAGATTCAGCAATACTTAATACCTTAGCAAGATTGGGTTGGTCTAAAGGCGAAAAAGAAATTTTTTATTTAAATGATCTGATAAACGAATTTGAAATAACTGAGATTCAAAAAGCTGGAGCTATTTTTGATATCACTAAGTTGGATTATTTAAATGCTCAGCATATGTCAAATTTAGATTTAAATGATTTTATAGATCATTTAACTCCTTTTCTCAATCTCAAGGGTATTGAAATATTAAATCACTCAAAAGTAGAGATTTTAATTGATGCAATGCGTTCTTCTGCTAATACATTTGCAGGAGTTGCTTCAAATTTGATCTGCTACTATCAAGATATATCAACTTATAATAATAAAGCTATTGAGAAGTTTATAGGAAACTCAACTGAGATATTAGATGATCTAAAAAATGCACTTATAAATTTAGAAACATGGACTGAATCTTCTCTTGATGAAGTTCTTGTTGAGTATAGAAATAAAAAAGAGCTTTCTGTACCTATGGTCAATCAACCAATCAGAATAGCTCTAACAGGTTCAACTAACTCACCATCTTTAGGCATGACTCTATTTTTGTTTGAAAAGGATGAGGTTATTAAAAGAATTGATGATCTAATTATATTTGTTCATTCAAATAATTAAAAAAATCATTACATTGATTATTTGCAATATCTTTTTTAACAATAGCATTTACTCTATACCCAAACTCTGTATCAAGAATATTGGAAATATTTACAAGTCTATCATCAGCTTTTGTAATAGTATTATCATCAATAATAGAGATCCCAACACCCTCACTAACAATTGCTAAAGCTGAAGAATATGAATCTGATTTGAGATAAAAATTCATTTCAAGTTCATTTTCTATAAAATAATTCATAATACTTGAATCAGAATATAGAGATAAAAGATTTGTTATTTCTATATAGGGTAAATGGATAATCTCATTTAAATGGACCTCTTTTCCTAAATTATATTTTTTTGGCGAAACAAGAAAATGTTTACCTTCTTTGATCGCTATATTTTTTGAATTTGATAGTGTCTGCGCATTAAAGCAAATTGTAATATCTATGTCTGGTTTATATCTTTCCTCAATAAGATCAATGCTATTAAGATTGATAATATTAAATCTAGCCTCTGGATTAACTAGATTGTATTGTCTAATAATTTTTGGAATCAAGGTTTCTGCAAGAGAGGGAGTTGTTCCAATGTTAATAAAATCTATTGATCTTGATTTATAAGTATTTGCAATGTAATTAAAATTTTTAAGTTGATTTGTTACTATTGATGCATGCTCGAAAAGTTCTTCTGCCTCATACGTAGGTATTAACTTTTTACCTTTTCTAACAAAAAGCTTAAAACCAAGGTTTTTTTCAATATTACCTAGAGTTTTACTTATAGAAGGTTGAGATATCTCCATTTTATTAGCTGCAGCAGTCATGGATGAATGTTTATAAACTTCATAAAAAATTTCAATTTGTTTCGAAGACAGCATGTATAACCTCAGGTTATGTTTATATTAATATAATAATACAATTTTAATAGACATAAAAACTTTATCAGTGATATATTAATCGCTAGTGTTTTTAAAATTTACAGGGGATTAAACATGTTAAAAAAACTATTCTTAATATTTCCATTGGTTATAACATCTTATGCTTTTGCTCAAGAGGCTGATACAGCTTCTGAGGTTGAAGAAATTGTTGTAACAGGATCGCAAATTAAAGGTGCAAAAATTACTGGCGCACTTCCTGTCACTGTAATTACTTCTGCTGATATAGAGGGTATTGGAGTAGAGTCAGGTGATGAGCTATTTGCTGAATTAGCAGAGATGGGCAGTAATAGCTTTAACCAAACAGATTTTAGTGGAGGTTACAATGCATCAAGAGGCGATGTTGGCTCACTTGATTTAAGAAATATTGGTACTGGAAATACACTAACACTATTAAATGGAAGAAGGCTTGTTCAATCTCCAGGTTATGCTACAGAGTTTATTGGTGGAAGTTATATTCCCGTATCAAGTGTTAACTCAAATTTAATTCCAGTCTATGGATCAGAGAGAATAGAGATACTTCGTGATGGCGCTGCATCTATTTACGGTGCCGATGCTGTTGCAGGTGTTATTAATACAGTTTTAAAGGATGACTTTGAAGGGCTGACGGTAAGAGTCAGAACGAATTGGTATGACAGCTTTGCTGCAAACGATAATAAAGTTAGTATCCAGTGGGGTCAAGACTTTGATGACGGAACCAATGTCTCTGTTTATTACGATGGATATATCAGAGAAAAAATTAGAGGTGCTGAAGATCCTAAATGGGTTAATGGTGACTTAAGAAGATATTTACCTGATCCTACTAGTACAGATCCTGATGGTCAGTTTAATGACACCACATGGAGAAACCAAAGTGCTAGCTCAGTTTGGGGACAGTTCTATACAGGTTCTGGTTCAAATGTTCATTCAATGTATAGATCCAATGACGATTACTGTACAGGGGAATATTCAAAATGGAAGACAACTGATTATTATACAATTCCAGGTCAATCTCATATGTGTATGTATGATGCAAGCTCCATAAGAGAAGAAAATAGAACGAATTATGGTGAAACTTATGATAAAAGAGGACCTTTAGATAGACATAATTTTGTCATGTTTATAAATAGAGAGCTTGAGAATGGTATTGAGGCATATTCTGAAATAAGTTTTTATCAATCCAAGTCCGAAAAAGTATTATATGCTGGAACCAATCTTGGGTTAGGCTCTTCCTCGAGAGGTGGTGCTAACACTCAGCCTTTTCTAATTCCATCAACTAATTACTGGTTAAACCAATTACAAAACGGCTTAATTGGTACTTCGGGTAATATATTATTTGTAGATTCAACTGCGGCAACGTCTAAAGGAGTTCCATATACTGCTGACTATTTATGGGCTAGATATTTTAGGTTTTCTACGCCAAGATCATGGGATTCAACTCGTCAGACTTGGAGACTTGTTCAAGGCTTTAGAGGGGTTTATGGCGATTGGGATTGGGATGCTGCTGTAGTAGCTTCGAAAGCCACTTCTAAAATGAATAATCATGGTAGAGCGAATTTAACATTATTAGATGAGGCTTTGGCCAAATCCACATCTGATGCTTATAACCCTTTTTGCGCTGGTTTAAATTGTGGTGAAGAAGCATTCATGACAACAATTTTTAGAAATAATACTACTGAGCTATACATGGTTGATTTTAAAATGAGCAACCCTTCTGTATATACACTTCCGGCAGGAGATGTTGGTATGTTGGTTGGTGCTGAAATTAGATCTGAGACAATGGATGATTCAAGAGATCCAAACATAAATGGAACCATTACTTATTCAACAGTACCAGAGGCTGCAAATCAGTCGACCTTCCCTTATATTTCAAATATTAGCAACAGTAGTCCTTCTCCAGATACTTATGGAGAAAGAACTGTAGCTTCAGTATTTGCAGAAATGATGATACCTCTTGCAAACAATCTAGAATCACAGTTGGCAATTAGGGCTGAAAATGCTGATGATTATGGAAGTAATGTTGTTGGTAAATTAGCACTTGGTTATACACCAAGCTCATGGTTAAAAGTTAGAGGCTCAGCTTCTACTTCTCATAGAGCACCAAATTTAATTACTGTTAATGAAGGGCTAGTTGTTAGAAATAATTCACTTCAGGACTATTTATACACAGCTGCAAATGGTGAGATTGGGGATAGTTATTCTATTCAAAGAGTTGCAAAAGGTAATGATGATTTAGAAGCTGAAGAATCCACCAATACAAATATTGGAATAGTCTTAACACCAACAGATAATTTAATTCTAACTGTTGATAAATGGGAAATTGCTACTGAAAATACTGTGGGTTTATTTGGTGAAAGCAATCATATTTTATTAGATACATTGATCAGATCTCAAGGTGGTGCCTCAGAGTGTACTGGTAACCCTCGTGTTATTAGAGGCGCATATCAAGAAGACAATGATCCAGAATCTACAACATACAACGCTAACTGGGACAGTAATTACTGTAAGTCTGGCATGGTTGAAAGAGTTGAGGATGTTTATGTTAATTTAGATGACAGAACTCTAAGTGGAACTGATTATGCTGTAGAGTATGATCTTGATACTAATATAGGCTCTTTTACAGCTAAGTTTATGAGAGTTCAATTTGATGAATTTTTACAAGAAGCATCAGGTGATAGTGTTAGATTAATTGAAGCATCACAACCTGGAGGAGCTCTTGCAGGTCTTCCTGCTCCTGCTGGGTACGGTGATCTTTTAAATACTTTTGCTAATAGAGCTTATCCGGCAGTAAAGAATACAATGCGTCTTTCATGGAAAAATGGTCCATGGGATGCTTATTTATCCTCTACAAGAACTGGTGCCTTCCAGGAACTGGGTGTTACAGATAATGCAAAATCCGTAGATGTCTCAGGTTCTTCTAATGATATATATGCTTGTTCTGGAACTGGCAAATATGATACTAGCTATGCAACTTGTGGTGATACATGGAAGGTTGATGCCATGAGGACGGTAACTCTAACTGTTGGATATAAGTTTGATAGTGGTTTGAGAATTAGAGGAACCATTAGAAATCTTGAAGATGAGAGAGCTCCATTAGCTGATGAATACACTTGGGGTTTTGTAGGAGATCAACATAGTGATTACGGTAAGAGCTATTCATTAGAGTTATATAAAAAGTTCTAAATGTTATAGAAAAGTTAAAGGGAGCTTTTATGCTCCCTTTTTTTTAATTTAAGGTTAATATAGATTTTATGCCCGCATATCAAAAAAAAGGTTTTATAGTTGGTTTAGCATTATTTTTTATTCTGCTATTTATTCCTGCACCAGAAGGATTAAATATAACAGCATGGACAGTGGCAGCGATTGCAGTTCTTATGGCAGTTTGGTGGGCAACTGAAGCAATACCTGTAGCAGTGACTGCATTATTGCCTCTAGCACTTTTCCCTTTGATGGATGTAACATCCTTTGAAAGCGCTGCAGTTCCTTATGCAAATAAAAATATTTATCTGTTTTTAGGTGGATTTATTTTAGCTTTAGGTATTGAAAATTCTGGTCTTCATAAGAGAATTGCTCTAAAGATGATTCTTGCAGTTGGCTCAAGTGGGGCAAGATTGGTTGGAGGATTTATGCTTGTATCAGCACTTATAAGCATGTGGGTTATGAATACTTCAACTACCTTAATGCTATTACCAATTGGATTGGCTGTATGCGCAGTAATGGCCGATACCATTCCTGGGTTAACAGATAAACAAAAGAAAGATTTTGATACTGCTTTATTATTAGGTATTGCATATGCCGCAACTATTGGCGGAATGTCCACACTAATAGGTACTGCTCCAAATATTGTATTTAGTGCATTTATGCTTGATGCCTATGGTGTTGAAATTTCAATGGTAAGTTGGATGACTTTAGCCATTCCTCTTGCATCCATTCTTCTTTTAGGTGCTTGGATACTTTTAACAAAATATGTATTTAAAATAAATTTTGAAGCATCTGTTGAATCAAGAACAGAACTTCAGAATATGCTAAATAGTATGGGTAATCTTACTAAAGATGAAATCAGAATATCAATGATATTTGGCTTAGCTGTTTTTGCTTGGGTTTTTAGAACTCTACTTAATAATATTGAATTTTTATCAGGCCTTACCGATGCGGGTGTAGCCATTATTGCAGCAATACTTATTTTTATGACACCTTCTGCTAGTAAAAGAGGAGATTTATTAGAGTGGGAAAAATCAAAAGATTTACCCTGGGGTCTCTTAATTCTTTTTGGTGGTGGCCTATCACTAGCATCACAAATTAGCTCAAGCGGTTTAGGTATTTGGATTGGAGAAAGCTTAATCGTATTAAGTACAATCCCACCAATATTTTTAATCTTGGCAATAGCCACCTTAATTATTTTCTTAACTGAAATTACAAGTAATGTAACCACAACAACAACGTTCCTACCTGTTTTTGGAGGTCTTGCAATTGCAATTGGAGTTTTACCTGTTTCATTAGCAATACCGGTTTGCCTAGCTGCAAGTTGTGCCTTTATGTTGCCGGTAGCGACTCCACCAAATGCCATTGTTTATGGGTCAAATAAATTCACTATAGCCACTATGATGAGAGCAGGGTTATTATTAAATATTATTGGTATTTTTGTAGTGACTTTATTTGCTTACTATATTGCTCCAATAGTTTTTTAATGAGCTTTTATAATTTCAAATACATTATTTTAATTTTTTTAAGCATAACTTTATCCTCAAGAAGTTATATTGATTATGAATCTCCGTATCATCCTGTTGTTGGTAATTCTGGAATGGTTGTCTCACAAAATAATCTTTCTTCTGATCTAGGCTTAGAAATTCTTAATAAAGGCGGTAATGCTATAGATGCAGCGGTTGCTGTTGGATTTTCTTTAGCTGTAACTCTTCCGAGAGCAGGAAATCTTGGAGGGGGAGGTTTCATGCTAGTTTATCTAAAAGAGAGTAATGAAATTTTTTATATTGATTATCGCAGTAAGTCTCCTTTGAACTCTAACTTAGAAAATATATTTGAAATCATTAACAATACTGGTAAACCATATATTACTGTTCCAAAAGATTTTGATTATGATTTGTTTGATGTTCTAGATGAGGGCTATAAAGCTTCAGCATTGCCAGGAACTGTTGCTGGGCTGCTTGATGCACACTCACGTTTTGGCAAATTAACATTAAAAGAGGTTTTAACTCCTGTTATCAAACAAGCCAGTGATGGAATAGTTGTTTCTTATGACCTTCATAAGGCAATTGAAAGCACTCCAAGACTTTTAAAAGATCCTGAGTCGAAAAGAATTTATTTTAAAAATAATAAAGCAATTAAAGAAAATTCTATTTTAAAGCTCCCTGACCTTGCTCAAACTATCTCTTTAATTGCTGAGAATGGTATAGATGGTTTTTATAAAGGAACGACAGCAAAAAAAATACAAGAAGCAATGAAAAATAATAATGGACTTTTATCACTTCAGGATTTGAGTGAGTATAAAGCTTACATTAGAAAACCAATTTCAACGGAATATAGAGGAAACAAAGTTTTTACCGCGGGCCCGCCTTCCGGAGGTGGCATAACACTTCTGACAGCTCTAAATATTCTAAGTAATTTTGATTTAGCTAAATATGAGAGTAATTCTGTGATGACCTATCATTTATTTTCTGAAGCTCTCAGAAGAGGGCATAACAACAGATCATCTGAAGTGGGTGATCCTCTTCACTACGATGTACCAGTTAAAGAACTACTTTCCAAAAAAAGAACAAAAGAGCTTACCAAAACAATTAGCTTAAGAAAGTCAACAAAGACCTCATTAATCAAACCCTTAAATATTATCAATGAAAGTAGGGATACCACTCATTACTCAATTATAGACTCTGAAGGCAACGCAGTTTCAAACACATACACTCTAGGAGCATCTTTTGGTTCAGGAGTAACAATTCCTGGGACTGGCATTTTGATGAACAATCAAATGAATAATTTAATGTATAGGTCTGGTGATGTTGAAAAAGAAGGAAGAAGGGTTAGTCTTGGGAATAGATTTAAGTCAGGCAAAAGACCTATGAGTACTATGGCTCCTGTTATGATTTTTAATGAGAATAATGAATTAACATTAATAACCGGTTCTCCAGGTGGCTCATATATACCTGGAGCAATACTTAGGGTTATCACCGGCATTATAGATTTTGATTTAAATATTGGTGAAGCAACAATGCTACCAAGAGTTCATAAAGATTGGCCCTATGAAGGCATTGATTATGAAAAAACTCTAAGTTCAGACATAGTTAAAAGCCTCAATAGGCTTGGTCATAAAACATCTTCAAATAAAACAATGGGCAGCACTCAAAGTATTCATATAGTTGAAGGAATAAAATACGGTTACTCTGACCTAAGAAGACCTAATGCATCTGTTGCAGCTCAATTAGACTAATTAACTCTGTAATTTAAAGGAGGCTTTCTGTCACCTAGCAAAGCCTTGTAAACAAAATCATCACCAACCCTTTGTTCTAGTTCTTTTTTTGCTTCTTTGATTATCAAAGGATTAGAAAAAATTTCAACTGCAGTTGCTGCAATTGTCTTTGCTGCTAATTCAGTTCCCTTAAGACCAATCGTTGTTCCGCCTGATGCAACTGCTTGCCAAGAATGCGCAGCAGTCCCTGGAACCCAGGTAGCAGTTCTTATTCCCGCAGTTGGAACAACCCAACTAACATCACCAACATCTGTAGATCCGTAACTATGAGATGTTTGATAAGCAGAAATTTCTTCCTGAGAGCCAATTTTTAAAGTCGGCTTAACAAATGTTTTATAAATAGTTTTAGCATATTCATTTTCTTCTTCTGAATAAGTTATGCCACCAAAGCTATCTAAATTCTTATGCATAATTTTTTGAATTACATCATTTGGAAGAAGAGAGTAATTACCATGCATCACTTCATAACTCATGCTTGTATCAGTTCCTATGGCAGCTCCTTCAGCAGTTTTAACAACCCTATTAAAGAGTTCTTCAACCATATACATTTTTGGATGCCTTACGTAGTAATAAACTTCAGCCAGATCAGGAACTACATTTGGAGCTAAACCTCCTTTTGTAATTACATAATGAATTCTTGATTCCTGAGGTATATGCTCTCTCAACATATTTACCATCATATTCATAGACTCAACTCCATCAAGAGCTGATCTTCCTTGTTCCGGCGCACCTGCAGCATGTGAAGAGATACCTTTAAATGTAAATTTTGCAGATTTATTTGAATTTGAAGTTCTAGAGTTTGCAGAATTAATATCATCTGGATGCCAATGAAGAACGATATCTACATCACTAAACAATCCCTCTCTAACCATATAGACCTTACCCGAGCCTCCTTCTTCTGCTGGTGTTCCGTAAAATCTAATTCTTCCATCTATATTATTAGTTTCTAACCACTCTTTTATACTTACTGCTGCCCAGGCTGAAGCTGCACCAAATAAATGATGTCCGCATGCATGACCTGCACCAGTTCCATTATTAACAACCTCTTTAAAAGGGGATATTGATTGTGCAAGCCCAGGTAAAGCATCAAACTCACCTAATATTCCTATTATTGGCCCACTAGAACCATATTCTGCGATAAAGGCAGTTGGTATGCC
>ERZ651776.2691-NODE-2691-length-18818-cov-2.935863_pt1 | contig 18818 bp, 16 predicted proteins | sample MGYA00514761_ERZ651776 | MGnify/ENA metagenome assembly ERZ651776 | reverse complement strand
AAATTGCTGTCCAAATGTTTGATAGGGGTAATGAAAAAGAAGCATTAAAATATATTTTATCTAAAACTACTTTAGACGAATCTAAAAATAAAAAGAAAAACCCACCATTAAACAAACCAAAACGTGGGGGTCCTAAAGCCTACTATGTTTATGTAAGAGACCCTAAAACTAAAAAAATCAAAAAAGTTACATTTGGTTCAGGTGGATTAAAAGCAAAAATTGGAAATAAAGAAGCCTCACAGGCATTCGCAAAACGACATAGGTGTGATCAGAAAAAAGACAGAACTAAAGCAAGTTACTGGAGTTGTAACTTACCTCGATATGCTAAACAATTGGGTTTGGCAGACCCTGCTTCCAGGTATTGGTAAACCATATACAGATATAAAAGAACCAGACGGCACTATAAGTCGTCTGTTTTCTACTTCAACTAAACCAGAAGCTTTAAAATGGCATATGGATGATGAAGATAGGATTATTAAAGCTCTAGGTACAACTAACTGGCAATTCCAATTAGAAGACCAATTACCTGTTCTTTTAGATAGGCCTATATTTATTAAGAGACACCAATGGCATCGTCTTATAAAAGGAGACGGACCATTAAGGATTAGTATATATAAACATGCAAGAACGCAAACTAACAAAACCTGAAGCTAAAGCTAAAGAGCGTATAGTAAAAGATTTAAAGGGGGCTAAAACTGACTTTAAAAAACGCTATGGTGATGATGCGGAGGCTGTTATTCATGCGATGCGCTTTGCAATTGAATATAGGCAAAAGTGGAAACGAGACGTTTTTATTGATCTGTTATGTTACAGAAAATATGGCCATAATGAAGGAGATGAACCGAGATTCACTCAACCATTATTATATCAAGTGATTTCAAAACACCCTAATCCAAGAAAAATCTATTTTGATAAACTCGTCGCAAATGGTGAGGTGAACTCAAACCTAGTTGTCGAAATGGAGAGGGAATTTAAGGAAATGTTGGAGGGATTGTTTGATGATTCAAAAAAAATAGAAAAGAATAAAATTGTTCCATTTATGCTTGATGAATGGAATGGTTATCCTCGAGCAAGTAATGGCGATGTTTACAATATTCCTGACACCAGTGTTTCAAGACCCCGCCTGGATGAGGTTGCGAGAACCTTAACGACATTACCAAAAGATAAAAAGTTCTTTAAAAAGATTGTAAGGTTAATAGGAGACAGGGCTCAGATGGCTTTTGAGAAGAATGCTCTTGACTGGGGAATGTCTGAAATGATGGCTTATGGAACTTTGCTTCAAGAAGGTTTTAGTGTAAGAATATCGGGCGAGGATGTGGAGAGAGGAACTTTTTCACACCGACACGCAATCATAAAATTAGAGGATTCTGAAGAAGAGTTGTCGTTATTAGATAACTTACCTAATTCAAAGGGTCGGTTTGCAATTTACAATTCCCACCTTTCAGAGTATGCGGTTTTAGGTTATGATTATGGTTATGCCATGGCAAGTCCTACAACTTTAGTAATTTGGGAAGCTCAATTTGGGGATTTTTCTAATGGAGCCCAGATTATAATTGATCAATTTATAGCTGCTGCAGAGGACAAATGGAAAGTTCAAAATGGAATGGTTTTGTTACTTCCCCACGGGTATGAGGGTCAGGGTGCTGAACATTCTTCTGCTCGTTTAGAAAGGTTTCTACAATTATGTGCTCAAGAAAATATGTTCGTTTGTAATCCATCAACGCCAGCGAATCATTTTCACTTACTGCGCCGTCAAATGCATCAGAAATTCAGAAAACCATTAGTTGTTATGAGTCCTAAAAGCTTATTGCGTCATCCAATGGCAACATCAAAAATGGAAGACTTAAGTAAAGGTGATTTTATGCCACTGATAGGCGACAATCTGGATAAAAGGAAAATAAGAAAACTGGTGTTTTGTTCGGGGAAATTATTTTATGAACTATTAGAGGAGCGCAATAAAAGAGGGGATAATAAAACAGCCCTTATTCGTTTAGAGCAACTCTACCCTTTGCCGGAGAAGGAAATAAATAAGGAGTTAGCAATGTATGCAGAGAATATAAAGTTGGTATGGGTTCAAGAAGAGCCTGCTAATATGGGAGCGTGGAGCTACCTTAGAGTAAATACAGAATATCCATTTAAATGCATTTCTCCAAAAATATCAGCTTCCACGGCTCCAGGTTCAAAGCAGTCAGCTAACCAAATTCAAAGTACTTTAATAACTCAAACATTTGATAGTTAATATTCAATTCTATGATTCTTGATATGAAAGTGCCCTCTCCGGGTGAATCCATAAGTGAAGTTGAAATCGCAAATTGGCTGGTTAATACAGGCGACTATGTGGAAAAAGATGAGGCTATAGCTGAAGTTGATTCCGATAAAGCTACTTTGGAGTTGCCTGCAGAAATGAGCGGTGTAATTGAAATACTTTTTGAACCGGGAAGCATTGTCGGAGTTGGAGAAGTTGTTTGCAAAATTGACACAGCCGCAAAAGCTCCCAATAAATCTAATAAATCAATAAGACCTAGTGAGGCAATTTTATCTCAAGAGGTTAATAATTCTTCTGAAAATACGTATGCTACAGGGACTCCAAGTCCTGCTGCGAAGAAAATATTAGATGAGAAGGGTATATCTATATCGTCAATAAATGGAAGCGGGAAAGATGGTCGAATTACAAAAGAAGATGCGATCAACGCCAAAGCTTCAATGGGAACAACAGAATCAGGAAAAGAGCGTGGATCTAATCGTCAAAGGATGAGCTCATTGCGCCGAAAACTTGCAAAAAGACTGGTTTCAGTGAAAAATGAAACGGCTATGCTCACAACTTTCAATGAAGTTGATATGAAACCTATCATGGATTTGCGTAAAAAATATAAAGAAGATTTTGCAAAAAAATACGAAGTTGGCCTCGGTTTCATGAGTTTCTTTACGCTTGCCGTTGTTAGAGCGCTTAAAGAATATCCAACAGTTGCAAGTATGATTGACGGGGATGATATGGTCAGCTTTGACTCCATAGATATCTCTGTCGCTGTAAGTGGGCCAAAAGGTTTGATGGTTCCCGTTGTAAGGAATGCGGACAAATTAGGTTTTGCAGGGATTGAGTCTGAGATAAAAAGTTTGGCAATAAAAGTTCGCGATGGTAAAATAACTGTGGACGAAATGACAGGGGGATGCTTTACTATTACAAATGGTGGTGTTTTTGGGTCTATGTTAAGTACTCCTATCATAAACCCACCGCAGTCGGCTATTCTTGGAATGCACAATATTGTAGAAAGACCTGTTGTTGTTGATGGTAAAATTGTCGTCCGTCCGATTATGTATGTTGCTATGAGCTATGATCATAGGATTATTGATGGGAAAGAATCAGTTGGCACATTGGTAGCAATCAAAGAAGCTTTAGAAAATCCTGTTGATGTTTTAATGCAAGGAGATGTAAAAAAGACTCTGGGTTTGTAATGATTGGAAAATTTTGATAGATACACATGCGCATTTAGATAGTTCAAAGTTTTCAGAAGACATAGATGAAGTAATGAAAAGAGCTTTATCTGCAGGGGTAACAAGTATGTATTTACCCAATGTTGATGATGAAAGTCTTGTTCGTATGAATTGTCTTCAAGAAAGATATCCAAATCATATTGAGCTTATGCTAGGGTTACATCCATGCGATATTAAGGGTGAGTGGGAAAAAATTCTTGACCGATACGATAAATTATGGGAAGTGAACCCATCAGCCTTTATTGCAGTAGGGGAAATTGGGCTGGATCTATACTGGGATAAATCAAATATAGGTGAGCAGATACAAGCTTTGAATCGTCAATTAGATTGGTGCCTAAAATATGACAAACCCTTTAGCATGCATGTTCGAGATGCCTGGGAGCCCACATTAAAGGTCCTAAGAGAGAGAAAGTGTCCCGAGCTTAACGGGGTTTTACACTGTTTTACTGGGTCTCGAGAAATTGCAAGTGAACTAATAGACATGGGTCATTATCTTGGTATCGGTGGTGTTGCAACATTTAAGAATTCTAATGTTGTAAATGTGCTCTCTGAAATAGGTCTTGATCGAATCGTATTGGAGACTGACAGTCCGTATTTAGCTCCTGTCCCTTATCGAGGCAAGAGAAATGAAAGTTCATATCTGCAAAATATAGCGATTTTTCTTTCTGATAAATTGGATTACTCTCTTGAATATATAGACCAGGTCACATCTGATAATGCAAATCGTATATTTCAAAGGTGAAACTTCTACTTATATACACAGGAGGAACAATCGGAATGATTCAAAGCCCTGAGGGAGACTTGTCCCCATTTAATTTTGATGAAGTATTAAGACAAGTCCCAGAGTTAAATCAGCTTGATTGTGATATCGAAACAATTCAAGCTTGGGAGCCTCTGGACTCTAGCGACATAAATCATAATCACTGGATCAAATTGGCTAATATTCTCAATGAGAACCGCGATCAATATGATGGTTTCGTTATTCTTCATGGAACAGACACAATGGCCTATACAGCTTCAGCTTTGAGTTTCATATTAAAGGATTTTTCTAAACCTATTATTTTAACTGGAAGTCAATTACCAATTGGAGTTTTGAGAAGTGATGGGCGTGAAAACTTAATAACCTCTGTTGAATTAGTTCTATGCCGATTGGATAATGAGGCTCCTGCAATTAGGGAGGTATGCGTTTATTTTGAGAACAAGTTATTTAGAGGGAATAGAGTTTTCAAGAGAAGTTCTCAGGCATTTGAGGCATTTTCAAGTCCTAATTATCCTATTTTAGTCGATGTGGGTGTGCATCTTGATATTCATCATGAATATACTTTGAAACCAAGAGACCATTACTTTTTTGACCCTAAAATGAATTCTCAGATTGCCGTTTTGAAATTCTTTCCAGGGATTGATGAGTCTTTTTTAAGAAATGTGATCCTGAATTCAGGTAGAAACGCAATTATTCTTCAAACTTATGGTAGCGGTAATGTCCCTAAATTGGCATTCTTATCTGATATTTTAGATGATGCGCGTGATAAAGGTGTATTAATAATTAATGCCTCTCAATGCCCAGGCGGCGGAGTTTCTCAGCCAGCATATGCATCTTCAAGGATGCTGCGGCATGCAGGAGTGCTATCAGCAGGCGATATGACACTTGAAGCTACGATAACAAAAACCATGTGGCTTTTGGGTCAAGGAAAGCAAGGAAAGGTATTTGAGAATCTTTTCATGGAAAACATAGTTGGGGAAAGAACCATTTAACCTTTACAACAATCAAGATGAAAGAGGTTTTATCCAATGCCAATGAGAATAAAAATAGAGAATTTTTAGGCAATGAAAATCAGGGTTGTAAAGATATTTCAGCCTTTACTTTTTGTTTATATTTGCCGCCTCAAAGCCATTGGAGAGGTGTCCGAGTGGCTTAAGGAGCACGCTTGGAAAGCGTGTGTGCGGGAAACTGTACCGAGGGTTCGAATCCCTCTCTCTCCGCTCTCGACTATCTGACATACAGAAAGTTTTTTTAAGACGTCGACATATAAAAATATGTCGGCGTTTTAATATAAAAATGATATCACATTATAGAAGCGACTGTTGATTTAATTTATTTTCAGGACCACACTAATTGGGCAATGATCGCTGAGCATATCGTCTTGAACCATCTGCTCACCAGATTTTGGAAAGTAGTGAACTAATTCACTTCCTGCCTTTTGAAGCTTTGCAGCAAAAGGGCCCATGAGAATATGATCTATTGGTACTGGATATTTGGGATGGCAACCTTTCAAGTATTGCATACTGTTTTTAAGGAGAATAGGCTCTCCATTCATCTCGTTAAGAACTGACCAGAGTTTGTTGTTTTTTGTTGTCAGCCTATGGTTAAAATCGCCAAGAATAACAAATTTCCTTTTTTCTTTAATATGACTCTCTATCCATTTATCCAGAATTGGGACTTGTTTTTCTAGTACCTCACAAGCACTTCTATCGGACGTAGTGTAATCGTTTACAAAGCAGCCGCTTTTCATGTGTATGGCCATAATATCCATCGTGTCCTCTGTGCCAAGAATGCGGATCATAACCCCGTAACGTAGGCCGCTCCTATCTATGGCGAGTTCTTTGTAGCTTCCAAGGTCTTGAAACACTATTCCCTTACGTATAGCAATGGCCACGCGCTGCTGTGTGCTTTCTTGATTATTTCCACGACAGCTATAGGTTCGGCTGGTTGGACGCTGAGAAAGTATAATTGTCCAATCTGATTCTGGAAATACCCTAGAAACTGCCGCCAGATTTTCTACTTCCTGAAGTGATACAATATCTGCTTGGAGTGATTCTGTGAAATCTTTGAGCTTAGTGTAATCCGAATCATAACGCGGTAAGCATCCTTTACCATTTTGTTCAGCTAAGTGTTCCATGTTCCAAGCTACAAATCGAAGTTCTTTAGATTGAGCTAAGACATTGCTTACGGAAAGAATAGAGAAGCTGAAGAATGTTGCGATAGAAAGAATGAAGCTCTTTTTCATAAGAGTGTATTTAGTTTTATTAAAATTAGCCTAGAATAATTGAATTTTCTTTTAGTTTTAAGCTTTTATATTTTTATTCTGAATCAATTCATTGATAATATTTTTCATTGTGAAATGGGGGTATTAATTTAGGTTCAGATATGAGCTTCAAAAGACATTACTTGTTGCACCCTGTTGTTTGGCTCGCAGCACTCGGATACTTTGTGGATATTTATGACTTGCTTCTTTTTAGCATCATTCGTATTCCGTCTTTAAATGATATCGGAGTAGATAATGTTACTGGGATAGGGTTGCTCATTCTGAATACTCAAATGTTTGGACTGCTTCTTGGAGGTATTCTTTGGGGAGTTCTCGGGGATAAGTGGGGTCGTACAAGAGTTCTATTTTATTCCATTGCTCTATATTCTATTGGAAACCTGCTTAATGGTTTTGTTCAAACCGGGACACAGTACGCGATCATTCGCTTTATTGCTGGGATCGGTCTTGCTGGAGAGTTAGGCGCTGGAATCACCTTAGTTTCGGAACTGCTTCCAAAAAATAAACGTGGATTGGGGACTGCATTGGTTGCGGGGTTTGGATTGACAGGTGCTGTTTTCGCTTTTTTCATATCTCAGTGGTTTTCTTGGCGCACTTGTTATTTCATAGGAGGTGGTATGGGGTTATTGCTTTTAACTCTTCGCATGAGTGTTTTTGAAAGTGGTTTGTACAAACAATTAGCTGAAAAAACTCACTTAGCCAAGGGGAATTTCCTGATGCTTTTTAATAAAAGAGAGAGGTTCATTCGGTATCTTAGGAGTATCCTAATCGGACTGCCTACTTGGTTTGTTGTTGGCATCTTGATTTCTTTTTCTCCGGAGTTTGCTCAGCACTTAGGGATAAAGCAACCTATTGATCCTGGTAAAGGGATAATGATAAGTTATTCAGCTATTGCTTTTGGGGATATAGTCATAGGTCTTTTGTCTCAGCAATTAAAATCACGCAAGAAAGCTCTGCATATATTTTATCTTATAACCATCTCAGGTATGGCCGTTTTCTTCACTGCCTCAAGCCCGTGGCAGCTATACCTTTCCATGGGAATTATGGGATTCGGAACAGGTTTTTGGGCTGTATTCGTAACTATCGGAGCTGAAAATTTTGGAACTAACTTAAGAGCAACTGCTGCCACAACTATTCCAAATATGGTGCGTGGATCATTAAATCTGATTTCTGCATTATTCTTATTTTTGACAAGTCAAATTTCATATGTCAATAGTGGAATTCTCACAGGTGTTATTGTCATGCTAATAACCTATTGGGCGATTTCCGGTCTTCAGGAAACCTTTGGGCGAGATCTTGATTTTATCGAGGAATAAAAAGTTTGATTAAAACTATAAAATGACAAAAGAAAATATAACGGCTTTTTTCCCAACTCTTCAAATGACAATTAAGGTTGTTCACAATATGTCTATTCCCGAAAATCGCCGGGAAATATTAAAATATTTGATCATATATATTCAGGAAAGACTTGATTTGGGACTAGAAGTCAACTTGACTTTTGTGTGCACCCACAATTCAAGAAGAAGTCAATTTTCTCAGGTTTGGGCCCAAGCAGCAGCTAATTTTTATGGTGTTAAGGTTAATTCTTTTTCGGGAGGAGTCGAAGTCACTACTTTTAATAATTCAGCTATAACTACTCTTAAAAATAATGGATTTGATATTAATTTATCTGGAATAGATAACCCTAAATGTGAAGTGTTAATGTCTCATGATCTTGAGCCGCTTATTATGTTCTCAAAATTTTTTAATGATCCTATTAATCCGGTAAATAATTTTGCTTCGGTAATGACTTGCTCTCATGCTGATGAAAACTGTCCAGTAATTCCAGGATCCCAAAAACGATTCTCAATTCCCTATCAGGATCCAAAAATGTTCGATGGTTTGAGAATTGCGCCAACTAAATATCATGAATGCTCGATTCAGGTCGCTAGTGAAATGTTTTACATATTCTCTAAACTCAAAAATAAGTAATGAAAAGAAAGACAAGGAAACTCTCATTTCTCGATCAATATCTAACTCTTTGGATATTTTTTGCGATGGCATTAGGTGTTAGTATTGGATATTTTATTCCCTCTACTCCTATTTTTATCGATTCATTTAGCTCAGGGAGTACAAATATCCCAATTGCCATTGGACTGATCTTGATGATGTATCCCCCATTGGCAAAAGTGAACTATAAATTATTGCCTCGGGTATTTAGAAATGTTAAAGTCTTATCTCTATCATTGGTTTTAAATTGGATCGTTGGCCCCATATTGATGTTTATTCTTGCTTTGCTATTCCTTCAGGACTATCCAGAGTACATGGTTGGCCTCATACTCATAGGTCTTGCTCGTTGCATAGCGATGGTTTTGGTTTGGAATGACTTGGCTGAGGGGAGCACTGAATACGGTGCAGGCTTGGTTGCTTTAAATAGTATTTTTCAAGTGTTTGCTTACTCTTTTTATGCTTGGCTATTTATAACTGTTTTGCCTCCCTATTTTGGTTTTGACGGCGCTATCGTTGACATATCTATCTCTACTATTGCAGAGAGTGTTGCAATCTACCTGGGGATACCTTTTTTTGCAGGGTTTCTGACCAGAGTCATTTTGACTAAAGCCAAAGGTGAAGACTGGTATAAAACTCAATTTATTCCTTTAATCTCACCATTGACTTTAATAGCTTTATTATTTACAATAATGGTTATGTTTTCTCTAAAAGGGGAACTGATTGTTCAAATACCAATGGACGTGTTTAGAATAGCTATTCCTTTATTGATTTATTTCGCATTGATGTTCCTTATTGGTTTCTTTTTAAGCAAGGCAATGGGTGCGGAGTATGACAAAAATGCTGCTATCTCTTTCACAGCTGCTGGAAATAATTTTGAATTAGCTATTGCTGTCGCTATAGGCGTATTTGGGATTAATTCCGATCAGGCATTTGCAGGAGTTGTGGGGCCATTAGTAGAGGTTCCTGCTTTGATTCTGCTGGTAAGAGTTGCTTTTTGGTTTAAAAAGAAATATTATTCTAATGAGAAATTAAAAATCTAGAATATGAATTTCTAAAACTTAACATTAAGTTAACAATTAGAAAACACTTGGGTTAAAGTGCAATTATATTTTTGCTGAAATTAAAAGATGAATTTCAATGTTTTCAACAAAAATAAATATCACAATAGTTACAATTTGCACTTCTCTAGTGACTTTTGGTCAGCAAGGTGTAAATCAAATCAGTTTTGGTAAAGGGTTGTTAAATTATGTTGCTGCAGATAGTAGTTTCAGTGTAAAATTTGCTCCACGTATTCAAGTGCGTTATTATGGAAATACGGATTTCACTGATGACGGTTTAAGTCCATTAGAACATGAGTTTTTGGTGAGACGATCACGATTTAAGTTTGATGGATGGGTCTTGAACCCGAGTATAGGCTATAAAATGGAATTTGGACTTTCAAATAATGACATGTCAGGTGCAAGTGCTTTTACAAAAAACTCGCCGAGATATATTTTAGATGCAATTATTAAATGGAGATTTGCGCCCAACTTTGAATTGTGGGCAGGCCAAACAAAACTGCCTGGCAATGTTGAACGTGTAGTGTCATCAGCAAATCTGCAATTAGTAGACCGTTCTTTACTAAATAGTAGGTTTAATATTGATCGTGATTTAGGTATTCAAATTCGTCATACCTCCAGAATTGGTCGCCATTTTGTGAGCAAAGAGAAATTTGCAATTTCTCAGGGTGAAGGACGAAACATCGCTACTGGTAATGAAGGTGGGCTTCAATATACGGGGAGAGTGGAATTATTCCCAATGGGAAGCTTTATGAAAAAAGGAGAGTACAAGGGAAGCTCAACACTCAGAGAGTCCAAGCCAAAGTTGATGCTAGCATATACTTATGATTTTAATAATGATGCTTCTAAGACTAGATCCAATATGGGGGATTACATGTATCTCGCTGATGGGAGTCTGTACCAGACGAATATTACAACTCAGTTTGTAGATGCGGTGTTTAAATATGAGGGCTACTCTTTAATGACCGAATATTCATCTCGAAGTGCTACAAATCCAATAGCAAAAGAAACTGACGGAATGGAAACAGGTGATATAGTTTTAACAGGAAGTGCCATTAATGTGGCAATGGGATATTTTTTATCAGAAAAAATAGAAATTGCTGGACGTTGGACATCTTTAAGCTTCGATGATCTAACTGGTGCTGAATCTGTCACAATGTATACCCTGGGGTTAAACAATTTTATAGTGGGTCATAAGCTTAAGGTGCAGAGTGATTTAAGTTATACCCTAACTGATGGATCTGGAGATGCTCTTATGTTTAGAACTGGTTTTGAATTACATTTTTAATTTAACACACAGGTAACATTTCACATGTAAATTTGATCATGAAAATAAAATACTATGGATAATATATTCTTTTTGATGATAATTGCACTCGCTGTTTTGGCTGTCGCAGATCTTATTGTTGGTGTCAGTAATGATGCCGTGAATTTTTTAAATTCTGCAATCGGATCAAAAGTTATTTCATTTCAGAAAATAATGATCATTGCTAGCTTAGGTGTTTTTGTTGGTGCGGTATTTTCCAGCGGAATGATGGAAGTAGCTAGAAAAGGCATTTTCATGCCCTCGGAATTTTATTTTGATGAAATCATGTTCATTTTTATGGCAGTAATGATTGGGGATATACTATTACTAGATTTCTTTAACACCCTTGGAATGCCAACTTCTACTACTGTTTCCATAGTTTTTAATTTATTAGGAGCCGCAGTGGTAATGGCTCTTATCAAGATTGGGGTGTCTGATACTGAGACATATGCTGACCTTACTCGTTATATTAACACGGAAAAAGCAAAGCAGATTGTTTCAGGCATTCTTTTATCCGTAGTTATTTCATTTACTGTAGGAATGGCCGTACAATGGATTTCACGGTTGGTTTTTACTTTTCAATATGAAAAGAAAGTAAAAAACTTTGGATTTGTCTTTGCTGGAATATGTCTAACAGCAATTGGTTATTTCATTTTTTTTAAAGGTCTAAAAGGGACACCATTTTATGGGGATATCAAACAATTTTTAGCAGATTATTCAATATTATTAATTGGTTTAATGCTTGCTTTTTGGACAACTTTGATGTTCTTGATTGATAAGATTTTTAAAATCAATGTCTTGATAATCGTTATCGGTGTTGGTACGTTTGGTCTCGCTCTTGCTTTTGCTGGGAATGACCTTGTGAATTTTATTGGAGTACCCATGGCTGCCTATCATAGTTATGAAGCATGGTCAGCATCAGGATTGCCCGCATCTGAATTCTCAATGGGAATTCTCTCTAAAAAAGTGCCGACTGAATCAGGTCTTCTAATATTAGCAGGAGCAATTATGGTAGTTACCCTCGCTTTTTCAAAAAAAGCGCGAACTGTAGCAGATACCTCCATAGATCTTTCTCGTCAAAGAGATGGACTTGAGCGGTTCCAACCAAATATACTTTCAAAAATGATTGTAAGGGGATCTACAAAGTTGGTAAATGGATTTAGTGCAATATTACCAAGTGCTTTTCAAGCTAAAATTTCCAATAGTTTCCAAACGCCAGCAATAGAAATTTCAGAGGTAAAAGCAAAAGAGCTTCCCGCATTTGACATGATTCGTGCTTCTATTAATCTTGCTGTTGCAGGAATTCTAATTTCGATTGCCACTAGTATGAAATTACCATTATCCACAACTTATGTAACATTCATGGTTGCTATGGGCACATCGCTGGCTGATCGCGCATGGGGAAGGGAGAGTGCTGTTTATAGAGTTGCTGGAGTTGTTAATGTTATTGGAGGTTGGTTTTTTACAGCTTTCAGCGCATTTACTTTTGCTGGGGTTTTAACATATATTATTTATATGGGTCGTGGTTCTGCGATAGCAGTTTTACTTCTACTTGCTGCTATACTCGTAGTGCGTAATTATTTGAGTCATTTGAAGAAGTCAAATGCACAATCGGACCATACTTCATTGAAAAAATCTGCAAGTCAAACAGTTCAGGGGATTATTGTGGAAAGTGCAGATAATGTAGCTAAATCGATGTACCGCTCTTCCAAAATATTTAATGGTGTAATAGAGGGATTGGCAAATCAAGATTCGAATGCTTTGAAAAAAATGCGTAAAAGCGTTTCAAAATTTGAAGATGAAGTTGAGACTTTACGGAATCATTTATTTTACTTTATCAAGAACTTAGATGATACGAGTGTTCGTGGAAGTAATTTCTATATAATGGTATTGGCAAATTTGACAGATGTAGTTCAATCTTTAGAATTTATAGCTAAAAAAAGCTATAAGCATATCGACAATAATCACAGTAGTTTAAGTAAAGGTCAAATCAAAGATTTAAAAGAAATTCAAACTGAACTATCGACTGTTTTTTCCGCCATTGAGCAAGCATTTGCGAATAAAGAATTTGGTGATCTTGGGAAATGCCTTGAGCAAGAAACCCCGATTTTAAATATTATTTCTGAAAAAATTGATATTCAGATCGTTAGAACAAGAAAAGATGAAGTGAGCCCCAAAAACACGACTCTTTACTTCAATCTATTGCTAGAGACAAAAGACTTGGTGAAATCAATCATGAAACTGGTAGATGAATATCACAACAGTAGTTCAAATAAATAATCTATTTAAGTGTTGTTTGATACTATAAAATAGATTCAGAAATTAATCCCAAGAGAGCCAATCAATAATTTTAAATCTCTTTTTGAGATGTTTTTATGCTTAAATACCGATGAATTTCCTCTAAATACAAAGAGTGATTAAAGAAATCAAAATATTGGAGTACGTTGATTATCGCCTTCGGAATTTCAGTTAGTGCTTCTAAGTCCTGTTTTTGGGTCAATATTTCTGTTCTTAAGACAACCTAGGTTAAAATAATCACCATGCCCTTCAGGGCACTCATGAATTATATCTGGCGATGTTGTCGTGAGTTATTCAAAACTATAATCCTTTCCGTAATCCAGCATTTGACCAATAAAGTCTTTTTGATATGCAATTTTTATATCGACAATAGAATCATTATTTATTATTGGTGTCATTTTCGGATTAACAAATCCACTGTAAGCAGCAAGATTTAAAGGCTTTGAACGGCGTAAAACCTCTTCATGAATTTCTTGGTCAACTTTGACACCGTAATTTTCAACTAAGGAACGACCAGCTTCGAAATCTCCTTCACTTTTAATACGTTGAATCTCATTTAAGAGTTCACCAAAATAGCCCCGCAATCGATCATAGTCATTGATAACGAAGTAAGTTTTTCCATTAATAAACTTACGTTCCACAACATTCTCCTCTATACCTCTTTCAAAGGCCCATGATGCTACTAATTGACGGTTTCTCATATGATCTTCTTCTATATCATCTCCAGGTAGGATTCGTCGCAATTGTAGCATCATCCCATTGTTTATGTAACTATCATATTCCGCATAGCCAGCTTCTTTATTCTCCATAAGACCTATTTGCTGCATTTTATCATCAAGAATAAAATACAAGGCAACCAGGTCTGCTCGAGCCTCCTCAAGTGTTGAGCTATAATTTTTTAATGTTTCTTTAGGAGTTCCGATACCAGGATTTATTTTGCCTGAGGCATGACCTACAACCTCATGTAGGGCGGTGTGCATTTTTGAACCTAGCTCTCCATATTTTTCTGAACGTTCTTTATGAATTTTGGAGAAGCTAAACTCTTCAGACATGCCTTTCCCTGAGCTATTGTGATATGCATCTTCGATATTTCCTAAAGAAACACTTTTAGAGCCGTGCTCTACTCTTATCCAGTTGGCATTTGGCAGATTAACACCTATGGGTGTTGATGGAGATGAATCACCTGCTTCTCCAGCGGCTTCAACAATCTTATAACTAACACCGACAACGCTCTCTTTTTTATGATTTTCATCTATTGGGCTATTATCCTCAAACCATTGAACATTATCTGCAACTACTGCCATTCGCTTACTAGCGTCAAAATCTTTGATTTGAACAATAGTCTCGTAGGATCCTCTATATCCCATTGGATCATTATAAACCTCAACGAACCCATTGATGTAATCAACATCTCCATCAGTATTGCTTACCCATGAAATATTGTAGTCATCCCAAATAGAAAGATCTCCTGTTTGATAATATTTTATTAGTAATTTAAGTGCTTCGGCCTGGCCATCATTCTCTACTACTTTAATAGCATTTTGAAGGTGCTTTATTATTTGCTGGATGCTTTTACTATATCTACCTGCTGCACTAAAAACTTCTTCATAAATAGCTCCATTCTCATCTCGAGAAAGCCTACTATTCAAACCATGACTAACGGGTCTTTCAGGGTCAAGGTCTTTTTTTGCCAAATAAAAATCTTCCGCTTCTTGTTGAGTAATATCTGGAGCATAGAAGTTCACAGCTGATTCAAGTAAAAGATCAACTCCGTCTGCGCGATTGACTTTTTTAGCATCAAATTCAAAGTCAAAAATAGCACGATGGGCCTCTTCTGAGAGTTTAAGGTTTAACATTTCCAGGGTTGATGAAAACCAATTTTGATCAAAGTTGGGCTTAAATTTCATATTACTGTAATGATGATGAATCCCGTTGGCGAAAAACACACGCTTCGCATAGACTTCAAAGTCTTTATAATCTTCAGTAGAGTGATCTATTTTCTCATTGGAAATAATGGTTTCTAATATTTTTCGGATTTCTAAATTATGTCGATAGTTACAATCCCAAATTATATCACGCCCACTAAGGCCAGCCTCATTTAAATGATAAGCATAAACTCTTTGTTTCGCAGTTAGATTTTCCCATGAAGGTATTTGATATCGTAAAACTTTAACATCTTCAAAACGGTCTATTTGCCATTGAAAATCATTTGTCTCGATTTCTTCTTTCTGATTGCAGGAATTTAAGAGAATTAGCGAAGCAAGACTTCCCATATAGATTATAGTTTTCATTTTCAAAAAAATTAAGCAAAGATTTTGATTGTCTGTGAATGAAATACCATTCAAAATGAAAGTTACTACAAGTTCATTAGTTTGCGTAGGAAATTATTTAGTTGCTCAGAATAGAGGAGGTATTTAAAGCCGCAATAAAAATAATGTTTTGGTTTAAGAAGGCATCTGTGCCTTTCTGAATACCCGCTTTAGTTGGCTAAATACCCGATTAAGTTGAAATAGTGAAAAGTTGCAATTTCCCTACATTAGAATCATTCTTAATAAAGTATCTTCGCGATTGTTTAAGTGACAGCATTGAAAAACGATAGGTGCTATTTGAATGTTAAACGCCTCAAAAGTGTGCTATCCGTTTAGGCCTTGTATGTAAAAATACAAGGCCTTTTTTCAGGATTCGTTATTTAATTTTAGCTTTTTTGTTCATCATCGAAATAGTAAATTCTGACATCAGCAGTGTCATTCAAATAGTTTATTTTCCCGACTTCTACACGATTTATTTTCAGACCAGTTCTTTCTTCTAGATTTGATTTTAATTCGGCATTATTGAATGATTTAATGAGATCAATCCGTTCGAATAAAATTGTTTTCTGAGTTTCATTTCTTAACAGGAATACATATTCTATTAAATAGGTCAAAATGCAAATAGAAACATTGATCAATGCTAATTCTGCGATAGAGATTTTATTCGAAGCCAATGAGTTTATAACACTTAGACCAATGACTATAAATAAATAAGTCATTTCTTTTATTTCAACAGTGCTAGTTCGATATCGTATTATTCCAAAAATGGCAAATAAACCTAACCCCATTCCGGTATCTATATCTAATTTCTTCAGCCCGAAACATAGAAAAAATGTTATAAAACCAATAAGAAAATAAGTAAACAGGTAATCTTTTCTTTTTGCTATCGGATAGTATAAGTACCGAATCACTATGACAAGAAATAATAGATTAATTGACACTCTAAGCATTAGAGTATAGAAATCAGGGTCAAACCAAGTGATATTCATTTTTTCGAATTTTATTAAGTTGAAGTAAAGTTATTTTAAACCGATTATATTTTAATTTTTCTTTGCCCTTAAGTGCAATTCTTCCTAGAATATATTTACTCAGTTTAATCGATCGTTCCCCTCTTTTTTTCATCAGTTTATAAAAAGGACTGCTTCTATCTATTTTATTTTGTTTTAATTCAGCGATAGCAATATCTGACATTTTAATTGTATTCCCATTTTTCGAAAAACTCAGAGATATGTCGAATGTTATTCTCTCTGGTGGAATTAAAGAAACAAGGGTTATTCTTTGATAAGAGGTGCTTATAGATTTTTTTAAATCAATACTGGATATGGAATTTTCACGGACAAATTTTATTTGCTTTACAGATAAATCGTCATTCTCAATGGAACTTAAAACTCTGCGTTTGAAAGTTCGTCCATTCTTTTTGTGTTTTACTTCGAGATAGTATTTTTTTGAATCAATATATTGTCGGTATCGAACTTTGAATCTATTTTTTTTACCACGATGATGATCTTTGAAAAAACGATCATTCTCATCGTCAAAATAAAGACTTTCGTATGAATGGGTGAGTTTATTATTCACGTTTAGAATAGAATAATCATTTTCTAGATTTAAAAGAATATCATGCAGGTCATTAATTGAGAAAATAAATTTTGAATCAATTCGATTCATAAGCTTGACACTATCCATTTCTGCCAAGGAAATAGAATTATATCGATTCAAAATCTTTTCTAAGACCATCTGCATAAGTTAATTCTTCGAATTGATTCTTTTTGATAATTCATTCAAATCTATTTGTAAATCAAATGCTATAATATTTAGTGATTCTGTAGATGAAGGCTTGACTTCCCTTTGAAATAAGTATTGTAAACGTGCGCTATAAATCTTATTGAAATCGTATTCTATTCCAGCTGTATATCTATATTTTCGAATATAAATTGGTAAATTTTCTTCGATAGAAAGAAATAATTCTGAACCACCGATTGTCTTTAACTTTTTTGAGAACGGATATTCAATTAAAATTCTGGATCGGATATAGGTTCTCTTGAAAATTAATGGTGTATTTGAGTAAAAGTCCCGAATTTTTCTCTGAGCCCGGAAACGATATTTCATTTTAAAATTATTCAACTTTAAGAGCCTGCCAGAGACATCAAAATGAAATCTATCTGCAATATCCTTGAAGTCTTCTTCGACTCCACTATTAAAGATTGATGAATCTATAAATGAGAGGTTTGAGCGTCTTGTTCCTACTGCAATTTTTAAAAAATTATTGACAGAATATTTGACTATGAAATCGTGATAATTTCCTCGAGCCTGATTGCTATTTCTTCTATTACCTATTTCGTACTTGACATCAATATTCTTAAAAATCTCATAACTTAAATTCAAGTCAGACCATAGATTTTCGCTACTATTTTGAGCTTGAATAAAAAACGAATTTGTGAATAAGAAAAATATTGGTAGATATAACTTTCCCATTTTTTAAAAATTAATTAGAAATTAATTTATTTGACAATCTGTATTTTTCTGGTTATTTCATTATTGTTTGAAGTTAGCCTTAAGATGTAGACGCCTTGATATACGGATTGTGTATCAAAATAAGCGATTGTGCTCCCTTTAGAGATTTTCTTCAATTGTATTAATCTACCCATTTGGTCTAGTAATTCAACTTTGATATCATTCATTACTATTCCATTGAATTGAATTGCTATAAGGTCTGAAGTTGGATTTGGAAAAACCGATATATCAGAATCTTTTAATTCTATATTGCCAATAGAGCTTGTATAAATTGTTGTTGTTTCGTTAATGGAATTCACCTTTCTGTTAGATGCATTTCCGTAAAACGTTGGTCCAATTAAATATGGGTATGTTGAATTCCAATCTTCATCCACTGTCGCATAGTATGCATAAGTCCCATTTGGATAATCAGGTGTAATAGCAAAACGACCATTATGCTCATCTAAGTGATCATCTCCAACGTTGATGATATATTCATAGTCTTCTTTAAAGTAACCTAAGAACAAGGTTTCTTGAGATGTTCCTCCAGGGCCTGTTATGGTAATTACTTGGCCCACAGTTGGCCCGTTGGTCCTGGTAGTAATATTTCTTAATTGATAGCTTGACTTTATTCTTGTAATACCACCCGATCCATCTGCATTCTTATAGCCAAAAGCACCATAAATAGGATATCCATCATAAGCGAAGCCAATTAATGGAGAGTGAGAATTGCTATCAGGAGAATATAAACCGTCAGCATCATAAAGATTACAGATATTGGATAAAACAGTTAAATAAATCTTAAAAGCTGATGGGTTGTGGTGATGATGATAAT
>ERZ651776.2688-NODE-2688-length-18836-cov-4.536702_pt1 | contig 18836 bp, 15 predicted proteins | sample MGYA00514761_ERZ651776 | MGnify/ENA metagenome assembly ERZ651776 | reverse complement strand
TCCTCCTCCTCATCCACCTCCTCCTCATCCTCCTCTTCCTCATCCTCCTCCTCCTCCCCCTCCCCCTCCCTACCCCTACCCCTACCCCTACCCACCCCCTCCTCCGGAACGACCTCCTCCGGACTCTCCTACGCCGGAATGCTCAACGACAACGTACTCAACGTACCGAGTCTACCCATACCCGAATTACATGACACCAGGCTCCGATACATCTCGTCGGTAACTTCGGTTTGTGGCGGCGTTGGCGGGTCCTCCTCCTCCAACGTCCTTTCCTCCAACGTCCTCTCCTCCAACGTCCTCTCCTCCCACCTCCTCCTCGCCGATGATTTTTTCCTCAACTTTGCGCCTCAACTGCACGAGTCCATCGTGGACCGTCAGTTGTCGAACGATTTAAACGGCATCTACCCCCACTCCTACATCGAGTCCCAGTGGGACTCGATGTACCTCGAAGGCCGCTGGCCGATCTGCATAAACTCCAACGTCTTCTACGTTCTCAAGGGCCTCCAAGAAACGATTCCCGCCCGTAACCCCGGTTCAAACAAGGTGCTGTCGTCCGTATTGGAGGGCCTGCTCCTGTGGGGGAACAAGGTCAGGTCCGGCGGCCTGGAGGCGTGCGAGATCCGTTCCAGGGGCTGCATGAGATCCTTCCCCCTGACCATCGGCACCGGTCGCGTCGCCCGACTGTCCCGCGACGCCCGACCGTCCCGCGACGTCCTCCTCAACCACCTCCCCGAGTCCCGGCACATCGTGGTCCTCTGCAGGAACACCCCTCACGTCGTGACGTGCGTCGACAAGGGGACGGGGAAGGTCAGAGGGCGAGCGTACCTCGAGAGGCAGCTCGACAGAATCGAGCAAGGGGGTGAGTCCACGCCGGACAACGAGTTCATAGGGGTGCCCCTGACGGCCGTTGGGAGGGACGAGTGCGCGAAAAACAGGGAGGCGGTCGTGGCGCTCTCGGAGAGGAATAAGGAGAACGTAAGGCTGATCGACGAGGCGCTATTGGTCGTGTGTCTCGACGATCCCGACGAAAAAATGACGCTGGACGACGAGTCGAGGATGCTGCTCCACGGGGGGACGGACCCCGGGGGGCGGAACAGGTGGTTCGACAAGCACGAGCTGGTGAGGCTGGGGAACGGGAAGATCGGGATGAACTTCGAGCACAGCTTCTCGGACGGGATGGTTTGGAATAGGATGCTGCAGGAGGTTACTGATTTTGTTGCTGGGGTGGAGACGCCGATGTATACGCCCTTGGAAGGATACGGCGACGGCGACGGCGACGGCGACGGCGACGGCGACGGTGATGCAACCACACCCCTTACCTTCGACCTAAACTCCCCCTCAATATCCTCCTCGTTCTCGTCCGCTTACGCCTCCCTCTCCTCCGCCACCTCGAACCTCTCCACCTCCGTCCTCCTCTTCCCCCACTTTGGCAAAAATAAAATAAAGACCTGGGGAGTCTCCCCCGACGCCGCCGTCCAGATGGCCTACCAGAACGCCTACCGCGTAGTCCACGGCGACCACGCCCCGACCTACGAGAGCTGCGCGACGAGGAACTTCTACCGGGGCAGGACCGAGACCATCCGCAGCCTCACAAACGAGAGCAGGAACTTTGTCGAGGCGAACGTCGCCGGCGACGACGACGACGACCGCGAGGTCCGTCGCCGTCTCTTCCGGTCGGCCTGCGATCGGCACGTCGAGACGGCCCGGGCGGCGAAGTCGGGGAACGGGATCGACAGGCACTTGTTGGCCCTGGAGGACGAGGCCAAGCGGCGAGGCCTCCGCCACCCCATCTTCGACGACGAACTGTTCAACAGGAGCAAGACCTGGCTCCTCAGCTCCTCGAACGTATCCGCGCCGTTCCTCGACAGGTTCGGATTCGGGGCCGTCACGGGGAACGGGTACGGACTGGGGTATATGATTCACGATGATTATATTCCTATTAATGTCACGAATTTTAAGGACAGCGAGGACAAGACTGATAGCAAACTTATGAAGGAGAATATCGAGGAGAGTCTCCTAGGGTTTAGTGAGTTAATGGACAGTGCTGAGCCGCAGTAGACAGTGCAGTGGTTTTTGTTGTGCGCCACGCACACCACGGGAATAGTGATACAGTTTTTTTTAAGATAATACCCGGGTAAACATTTTGAAAAAAAAAAACTCAAAAGCGTCTCTCTCGAAAATAAAATTACCTCAAAATTCGAAACCCCCACGACCACAAAAAAGAACAACCAACCAACCCTAGCCTTCCCAACCTCATCTTACGCCTCAGACAATTCTCCTATGGCGGATTCAAAAATGTCTACGGCCTCCTTTACTTCTGATTCGCTAACGGTTAGGGGGGGGACGAAGCGGACGACGTTGGCGCCGGCGGGGACGAGGAGGAGGCCCTTTGACATGCACGCGTTTACGACGTCCCTGGGAGGAAGGACGGGCGGAAAGTAACGAAACGGACGAATGTGATGATGAGTAGATTGAATGTTGCGTTGTGTAATGTAAAAAGGATCGTGGGATCGTGGGATCGTGGGATCGTGGGATCGTGGGATCGTGGGATCGTGGGAAAAGAAAAGATACAGCAGTTAGACACACAACACAACAAGGAACTGCCTGATTGATTGATTGTCTCGAAGGAACGGATCAATCAAATCGAACACGACGACGGACAGCAGCGATCTCACTCACATTGCAGTGATACCATTCAGGGTCTTGACCCCAATGAGCAGTCCCTTGCCTCTCACTTCCCCAATGGCCCGGGGATATTTCTTCTGGACCTCCCTCAAGCTCTCCACAATTTGCCCCCCCCTCCTCCCGACATTCCCGAGCACGTCGTCGCTCCCCCCGCTCTCGGCCGAGAGCAGTTCCGCGACGGCGAGACCGCTCGCGACGGCGAGACCGTTCCCCCCGAACGTACTCGCGTGCGTCCCGGGCGTGAAGACTCCCGCGGCCTCGTCGGTCATTATCATGGCGCCAAGGGGTACCAGGCCGCCGCCGATCGCCTTCGCGGAGGTCACACAGTCGGGGACACACTTTTCGTAGTTTCTGAAGAAGAAAAAAGAGGGAAGAGAAGATATTCGATGTTCGATATTCGTGGTGTATTATCGATCGTGTTAGAATGGACGAGCACATTAACTTTAATTAATCCACGAGTTCTCCGTCTCTCGTCCCGCTTCTCCTCGCCTTCCCACCGCACACACACAGACAAAGACAAAAACAAAAACAAAAACAAAAACAACACTTACTGAAAATTCCACAACTTGCCAGTCCTCCCCATACCGGTTTGCACTTCATCAAAAACGAGCAGCCCACCGACTTCCTTCGTGATCTCCCTACATCTCTTCAGAAAAGAATCAGACCCAGGAAGCACGCCCCCTTCACCCTGCAGAGTCTCGGTGATGATCCCAGCTACGCCCCTCTTCTTGCCCCTCAAAAAATCCCTCAGCCTGAACCTGTTCAACGACTTGACAACCTTCTCCAGCGACTCCTCGTCGTTAAAAGTAACCTTCCTGAATCCATCACTAACGACCCCCCCAAACTCAAAGCCCTTCTGATACTTGCCCCCCCCCGAGTTCGTCGCCCCGAGAGCCCCCGTGGTGCGCCCGTGGAACGAGTCAGACATGGTAATGATGTACGGGTGCGTGAGACCGAGCCGGTCGTGGCCCCACTTTCGGAGGAGCTTGATGGCGCCCTCGTTCGCCTCCGCGCCGGAGTTGCAGAAGAAGGCCTTGCCGCCTGACTTCGCACCGTTAACACCACCGTTCGCACCAGGGAAAGTATTGGTGAGGAGCCAGGAAGCAAGTCTGGCTTGGTTCTCGGCGTAGTAAAGATTGGAGACGTGAGCGAAGGTCTGGAGCTGGCTGGTAACAGCAGACTGGAGAACGGGGTTACCGTGCCCAAAGGAATTTGTGGCGATGCCAGAGACAAAGTCCAGATAGCTTTTACGGTCCGTCTTGAGGTACGATCCGGAAGCTGAGATTACATTGCCAATATCATAACGGCCGTAAGTGGGGAGCACCAGAGAGTTGAACACCTCAGGCGTCGTCGCTATAGACGATGGGGGAGGACTGAGAGACATCGCCGCAGCGAGTGTTGGGAGAAGGAACACCAGACCCACCATCTTCATCACCATCTGCAATAAATACCGTAACCTTGCGATTTTGCAGGAATGAGGCAAGCAGTAGCAAAATGGAGGTAGCAAGAGGGTCTACAGTAGGTATCTGAAAGTCTGACTGAAATCTTACGAAATCTAGAAGTCAGTTTAAAGTGGAAATAACAGGCACTCAGCGACCCACGATTTTGGGTGCAAAAAGCAAAAAGCAAAAAGCACACAATACACTTCATTCTTGAGTACTTTTGCAATAATAATTGCCCAACCGCCGACTATGAGAGTCATACTATCCCTTGCGTTTATGGCCACGGCAGTAGGAGGGTTCATTTCACCCTCTTCCTTCCGATGTCATTCCTCCCCACCGACTCTTACTCCTCCCCCTAGCCCACAGACACACAGCCCTTTGATATATAATGCACGCGGGCACAAGAGAATATCCCACAAAAGCTCCTCTCATTCTCGACCATTCTCGAGCGCGCTACATGCCGGTCGTAATTTCTATGCGGATCTTGGTGTGTCTCAGTCAGCGTCGGCTTCGGAGATCAAGTCAGCCTTTCGGCAGAAGGCGAGGAAGCTCCATCCGGACGTGAACCCAAGCGCGGACGCAAAAGAGCAATTTCAGAAGGTGAACCGCGCGTACGAAATCCTTAGCGATCCCAAGATGAAGCAGCGGTATGATCAGTTTGGGGAAGCCGGAGTTGGAAGCTCTGCTGCCAGCGAGGGGGGAGGGTTTGGCGGAGGGCAGCAGGTTGATTTGAGCGACATATTCGCGGACTTTTTTGGGGGCGGAGGAATGGGCGGATCCGGGCGCGGCAGCGGTTTCGGGGGCGGGGGACAGCAGCAGCGTCAGCGCGGTCCTGTGGCTGGTGATGATCTCCGGTTCGATCTGGAGATTGATTTTGAGAAGGCTATTTTTGGGGGGAAGCAGAAACTCTCTGTCAGGCACAAAGAGCAGTGCACGACGTGCGGCGGTGACGGTGTGAAGCCCGGAGCGTCGGTCAAAACCTGTGGTACTTGCCGAGGTGCTGGTGTGGTCATGCAGGTTACTCGCACCCCCCTTGGCAACTTCCAGACCCAGCAGGCGTGTCCCACGTGTCGGGGGGAAGGCAAGATTGTGGAGGAATTCTGTGGTACCTGCAGCGGACAGGGCATTGTCCAGAAGAGCAAGGAGATCACGGTTTCCATCCCCCCGGGCGTGGAGGATGGCAACAAGTTGAGGGTGAGGGGGGAAGGAGATGCAGGAGCCAAAGGCGCACCTGCTGGGGATCTTTACATATTTTTGAAAGTCAAGCAGGACGGCCGCTTTAGGAGAGAGGGCCCAGAAATTTACAGTGATAAGAAGGTTTCTTATACCGACGCAATTCTGGGGGCGACGGTGGCGGTGGAAACTGTTGACGGAAATGTGGATATCAAGGTGCCGCCTGGAACGCAGCCTGGTCAGGTGATGCGCATCAAGGGGAAGGGTGCCCCGCGGCTCGGCAATAAGGACGTTCGCGGAGATCATTTTGTCACCGTCACGGTTGACATCCCGAAGAAAATCTCTGAGAAAGAAAAACAGCTGGTGGAACAGTTGCGAGAAATGAACTGAGAGACTAAAGACTATTGATTTGACAGAAAAAACATTATACCAAAAATAACGAGGAAAAAAAAACCATACCCGGTATAGTAAATAGTTTTGGCCTTATAATAATAGGTTTTTAGGGTTAATAGCTATTTCTTGTTCTCTTTTTTTTTCTTACTTCATTCGTAGTAGGCTTTTAGCTTCCCCCAGGTGTCGCAGGGGATTCTGTGCGAGAGAGCTATGCTGCTCGGACTGTGAATATTTTCCATTTTCTCACTGAGGTAGCCAGCGAGTAGTTCCAAGTTGATGTCGTTACTAATGACTGCGCGGTTGTTGTCATTAAATGACGTCGCGCTTATCAACGTGGGAAACAGAATCTCAATCAGCGGCCCTTCGCAGAAGTACTTGAAGGGGAGGGAAGACAGCCGAGATAAAAGAGTCTCGTCGCTTCCCCAGTTAAGGCGCTGTTGATTTTCCGCGTTCTCGAGAGTATACAAACCGAGAAGTACGATCATCTTCTCCAGACAGCTCTCTAGGAACTCATCTCTCTTCTCGCCGCAAATTTTGGCGACTCCCTGGCACACGACCCCGGCGACATAGCTGAACTCCAAATACCCTCCACCTCCCTCCCAGCCTGTCTTGGTCTCTCCGCGGCAAAGAACCTGGAACCGACGCAAATCGAGCTTGCACACGGTCACCAGTGCGTTTAATGCCATCGCGGAGAGCTGCCCCCCTTCAACGCACACCTCGAAACTGGCAATCCCTCCGGCCCCCGCGCTGCCCTGATTGGCGAGAGGGAGGACTGACGCCACAACGCCAATCAAACTGCCTCCAATTTTCTCAACCAGACACTCCTTCAGAGATATTGATATGGGGTCATTGTTGATCCGCGCGATATCATCAAATGTGTGCACAGCGACCTCTGTGCCTCTCTCCTTAACGTTGTTACCGATAGTGCTCTCGTCAAACGAAAAAGTAGCAAGGGTCTCAACGAAAGGCCCAAGAGAATACAACACGTTCATCAGCCCCGAGGAAAGCGCAGGAAGGTTCGTCACAGATCGGAGAGCCGCAACAATACTGTCGCACAACGGGGTCAATACCAAGTAGCGCATTAGGTCGATTTGGTCTGCTCGGACTGACGTGACAGTGGAGCTGAGCATCTTAGTCAGAAGCCGGACGGCGCTTCCATCAATGTTGCCGTTGCTGTTGTAACTTCGCATCATCATTGCGAAGGACTGGTGGGCCAATAGGCGAACAGCACCGTCAATGAACACATCGCCGCACTTTGCTCCGAACAGACACTCGGCGACATTGGGGTGATTCTCAGTGACTATCTCAATCGCAACGACAACGCCAGAGAGCGTCTGGGAGAAGTGCAGTCGGTGATTCAGGGTCAAGAGATCTTTGTACAGTTTCACCAGTATTGTGACCGTAGCTGACACGAGGCTTTTGTAGTTGTCGCCTATTGCCTCGGGTGATTTTTTGTCGAAAAATTTGACCAACTGGTAGATTTCACCATCCAGGTTTTTCGCCTCCCACTTGGTGTTGTCATTTGGGAGAATCAGAGAATCGTCATTGTTGTTGTTGTTGCTGTTGTTGAATTTAAAATTGGAAGCAATGTTGGCGATGCGTTGATATATCGACGCGAGCTTGGGCGGAATAGAGTCGCCGCCGCCGCCGCCGCCGCCGCCGCCGTAATCGTGGTTCTCGTGGTTGACTCCGTTGCTGTTGCTGTTGTCGTCGAGGAAACTGCCCACGTCTCCGATTTTTTTACGAGCAGCAGCGAGCCTTTTTCGACGCTTCTTCTTTTCGTCCCGGGATAGGCTCTGAATAGCGGCATCGATCTTCGCGATGAGGGATCGAGCAACCTGCTCTTCTGAGAGCTCATTGGGTTGCTGTGTCGTTTCATCATCCTCGGCAGGGACACTGTCGGTTTTCGCTCTGTTCTTTTTCGCCTTGTTTTTCTTCTTCGCCGTCGCCGTGTTGCTAGTGACAGGAGGAGACAAGAGCCGAACATCGTCAAGCGAATCTCGTTCCTTCTCTACATCTGGAGCTAGAGTATCGCTGTTGCTGGCGTCAAGGTCCTCGTTTGCACCGAATGAGGATGCCCGCAATCGGAACAAGGGAGATTCGTTGCTGTTGAAATCGCCGGAGCGGCGGGCATCGGCCAGGTTTCTTTTGGTCTCTTTTTCCGCAGAGCGCTGCAAGATTTTCTCCTCCCGAGCTTGCCGAGCTCGGGCAGCTTCGAGCATTTTCTGACGCTTCAGCTCGGCCATCTTCTCCGCCTCGGCCATGCGCTGGGATCGTCTCTCGCTGACCGCCTGCATCCTTGCCTGCAATTGTTCAAGTCGAGATGCCTGCGCCTCTTCTCGCTCGGACTCACGCTCGCTGAGAACCTTGCTATTCTTCTCGCGACGCATCTCGTTCTTGTTCGTGGTCTGTTTTTGGGCAGCTTGTCGTCTTTCGCGCGCAGCTTTGATGCGATTCTCAGTTTCAAGTAGCTTTTGCCTCATCTGCTCTGCCAAGTCTCTTTCATTCAGCGCGTTGATGAAGGAGATCTCCGTCACCTTGCTGTTTTCACTCTCTGCTTTTTTTATTTTTGCGGCTTTATGTCTCTGGGCCTGCTCTTCGGCTAACCTCATCTTTTCGCTGATGTTGGTGATTTTCTGTTGATGCTTGGCCTCCAGCGATGTCCGTGCGCGCTCTATTTTTTCAGCCGCCTTTGCCAGCTTTCTTTGCTTCTTCTTCTCTGCATCCGCTCGACGCTGGGCAGCGGCTGCTGCTCGTTCGTCCATTTTTTGCTTCGTTTCCGCGGGAGATGGCCGACGACGATCAGGACTAGACAATTTGTCGTGCAAATTATAAAGGGGCGTGTAATGTCCGGCCTCTCCGGTCGAATTTATCGGCGTCCGCAAATGGTTTTTGCTCTTGGGCAAATTCCGGGGCGTTAACCCCCCTTTCACGCCCCCCCTGACTCCAACACCACCCCTATGGGACAAGTCCTCATCTTCCCCCTCCTCACTACTGCTGTACCAGCTACCGGCATGGTTACTACGAGGGGATTCAGCAATCGGCGCGCACTCTAGAGTCAATTTTTCGTTCTTGCTTTTGTTCAAAAAGTCCGACCAAGCGGACTCCTCAGCTTTCGACACGCGTTCAACCCACTCCATCGCCTCAGCCAAAACCTTGTCAATGTCCTGCTGCTCGCTGACCTCGTGTTCCTCCTTGTCAGTCTCACTCTCGTCGACAATGTCGACGAAATCATCGCCACTCTGGTTGTTGTTTTCGACGACAACTTCGCTGCAAACGACATTGCTGTTCTGCGCGGCTTGCGTGGCCTCGTACTCTTTCAGGACCTGCAGAGCTTCTGCCACCTTGACGTTGAGGGCGTCGACGCTATTCAAGAGTGCGACCAGGTCGGAACTGTCTAGCTCTAACAGCATCCCAGTAATCTTTCCAGCCAGATCCCCCTGGGAGGGATACAGAAGGGTGTAAATTCGCTCGCCAAAGTCGGACTGACTCATTTCGGTCGTTGCCGGTGGGTACTGCGCTGCCGCCTCTGCAGTCACAAAATTTGTAACAGTGACAACCTGCACAGCAGAGGTTGTAGGGGCAGGAAGGCGACCATCCGATACGTAGATTTTTGCCTTTGTACCCGTGATTTCCAGAGAATTTCCTCCAATCGATTCGTTGGGCGCGTCAAATGCGATGCGCTTACTCCATGCATTTTCCGACGGGAGACGAGCAGCAGGGGAGGGTTGGTTGTCATCATGAACTTGTTCATCTATGTCTTCCTCGTCCACGAAGTGATTCATTTCACGCTGCTCCTGGGCCTCGCGTTCCATCCGCTCTATCGACGAGCGGACCATCACATTGCGTTTGTCGGTAGAGCTTTTCCGGACATCCCAAGAAACGGATGCCATGACGTTGCGGTTATTTTTCGCATACCCTTTCTTTCGCTTCGCCTGCGCGTCGGCGTTCAGGAATATGTACTCTCCCTGCATCCGGATGCGTTTCTCTAGAGCAGTAAAATCATCAGAGCAGCGCTTTAGAATTTTGGAGGCATCACGAGCAAAGTCCGTCTCATTCTCTGCTTCACACTGCGAGTACAGCTCATCCACTGCGTGGTTCACGTTGCGGAGGAGTTGAGCGAAGAGAGTGTTCTTGCTCTTGCTACTACTTATTGAAGCTGACGGGGAGGAGGGCGGCTCAGCTGTCCCCGCCACTTTTGATTTGTTGTGCTTCTTCTTGCCCCCTTTACTGCTGCTGCTGCTGCTGACACTGCCATTGTTGTTCGGGTTCGCTGAGTTGCTGGAACCAGTGCTTGCGTTCGAGTTAGTACGCTTCTTTGGCTGGTTGTTGTGTCCAGTCGAATTTCCGCTACGGTTCTCCTTCTCAGCTTTTGACTTGCGTTTCGTGACCACCTGGAAGGACTCCTCATCAAGTGCAGGCACAGAAGTGGCATCGGAAGCAGACGGCCCATTCGGGGGGGAGTTAACCGGACTTATACGGAAGCTCATATGATTGCGCTTTTCGAGGGCCATATTGGTTTTACAGGGGGTAACCAACTTGGGGTAACCGGAGAAAGATTTTTCAAAACTTTTGTAAGGGAGACAAGAAGACTGACTTTTCTATTCGTAATATGACAGTGGAAGTAGCACCGATGGTTGAATCGTGTCGTGCAGGGGATCCCAACAAATGCACTTAGCCTTCGTTGGAGGTGTCAAGACTGAGAGAGAGGGCCAAAAAAAATATTGCAAAATATTGTGTCTGTCGTTATCACACCTATCTCGCGAATCTGCGATTTTCCTTCGTCGCTGCTGACTTTATTTTGACCTGTCTTCCAACAAAATATATTTAGACGACAGCCCCAAACCAAGAGTTGCCTGTTTCCCTTCTATTTCGAAAGTTTAAGAGTTCATCCCCGTCTTAGGTGCTCACAGCTGTTCTGAATCTGTTTTCATCATGTCGAACCATCCGTCTATCGCCAGCTTGTTCCCAGCGGCTCGAAAAATTCGATTTGACACGGGAGAGCAGATCAACCTACTCTCTCAGATGCATCACAGTCATGACAGTAGATCAAAATCAAATGAGCTGCTGTCGACAGTGAAACTATCTCTCGACGAATTAAGTAGGAGGATAGGCATGCTGCGCTCGTTGGTGAACAACGAAGCTCCCCAAAGCCGTGAAATCTGGACGGTAAAGATTGAGCAGCTCAGTGAAGACTTCAACATGATGATGGGGCAAGTCGCAAACATAGAAACAAGGATAATGCAGAGTGTAAATTATCACCGCGAGCGCAATGAACTTTTTGGCGGCGACTTGCGGCAAAGAGAAAACTTATCTGCAATGGGGGAGCTGGTTGAAGAGGGCGCCAGCACTGACCGAAGTAACAGGATGGTGGGTGAGATTCTGAACACTGGTGCGGCAACTTTGGATTCATTAATTGGGCAGCGCGACAGATTAAAAAGTGTGCGACGTATGGTACTTGACATGGGCACATTGCTTGGCCTTAGCGACACTACTATGCGTCATATAGAGCGGAGAGACATTGTTGACAGGTATATTGTCATTTTTTTAATGTGTCTCACCCTCATGATCTTATTCTGGTTATACTGGTAGTGAGACGAGAGGGGAGTAAGTGAAGTGAGTAAGCAATAGGGTAGTATAAAAAAGGTAGCTGTGCATTTAATTGCAATTATTCGGTTTCGCTAGATCCAGCTATGAGCACGGACCCCTCTCTGCCTCATCTGAAGAAACAGTTGGTATGAATCATGGATTGTTTTGGTATAATCAACCCCTTCTCCCCAATGCCCATTCATGATATAATTGTCTACATGGTGTTCCCATAAGAATTCGTCAATGTATTCTAGTTCGTCATTCAAGGGGTCCAGCAAAAAGTCAACAGTCCCTTGTTCCACTGGCCCGCTATCAATGTCAAGTTTGAAAAGTACGTAATCCTCTTTTTTTGCAGTATTCTTTATCACCGTTGGCACGAAAGGATCACCGTTCGCAGCGTTGGGCTGCGATGCGATTAATTGCTGGTGATAATGGGTGCGATCTTTGTACTGTCCAGGTACCGTGGAGTAAAACTTGTCAACGGATGTGGAGCCTTCCCACGCTTCTATGTAGTCAAAGTCGATCCCATGGCGATTCCATACAGTGGCAAAATAGCTGAGCGAAGGGCCACCTTGACCGGCCACCCAAGACGAGGCACCAGCGTCGAAATAATAATTCTTGCTGGGTTGCCGGGTGCCGAAGGACAACAAAACAAAACAAAACAAAACAAAACAAAACAAGCGAAGAAAGAGGATGTGAGCGAAGTCAATAGATCGAATCCGAATACAGTCAAATGCAAGCCGCCTTTCTCACCTATCAAGACTGGACGCAGGGAGCTGAGGGGGTGGAACAACCCAGCTACGATGATAAAAATACTTCCCCCCCCCTTCGTTGGGTGCACAATCAGAGCTTGGTGTGCAGAACTTAGTTCCGCACCCGCTCACAGGGTGACGGAGATGCGACACAATCGGCTCAATGAATTCAGTATAGGGTGCATTTGAGTTGCATTCATCTAAAAATTCAAACTTGCTAAAGATCTCCTCGTCAGTGGGAATAACAGGGGACACGGGACCGGGAGAATGTCCAGAAGGCGGGTAAGTAAGGGTGCGTCCGTTCTTACTGTTCCACCAAAGCTGTGTTAAACTGTCATCTTTCATGCACCAAGTCGAATCTGTTGGGAAATAGTTGCAAGTTTCCCACATAAATTTGTTGAGCATTGGGAGTTGATCAAAGAGGGCATCACAGATATATTTCTCCTCTTGCCACTTGGATATATTATCAAGCCAAATCTGCTCCCAAGTTGAAGATGTATAGCTGACGAATTTTCGAGGGTTGCACGTTTTTTTTTCATCGGGAGATGATGATGATGATGATGATGATGATGATGATGATGATGATGATGATGATGATGATGATGACGATGGAGAGGAAGAAGTTCCAGGCTGTTTTTTGTCGTACATCCGCTCCAGCTCATCTAGTTGAGCTCGAGCACGTGTAATCTCATCATTCAAACTACTTTGGACGTCAAGGTTCTCGTTTGAGTTAGCCTGCACCTGTTTGGAATTGGACGCAAAGTTGCCCTCTGTCCCAGAAAGTACCACACCCTTCTCTGTTGAAGAATAAATGGCATATTCATGAAATCGTCCAAGACTGTACACGACACAACAGACAAGCGCAGTAAATACCTTCTCCTTGTGTGAAGCTACCATTTTTCAAATAGATGCAAGACGTCAACTGATGAAGAAGAGTGAGAGACAGGAGTCAACAATGGTATTACAAATGGTTCGTCGAAACAGTACCGCTCACAGGTTCTGGAGCAGTGCTGCCCGTGCTTTCAAGGGGAGAAGGGGGCTCCCTTGTGTTTTGATACACCAGCCCGAAGATGTACAGCCTACTATCCCGAACAACTTCCAGAGGGGCCTGAACTCCGACAACAATCAGCAGAGCGAGACCACACAAGCCGACAAGCAGCAAGAGACACGCAACAAAGAAATCCAGTTTTTTTATTTTGTCTGGGGGTAATTGAAATAATTTTGTCTTTTCTTATTTTTCTCCGAATTAATTTTCCGTCTCTCACCTGCTTGACCTCCAGACTTAAATACCACCACCTCTGGATAGCGAAAGTCGCACTTCCATCTCTGATGAAGCGCAAAACTCCGCTAAAGAAGACGTTAGATATCGTATTTTCGTCAAAATTTTGTATTTTTGTCAAAATTTAAGTAACACCACACTCACGAAAAAATGGCTTATGCGAAGTGCGTCTTCACTTGAAGTGACAACGGTTCGCGGTCTGGATGCATGAAGTCGATATCGACATCTGTTTCGAACGTTTCATTGAGCACCTTATCACCACCTGTAATGCTTTGTGCCATCAGACTTCCCACAGCAGGGGCCAACTTGAACCCATGTCCACTCTCTCCGTGACAGAGATATAGACCCTCTGCACTTTTAGACGGTCCTAATACCGGGTGGACATCGTCTTGATTGACTGTGTACATGTGACTGAATCCATGGATCTCTCCGCTCCGAGGGAGAGTTGGCATTCGATGGAACAAACAGTTGAGATAGTCCTGTTTAAACTCCGGATCCAAGCTTTGGTTGTACTCGTCGGGATCAACGACCTCACTCTCAAACCTGTGAGCGATACTACCAAATACGAGCTGCTTATTTGACTTTCGAGGCATGAAGTAAACGCCGCTATTGCCGTGACAATCAGCAACAAAGGGGAGGTCCAAAAACTCACCCTCGATGTTCTTATGCCCCACCTGAATTCGGGTGGGTAGCATTTCGGTCGTTGTGGTGACTCCAGCCGGTTTGTTTATCTTGTCGAACCACGGCCCGGCTGCGTTGATAACAATCTTGCTGTTGACAACTGTCCCGTCGACCAAGGTCAGTCCCGTCACCGCTTTCGAGTCACCGCTCGTCATGTTGAGTTTACCGACCTTAGCATTGAATTGCACGTCGACACCTTCCCTATCCAAGACATCCTTCATATCATTAAGGCAGGCGTTGCTATCCATGTGACCACACCCTTCCTCATACACGGCTGAGAACTCTCCTCCCCGAAAGGGGATTTCGTTTCCCTCGGTGTCATAGGACGGCATGGGCGCCGTGTCCAGCACAGGCCACCTCTCTTCGACCGCCTTGGCATCCATGACCTCGGAACCGACTCCAAACTGCTCCAGACGATCGGCCATATCAATATTTTCTGCCTTTGTCTTTCCAAGCATCCAAAGAGCTCCAGTGTGAGTGAACTCAGCTTGAGGAGAGCTGAGATTAGTGTACTCTTGCCAGTTCTTGTATGCATTAATGCCATCCAACGCGAGCTGCATTGTCTCGTCGAAGCTGTAAAGTGCCCTGAGAAAGCCTGTACTGTAGCCGCTGCTTCCGTATCCGAGAGCAGGAGCCTGCTCAAACACGCGAATCTTCATGGTAGGATCACGCCGCTTCAATTGGTAGGCGATGTTCATGCCGTTGATCCCAGCCCCAATGATGGCAACATCGGCGTTGCTGCTTCGAAGGGACGAGAATGATCGTTTAGATACGGTTGCGAAGCCCCTTCCGAAAGAGTGGCTCGAGTAGTTGCTGGTACCCGAGTGCCTGTTGCTAGTACCCGAGTGCCTGCCGGCAGAGGGGAATGCTGCAGAGGAGTAATTCTCCTCAATCCAAGAGGGGAACGACTTTCCCACAGGGTTGTTGTCGGCGTCGCTGTAGACGTCGTCGATTACCTGGTCAATGTTAGTCGCCTTTTTTTCTGCTCGTTCTACAAGGTAAGACGACTTTTCTCGAGAGAGGTCGATGATCCAGTCATACACCCTTGAAGGTAAAATAGACTTGTACAGACCAGGATTCGTCCATTCAATTGAATCGGCCAATATTGCCCCCCCAGAGGAGATTGATTCAGGGACGTGAAGGACGCCTTTCGCGTCAAATAGTCTCCTGACAGTAGCGTTCTTGTAGGGCTGGTTCGTCGCACCAACCACGAACTTTGGAGGTTCCATCTCGTCGACTACCCTCTCGTCTATTGCCAGGCTATTTCCGCACGGAACGAGAAAATCAATGCCCTTCACTTCCTGCCACTCTTCTCCATCTCTCAGCGGAGTGCAGCCGTCAATTCTTGCGCGTTCTTGTAGGATGTCGGCGGTGTATACTCGCTTTGCCCCGAGACCGACTAATGATTTCGCAACCACACTGCCAACCTTTCCGCACCCTTGAACCAAGAATGTGAGTTCGCTTAAATCCAATTTGTAGCAATCGGCCACGCCCAAAATTGATCCGATTGTCGTCATTGCCGTTGCCACGTTTGTGTCAACCTGGCTACCAATCCCAGCCAGTACATACGGGGTTTGTTCGACAAGCTTGTCCATATCAGCTGCTGTCGTGTTTATGTCACAGCCGGTCCACACAGTGCCGTTAAGTTCCTCCAGTGCATCGGCCGCATCTTCCATTAGTGCAGCTCTATCGACGGTTTTGGGGGTTTGCCCCTTGCTGCAGCGGACCACAAGCTTCGCTCCCGAGAAGCCCGTATTGTAGCAGTTGTGTTTGTGGGTCATTCCCTCCGCCAGGCGGATAGCATCGTCAATGGCCTCTCTTTCTGTCTCATAGTTCAGAAGGCGCATTCCCCCATTCCCTGGGCGAGACTTTTCTAGCTTCCCATCATTTGCAATGAACAGTTGAACCCCTTCTTGGCGGACTGGGAACTCAAAAACAACTGTATTGCTGTTGCTGTTGCTGTTGCTGTGACTGTGACAAACAGTGGCGGTGGTATCAAAATTTGCTGCTGCAGGCAGTGTGCTCTTTTTCACTGAAGACGGTAACCGATTGACAACCGGTCTCAAGTGGCGGTTTGATCGTAGCGAATAACGAATCATCTTTACGTTACTTACGTTACCAAATTTTATGTACTGCGGGAGAGAGAGTATGGTTGGTATGAGTTTTGAGAGAGAAATCTGACTTGTCACCTCATGCGCATATAAGCCATAATTTTCACAAGTTTTCAACATTCAGTCTTCCTAATTGAATTCATTGGGACTCGCTCACCTCTTATATCTAAAATAAATACGTAAAAAGCATACAAATTATGTTTTTTTGTGAAAGTTTGACACCGAACATGACATGAATGATGTCACATTTGTGACTAAGAACCTTGAATTGGGTGATTTCGTGAACAAAAATTAAAAAGACCCATTCGGAACCCTCTCTATTTCACATTCGAACCAATTCGAGATGAAATTCTCTCTTGATTCTGTAATTATTCTAGCTGTGTCAGCACTCTGTGAGAGTACAGCAACGTCACAAAAAAATTCGGCCACAATTGATGTCTCTGGCAAAGTAAAAATTCACACCCCGGTCGGCAAAGATGGCGATGGTCTATACACAGCGTCTACAAAGGGATGTTTTGACGTGATCGCGGAAGCAACTCCATTAGTGTTAGACGCAATTGGAAGCATCCCAATGCCAGTGGAAGGGGTTTTATCTATTGCTGATTATGGCACTGCCGATGCAGGAACTTCTCTCGGATTGATGCAGCACATCGTTGATGCCGCCAGATCCCGTGTGAAAGATAAGGAGATAAGTATTCAGTACGAGGACCAGAAGGACAATGAATGGAAGTCGGTTTTCAATCATGCTCTTGGTCACAAGAATGTGGTTGATGCTTATGGAAATGAACTTTCGTCTCCTTACTCCTTGACCAATGGGATTTTTGTCAGCGCAAGTGGAACGAGTTTTCATGAGCAGGTGTATCCAACTGCTTCCGTCGATTTTGGGATGAGTTTCACCGCAATGCATTGGCTTAGTAGCGCCCCGAACGGGCTAGTGGGAAGGGAGGAAATGCACCACGCGCAGTGCAGCTCACCGGGGATTTGTGGCGAGGCAGAAAAAAATCAAGCCAAGCATGATTTCGAGAGGATCCTTTCTGCGCGCGCGCGCGAGCTTAAAAGCGGTGGGAAGATGGTTGTTGTTAACTTTGCCAAGAGCGAGGACGGTTTTTTCTTAGGGAACACTGAAATTGGCGTTTCCATGTGGGACAGCTTTAAGAGCTCCTGGGATCGCCTTGCCATCGAGGGGCATATAACCGAGGAAGAGCGATTGGCCGTTTCCTTCCCAAACTACTACCGATCTAAATCCGATGTAGAATCAAGTGTAAGATCAAATGAAAACTTGAGAATCATCAGCATTCAGGAAAAAATCGTCAGATGCCCTTACCGAACCGCGTGGACCACCGGCTCCTCTCAAAAGCTGCGCTCGGCCCGAGAGCATGCGGAATGGTACGTTCCAACGACGAGGACCTGGAGCGAGTCGATATTCAAGAACGCATTGGACGACGCGCGAGACGATGGTCAAAAGGACGAGTTGATGAAAAGGTTTTGGGGTAATTATGTTGATATCGTCGAAAAGGAACCAGATGTTCACGGTATGGACTACGTTCACACATACACTGTTATTGAAAAGCTGTAAAACTAAGACAACGACAACGACGGCAACGACGAGTACTGTTGTGAATTTTGTTTCAAATTTCTTTTCAAAGAGATTGGCTTCCAATTTACTTATCACCCAAGTCGCTCCTTACGTTTCACACACATTTCAATATGTATCCTACCAATCCTATCACTCCATCACCCCCGGATGCGTTCATCGTTTGCAGAAATAGACCAACGTACCAACGTCTAGCGTACTAGAATTGTCTGTTCTTGGTTAGGGTTCAGGTATACCAATATCTAGCCCCACCTGAACAGTAATACGAACCGGCGTCGTTGTCATAATAGCAATACATATCAGACAAAATGAATTCCTCAATACTAGGTTCACTGCAAGTATTATTTTCCAAATCGCATACCGCGTAAAGATAAAACTCAAGGGAGTGCATATCATCCGCCTGTGGATACAAAGCCTGGAAAACCGTTCCATTCCCACAAGTAAGACCCTCTGAACTGAAAATACTCTTCAAAAAAGTAAACTGAAGTTCCTCGCCATCTCTCATCGACGTTAAGGATACATCATTTGTATCTTCACTCAAACTGGGGACTAGAGTGAAAGAGAACAAAAATGGAATTATTGAAGGGCTGGTTTCGTTATTAGGAGCGACGCTTATGTCCCCAGAAGAAGAAACCACCTCTTTGTTATCAGGGTTGTCAGTCGTAGTAAAATCAACCATACGAAAGTTACCCAAGTTCCAATCCTCCTCAAATGAATGCGGGCACCAAGATGAAGATGATGATGAGGAGGAGAAGGAGGAGGAGGAGGAGGAGGATTTTTTCCTCCTCAATCTGCGAGCGTCATCACCACTAATAGTGGATAACGATGACGAAATCAATAGCAAGGATAGCAAGAGAGAGCGCATAGCTGTCGGTTGTGTAATAGGCAATAGGGAGTGAGATTAGGTTAGTAATTGAAGTTTTTGAGAAGTGTCATAAGTAATTTGGAGAGGGCTGTTGTGTGCCAAAGTACCCATCACAAGTGGTCTCAAAACGACGACATCCAAGGAATCAGACCTTCAATCCTCAGAATGGCTGTCATTGGTACACACAGTGGGATGTCTTTTCACCGTAGCGATGAGGTGTCTTCGTAGGATATGGACACTTCGGAGCATTTACCAGAAAAATGAACGTGCTC
>ERZ651776.2687-NODE-2687-length-18836-cov-4.976918_pt1 | contig 18836 bp, 15 predicted proteins | sample MGYA00514761_ERZ651776 | MGnify/ENA metagenome assembly ERZ651776 | reverse complement strand
GGAGAATTACATAACTACAGAGGGAATTACGCATACTATCTAGAAAACAAAGAGTTACGTATAGCCACTGAATCTGTCGAGTTAGCAAAATCAAAACTACTTTATAAAAAAGAACTTGAGTGGATGCGTCGCCAACCTAAAGCACGTACCACAAAATCAAAATCGCGTATTGATGATTTTCATAAAATCAAAGAACGTGCTAGTCAACGACGAAATGACCATCAAGTACAGCTAGAAATCAATATGGAACGTTTAGGAAGTAAAATTCTTGAATTTCATAAAGTAAGTAAAGCCTTTGGAGACCTCAAAATACTAGACAAGTTTGAATATGTATTCAAAACTGGAGAACGTATCGGAGTGATCGGAAAAAACGGAACTGGCAAATCTACATTTCTCAATATTATGACGGGTGCCTTACGTCCAGATTCAGGTAAAGTCGTTGTGGGAGATACGGTGAAGTTTGGATATTACACTCAAAAAGGAATTGACATCAAACCTGGTCAAAAAGTAATTGACGTTATTAAAGAGTTTGGAGACTTTATTCCCCTTAAAAAAGGACGAATCATCTCAGCGGGGCAATTACTAGAACGTTTCCTTTTTGATGCAAAAAAGCAATATGATTTTGTAGAAAAGCTCAGTGGTGGTGAGCGTAGACGCTTATACTTATGTACGGTGTTTATACAAAACCCAAATTTCTTAATTCTCGACGAACCTACCAATGATCTTGATGTGGTGACACTGAATGTTCTTGAGAATTTCTTGTTAGATTTCCCAGGGTGTCTTGTCGTTGTCTCTCACGACCGTTATTTTATGGATAAGATCGTAGATCATCTTTTTGTATTTAAAGGCGATGCTGTTATTGATGGTTTTCCAGGAAACTATTCTGACTATCGTACGTACGAAGGTGATGTGAGTTTTAATCATACAAATGAAGCTACTAAAACTGCAAATCAAAAAGTAATTGCAGAAGCTACAGAAACTCCAGCATCAGAAACTAAATCTTGGAAAGAAAAACAACACTCAGGAAAACTCTCTTATCAAGAACAAAAAGAACACGCCAAATTAGAACGTGAAATTGCGCAACTAGAAAGAGAGAAGGCAGAAAAAGAGAAAGAATTCTTAAATCCTGACTTAACACAAGATCAGATCACAAAAGCATCTACGACTTTAAAGAAAATTATTACCGCTATAGAAACCAAAGAAGAACGTTGGTTTGATTTGTCTTCAAAAATGGAAGGGTAAGGATTAATGATTGGAGGTTGTTAAAACTTGCTGAATGCTGAATGCTGAATGCTAATATTTAAAACAAAGATTATATCTTTTTTATTTTGAAATTTGTGATTTAAATTTTCAAAAAATTGGGTCTTTATATCTAAACCGCTATTAAATTATTATAAACACGTTGTTACACCAAATAATCACGTACATAAAATGGCTTCCAAAAACATTTCATCTCCATGGGATACACTCCCCTTTTGTGTTTTCATTTAAAAAAGAATGTCTCAAAGCCAAAACAAAAAAAGAAAGAAGTCAAAAATTAATCGACTATCGAAATACACTTTTACAAAATAATCAAAGAATTTCAGTAACAGATTTTGGAGCTGGTTCGCGCGTATTTACTTCCAATGAAAGAAAGGTAAAGGACATTGCCCGTTATGCTGGAGCTTCTTTAAAACGCATGCAAAATATGCAACGTATAGTGACGTATTTTAAACCAAAAAGCATATTAGAAATAGGCACTTCTTTAGGAATGGGAACTATTGCTTTAGCATCGTATGATACCTCTCAGGTAATCAGTTTGGAAGGATGTGGGCAAACAGCGCAGATAGCAAAAAAACAACTTCATCAATTTGAGATTTCTAACGTAGATATTGTCATAGGAGAATTTCGCGAAAGCATAAAAAACCTCCCTAAAAAGAAATTTGACCTTATCTACTTTGATGGGAATCATTCTAAAGAAGCCACCTTACAATACGCCCATAACTTATTGCCAACCATTACCAATGAAACGGTATGGATTTTTGATGATATTCATTGGTCTCCAGAAATGACAGATGCCTGGCAAGCACTGAAAAAACTTCCTGAAGTTACGGTGACGATCGATTGTTTCTGGTTGGGATTTATTTTTTTTAGAAAAGAACAACACAAAGAGCATTTTTATATAAAATTGTAATATAAAAACCAACGGTAAGTGATGACGTATTCTTTAATTTTTCGCTTAAAGCGAAAATATTCCATCTAAATTTGTAACAATCCCTTACTTTAGTCTTCTAATAGCAAAACCATTTGTGATCCTCCACTAACAATACAGTAATTATAGTATGAGTAATCTGATTAAGATTCGAAATATTCGAAGAGATTTTCCTTTAGGTAATGAAATTGTATATGTACTTAAAGGCATTGATTTAGATATTGATAAAGGAGAGTATGTTGCTTTTATGGGACCTTCTGGTTCAGGAAAATCTACTTTAATGAATCTTCTAGGATGTCTTGATACTCCTACTTCTGGAACGTATATCTTAAATAATCGTGATGTGAGCAGCATGAGTGATGATGAGCTTGCAGAAGTGCGTAATACGGAGATTGGTTTTGTATTCCAGACGTTTAACTTATTACCTCGCACAACAGCATTGGATAATGTAGCATTGCCTATGGTATATGCAGGTGCTTCAAAAGCAGATCGTCATAAACGCGCAGAAGAGGTCCTTAAAGACGTAGGTCTTGCAGATCGTATGGATCACAAACCTAATCAGCTTTCTGGAGGACAACGCCAGCGTGTTGCTGTAGGGAGAGCACTCGTAAATAAACCTTCTATTATTCTTGCCGATGAGCCCACAGGAAATCTTGACTCCAAAACTTCTGTAGAGATTATGGCTTTGTTTGACGATATCCATGCGGCTGGAAATACCGTGATTCTGGTAACGCACGAAGAAGATATTGCAAAACATGCCCATCGTATTATTAGACTCCGTGATGGCGTTATAGAAAGTGACGTTCGTAATAGATAAGTGTCTTACTAATTAATAGTTTTCTTTTTTACGCTTTCGCGAAAGCATAAAAAACGAGTGAATTTTCCGTACGAAAACATCTCAACTTCCTGACTATATTTCTCTAGAAATATAAACTCGCTGAAACGCTATTTATACAGAATTTTGAGTACTGTCATATAACACCTCCCTCAATCCCTTACTTCGATAAACTCAGCACAGTGCCTTTCTAGGAGGTAAGTACTCACGCCTTTTACATTTCAAGTATTCTCTGTACATTAAATATCTTTCTTTTAAACTCTTAAACTTAAAACTCCTAAACTCATAAACTCATAAACTCTTAAACCTTTAAACCCCTAAACTTTTAAGAATCCACATTTGTAATTTGCGCTGTATGGCTGTATCTTCATCACATAGAATATAGACCTATGAAATTCTTTGATTCATTATCGAATACTTCGCAAATATTTGTTGTCTTTATAGGACTTGCCATCTTATTTTTGCTCGTTTTTGCTAATAACAAACGTAATAAGAACAAACTCTACCGACGTAAGCGACGTAATTTCAAAGATAATTATGAAGCTAAAAGAAAAGAAAAAGAAGAGTAAACATGCTTTTTGTAGCCATTTTTATAGGGATTTTATTCTTGATTAAGAATATTCGTAAAGCAAAAAAGAGCATTCAAAACTTTTCGCGAAGGCGGAAAACTTATACTATTAAAAACTAATCATCTAAGGTGTATCCGATGTACACCTTACTATAAAAAAGCCGACAGCGATATTAAGATACTCGCTTTCGCAAGGATTCATGAAAATATACACTAAAACAGGAGATAAAGGAACGACTGCACTTTTTGGAGGGACACGTGTGCCTAAACACCATATTCGTATTGATAGTTATGGCACTGTAGATGAGCTTAATTCTCACATAGGATTGATCCGTGATCAAGAGATAGATTCAAGAAGTAAGGAACTATTAATCCATATTCAGGACAAGCTTTTTACTGTGGGAGCAGTACTTGCCACAGATCCAGAAAAAATGACACTAAAAAACGGGAAAGATAGACTCAATATACCACGAGTAAGTGAAGAAGACATCGTGCTTCTCGAAACAGAAATGGACACGATGAATGACCACCTACCCCCAATGACACATTTTGTGCTACCCGGAGGGCATACTACCGTGTCATATTGTCACATTGCTCGTTGTGTATGCCGAAGAGCAGAGCGCTTAGCCACGGCACTGTACGATATAGCACCTTTTGATGAACATACCCTAAAGTACCTTAACCGACTTTCTGACTATCTTTTTGTGCTGGCACGGAAGTTGTCCAACGATCTAAAGGCAGAGGAGATCAAATGGATCCCGAAAAAATTAGAATAAAAATATTGCTGCTATTTATCACGCAAAACAGTACTCTCAGTAAGATAAACACACGTACTTGATATGCCTCTGATGTATACGTTCTTAAATTTATTTTGAAATAATCGACATTTCACTTGGTTTTCAGCTCAGAAAAATTATTTTTGCACAAAATTTAAAAACATATTTGCTATGTACTGGACATTAGAACTAGCTTCTTATTTAAGTGATGCACCTTGGCCGGCAACAAAAGATGAGTTGATCGATTATGCGATACGAACTGGAGCCCCTTTAGAAGTAGTTGAAAATCTACAAGCGATTGAAGACGAAGGTGACTCTTATGATTCAATCGAAGAGATTTGGCCAGATTACCCTTCTGATGAAGATTATCTCTGGAACGAAGATGAATATTAATAAAGCATTACGTTAAAACACTATAAAAAGTCTCGCTTAGAGGCTTTTTTTTTGATTAAATTTGATGTTTATAAATTACACATAACAACACCATATATTATGGGATTATTAGATAAGGTATTAAAGGTTTTTGTAGGTGATAAGTCTAAACAGGATGTGGGTGCTATTACACCTATTGTAGATAAAATTAAATCTTTTGAAAAAGAATTTGAAGCTATTTCCTTAGACGAGTTACGAGGAAAAACGTTAGAATTTAAAGTACGACTTGCAGATGCATTACAAGATGTACATGATCGTACTGCAAAATTACAAGAAGAAGCAGAAGCAACAGAAGATATAGATCACCGTGAAGAAATCTACACACAGATAGATGCCTTAAAAGATGAAGCTTATACCGTGTCTGAAGAAGCATTAAATGCTATTCTTCCTGAAGCGTATGCTGTTGTAAAAGAAACAGCAAAACGTTTTACACACAATACTTCCTTAGAAGTGATAGCTTCAGAATATGACAGACTCCTCAGCGGTACCAAAGACTACGTAACGCTAGAAGGTAATAAAGCCATCTGGTCAAATAGCTGGGATGCTGCTGGAAAAGAAGTTACTTGGGACATGATTCATTATGACGTACAGCTTATTGGAGGTATCGCCATGCATCAAGGAAAAATTGCAGAAATGCAAACAGGAGAAGGTAAAACCCTTGTAGCCACCTTACCTATGTACCTGAACGCACTTACTGGTAATGGTGTTCATCTAGTCACCGTAAACGACTACCTAGCAAAACGTGATAGCGCTTGGATGGCTCCTATCTTCCAGTTTCATGGACTAACCATAGATTGTATCGATTATCACAAACCAAATAGCCCTGAGCGTCGCGCAGCTTATGCAGCAGACATTACGTATGGTACAAACAATGAATTTGGTTTTGATTACCTACGTGATAATATGTCACACGCTCCAGATGACTTAGTGCAACGTCCTCACAACTATGCTATTGTAGATGAAGTAGATTCTGTATTGGTTGATGATGCCCGTACACCACTTATCATTTCTGGACCTGTACCCAAAGGAGATATCCACGAATTTAACGCACTAAAACCCCAAATTGAAAAACTAGTTTCTATACAACGTCAACAGTTAGTAGGAACGCTTGCAGAAGCAAAAAAATTAATTGCTGCTGGAGAAACTAAAGAAGGAGGGGTACAATTATTACGTGTGTATCGTGGACTTCCAAAAAACAAAGCACTTATCAAATATCTTAGTGAAGAAGGAATTCGTCAATTATTACAAAAGACAGAAAACTTCTACATGCAAGATAATAATCGGGAGATGCCAAAAATTGATGCAGAGTTATACTTCACTATCGATGAGAAGAATAATCAAATCGAACTTGCTGATCGCGGAATAGAATTTTTATCTGGAGAAGACGATCCTAACTTCTTCGTGATGCCAGAGATGGGAATGGAAATTGCCAAAATAGAAGCAAAAGGACTTAGCCCAGAACAAGAAGCTGAAGAAAAGGAAGAACTCTTCCGTGAATTTAGTGTAAAATCTGAGCGTATACATACCATGAATCAGTTATTAAAAGCATATACACTTTTTGAAAAAGATACAGAGTATGTGGTCATGGATAATAAAGTAATGATCGTCGATGAGCAAACGGGACGTATCATGGATGGACGTCGTTATAGCGACGGACTCCACCAAGCTATTGAAGCAAAAGAAAATGTAAAGATTGAAGATGCGACACAAACATTTGCTACTGTAACCCTACAAAACTTCTTCCGTATGTATCGCAAACTGTCTGGTATGACAGGTACAGCCGTTACAGAAGCAGGAGAATTATGGGAAATCTATAAGTTAGATGTTGTAGAAATTCCAACCAATAGACCTATCGCTCGTAAAGATAGAGACGATCTCGTTTACAAAACGAAACGTGAAAAATACAATGCCGTTATAGATGAAGTAACAAAACTCTCAAATGAAGGAAGACCTGTTCTTATCGGTACTACCTCTGTTGAAATTTCTGAGTTATTAAGTCGTATGTTGACCATTCGTAAAGTACCTCATAACGTACTGAATGCAAAACTTCACAAAAAAGAAGCAGATATTGTTGCCGAAGCTGGTAATGCAGGTATTGTAACCATCGCTACCAACATGGCAGGTCGTGGTACAGACATTAAACTCTCTGACGAGGTAAAAGCAGCGGGAGGTCTTGCCATTGTAGGTACAGAGCGTCATGACTCACGTCGTGTAGACAGACAGTTACGTGGTCGTTCTGGACGTCAAGGAGATCCAGGAAGCTCACAGTTTTATGTATCACTAGAAGATAATCTAATGCGACTTTTTGGAAGCGAACGTATCGCCAAAATGATGGACCGTATGGGGCTTAAAGAAGGAGAAGTCATTCAACACGGTATGATTTCAAAATCTATAGAGCGGGCACAGAAAAAAGTAGAAGAAAATAACTTTGGCGTTCGTAAGCGATTACTAGAATATGATGATGTGATGAATGCACAACGTGAGGTTGTTTACAAACGTCGTCGTCACGCCTTATTTGGAGAACGCTTACGCGTTGACCTTGCCAATATGATCTATGACACCTCAGAAGTTATTGTAGAGGCTAACAAACAAGCACAGGACTTCAAAAACTTTGAGTTTGAATTGATTCGCTACTTCTCTATGAGTAGCCCAGTTTCTGAATCAGAGTTTTCTAGCCTTTCGGCGAAAGAAATTACAGACAAAGTATACCATGCTGCATTTGATCATTACAAAGATAAAATGACCCGCAATGCAGACCTTGCACTTCCCATTATAAAAAGAGTGTACGAAGATCCTGCTAGTAACTTTGAGCGTATCGTCGTTCCTTTTACCGATGGCACTAAAGAACTAAGAGTGGTCACCAATCTTAAAGAAGCTTACGAATCTGGAGGAAAACAACTCGTTACTGATTTTGAAAAGAATATTACACTTGCCATCATTGATGATGCTTGGAAAACGCATTTACGTAAAATGGACGAGTTAAAGCAAAGTGTACAATTGGCCGTGCACGAACAAAAAGATCCTTTATTGATCTATAAGTTTGAAGCTTTTGAGCTTTTCAAAAGAATGATTGACAAAGTAAACAAAGAAGTAATTTCATTCTTATTTAAAGGAGAAATCCCTCAAGGAAATCAGCAACAAGTAGCAGATGCAGGGCAAGTACGTCGTGCAAAGGAAAGACTAGAAACGTCTAAGGAAGAAATTCCTAACATGGATGAGCGTTCTGCCCAATCTAGAGCTGCAGGAAATACACAACCTCAACAACAGGTAACAGAAACCATTGTTCGTGATCGCCCAAAAATAGGCCGTAATGAACGTGTCACTATTAAAAATGTGATGACAGGTGAAAACAAAGAAGTGAAATACAAACAAGCAGAACCCTTAATCGCCAATGGGCAATGGGTGATTGTAGATAATTAATTTCTTAAAGAAGATAATATTAGTAAAGAGGCTATTGTAAAAATAGTCTCTTTTTTTTTGAAACTTACATCGTTTATTTGACACAATCAAATGCTTTCATATAACACCTCCCTCAATCCCTCCTTTCTAGGAAGTACGCATCATCCATAAATACAACTCCTCAACATTTAAACTCTTAAACTCCTCAACTTATCGACTTTTAAACACTTAAACTTTTAACCTTATACACTTCTTTACTCAACAAATAATAAGTTTCCTAGAGCTATCTAAAATTTGTAATTTAACCAGCTATGAATACGCGAGACCATATTAGCATACAAAACTACACCAACGGCACCTATAAAGCTCCTACATCTGGAGATTGGATAGACAATTACGAACCTGCCTCTGGAGATATTTACGGGAAAATTCCGAATAGTAATGCACAAGATATTCAGGAAGCGGTAGCTTTCGCGAAAGCGGCATTTCCCACATGGTCAACCACCACGATTGATGAACGGAGTCGGATTCTTTTAAAGATTGCCGATGGCATAGAAAACAGACTCCAAGAACTCGCCGAAGCAGAAAGTAGAGATAATGGAAAACCCGTGAGTCTTGCTAAAACTGTAGACATCCCAAGAGCCGCATCCAATTTTCGGTTTTTTGGACATGCTATCACCCAATTTGCTTCCGAGAGTCATGAGAGCGTGGGATTACAAGCTATCAATTTTACCCTTCGTAAACCCATTGGCGTTGTAGGATGCATCAGCCCGTGGAATTTGCCTTTATACCTATTTACTTGGAAAATTGCCCCTGCTATTGCCGCAGGTAATTGTGTGATCGCAAAACCTTCGGAAGTTACGCCTATGACTGCTTTTCTTCTTGGAGACATCTGTACAGAAGCAGGTTTACCTCCTGGTGTATTAAACATCATACACGGCTTGGGTACTACCACAGGACAAGCCATTCTTGAGCATCCAGAAATTAAAGCCATTAGTTTTACGGGGGGCACAAAAACAGGAGAACACATTGCGCGTACCTGTGCACCGATGTTTAAAAAACTATCCTTAGAACTGGGAGGTAAAAACCCAAATATCATTTTTGCCGATTGTGATTATGACCGTATGCTAGACACCACGATACGCTCTTCTTTTGCAAATCAAGGACAAATCTGTCTCTGTGGAAGTCGGATTTTTGTGGAGCGGCCGTTGTATGAAAAGTTTAAAAAAGATTTTGTCGCACGAGTTACCGATTTGGTTGTTGCGCATCCCGCTTCCGCGAAAGCGAACTTAGGCGCATTAGTCTCTAAATCACATCTCGAAAAAGTACAATCCTATATAGCACAAGCTCCCGAAGAAGATGGCACCATACTTTGTGGAGGAAATCAAGTCATTATAGAGGGCTACGAAAAAGGATACTATCTTGAACCAACGGTAATTGAAGTACAGAGCAATCGTTGTCAACTGAACTAAGAAGAAATCTTTGGACCTGTTGTCACCCTCATGCCATTTGACACCGAAGAAGAAGTTCTTGAATACGCCAATGATGTGACCTATGGTCTTTCTGCTACCCTATGGACAAAAGATCTAGATCGAACCATGCGATTAAGCAATACACTTCAAGCGGGAATCGTTTGGGTAAACACGTGGATGATGCGTGATTTACGCACGCCGTTTGGTGGTGTAAAAGCAAGTGGTGTAGGTCGAGAAGGTGGTTTTGAAGCCCTTCGCTTTTTTACAGAACCTAAAAATATATGTATTAAATACTATTAATTAGACCCTTTTATAATACGAATAGGCTAGTTATAGAATGTTACTTTTTAGTAAGGATTAAAAACTGCCTTTTATTTTTAGAAAGGTTTGCCATAATAAACTGGTTAAAACTATAGTTTCCGCGATTGGGGCTATAAAAATCTTTACGACCATCATTCTCTTTAACCATTTGATAGGTATCATTCCCATCTTGATCAAATACAATATCAAACAACGCAGATTTTTCTAAGAAACTCTTTTTTACTTTTTTCCTCCCGTTAGACTTTTCTTGAATATTCTTTCCTGTATTCAAAAGTATGTGTAGTTTTTTATCTACTGCAAATGCATTGTATGAAGGTGAATTTGCCTTTTTAAAGATACTCCTACCCCATACTAGATTTCCTTCCTTATCAAATTTTATAACCAATATATTATCATAGTGAAAAGTTGTAACTGTTGACATAGCTCCATTAGGTCCGTTATTAAACGTGTGCTGGGTAATATAAAATTGTTCTGCTGTTAGATAAGCATTTCCTTCTTCGTCTATGATAGAATAATCTAGATAATAGCTTCTAAATTCTTTTTCTTTTTTCTTTTTACGCTCAGCTTTATTTTCATTGTAAATATCATCATATATAGACGCTGGAAAAGGAGTTACTTTTGGAGTAACATTTGAAATATCGGTTCCATTAAATGCGTAAGAAATACCTCCTTTCATTCTAAAAGAGCTTTTTTCAGAATAAAATCCTAATAATCGAATAGCGTCATCTGTTTGTGCAAATCGAACTTCTTTAATGAAGTTATCTCCTAAATTTATCGTAGCAAAAGAATGGTCATCTTCTGAGACTTTATGAATCACATATTCATAGTTTGCTTTCCCTTTTTTCTTATCGCTAATACCTTCTTTGTAAAGCTTCCCTGCAGTTAAAATCTCAATATCATCTGTAATAATAAAGTCATCAAACTGAAATAAATTTTCGGTCTCCTTCACATATTCTTTTTCATAGATCTCTGTAAGATTTTTATCATACACACGAATAAGGGAACTCGTGGTTTTTGAATTTATGTTATCTATAGAAAATGCTATATATTCTCCATTAGGAGATACTCTAAAATTTTCTTGATACTTTTTAGGAGCTGGTTCAAATAGCGTAAATATACTTGTTTTACGACGCCTTCCTGTTTCTTGAGAATATAGCTTTACCTTTTCTATTCTTTTTGACGAAAGGAAATACGTGCGACAATACACATCTATATTTTCCTTATCTACTTTATCTGATGTAAATATACGCACGAGTCCCTCTGTCGCTACACTCCCAATAATCGTTTCCTTCTTAGCTTTATCCAACTCGATATTGGCGACAAGACGATGTGAGGCATCAAAAGCACTTAACACATACTCCTTTTTAATAGCTCTTATAAGAATGGTTTCTCCACTATCAAATTGATGTACGTCAACGAGATCACTTCCTTTTTTTATATCCTTAAAAGGAGTTGTTTCTTCTACATTAAAATAAGTGCTTTGAGCACAGATCATAGAAGTTGTAAAAACAAATAGCAGTGTAGTTAACAAATAACGCATAAAATTAATTTTATTAGACACGCGAAAATATTGTTTTCTTTCGATTAAAGATTCATATACCTTTACAATTATAAATTGTAACGTTTATATTTAGTCTATTAATCTCATTATCTTCCCACCTATGAATCTACATCTTACCCATAAAAATGCATTAGTTTGCGGAAGCACAGCTGGCATTGGCAAAGCTACAGCCATCGCACTTGCGCAAGAAGGCGCAAACGTGACACTGGTAGCACGTAATGAAGAAAAACTAAAAAGTGTACTTACAGAGCTTCCCAATGACGGCTCTCAAACACATGCGTATGTTGTTGCCGATTTTACACATCCGCTACAGGTAGCACAGGCGGTTTCAGAAACTAAAAAACAATACCATATTCTTATCAATAATACGGGAGGACCTCCTGGTGGTGCTATTGTGGATGCTGAAGTGACCGCTTTCGCGAAAGCGTTTACACAACATTTACAAACCAATCATCTGCTTGTTCAAACTGTTGTTCCTGGTATGAAAGCACTTGGATACGGCAGAATCATTAACGTCATTTCTACTTCCGTAAAGCAACCTCTTGATGGTCTTGGGGTGAGTAATACCATACGAGGCGCTGTTGCTAATTGGAGTAAAACACTCGCTAATGAACTTGGGTCTTTTGGTATCACAGTTAACAATGTGCTTCCAGGAGCTACTGCCACGGGTAGACTTTCTGAAATTATAGAAAATAAAGCTAAGAAAACTGGAAAATCTATTGCAGAAATTGAAACTGCCATGCAAAATGCAGCACCTGCAAAACGCTTCGCACAACCAGAAGAAGTTGCTAGTGCTATTACGTTTTTGGCTAGTGAAAGAGCCAGCTACATCAATGGAATTAATGTTCCCGTAGATGGTGGTCGTACAAAATCGCTGTAAAATACATCCTGCGATTACATTTTGTATTTTTATAAACTAACTAACATCCTTGTTGCTATTGCAGCAATCCTATATGAAAAAACTACGCATTAACGGTCATTCTCATTTACTTCCTTATCCCGAGGAGATTCCACAGTTTATGAAAGACAAAGGAATATTCTGGGTGGATAAAGATCGAAAATTTATGTTGCAAAAAAACTGGAGTCGTCCTGTGACAGATTCTAGTTTCTTTTTAGATGAGAAGTTAGCGTGGATGGAACATAATAAGATCGATCATGCTGTCGTGCTTAATCTTTCTCAGCTTTACGGAAATGGGTTACGGCTAGAAGAAATGAAGCAAGCCTTGCGGTTTCAAAATGATTTTAATGCACGGGTACAGAAAGAACACCCTTCAAAATTCACCACTGGATTTGTAGTACATCCTGGATTTGTACGAGGTGCCTTGTGGGAAATAGAACGTTGTGTAGAAGTCCTCGGGATGGATTTGCTTTGTTTACCTACACATTACATGGATACGATTGGAACGTGGCGTTGTATTTTTGATGAAGAAAACGAACCTATTTTTGAACTGGCTAGTAAGTATAATCTCGCTGTAGAAGTACATCCCTATGATGGAGAAAAGTTTATCAAATTAGAAAACACTAACTGGCGTTTTCATTTAATCTGGATGCTGGCGCAATGTGCAGATGCCTATCATTTTTTAACCTTAAATGGTTATGCAGACAAATATCCTGGAATGCGTGTTTGCTTTGCACATGGTGGACAACTAGCGCAAATAAATCTGGGAAGACGTATTCAAGGATTTGATGGACGTCCAGATCTTTTTGAAGGAAAAACACATCCTAGAAAATCAGTAGGACATCCTAATATTTTTTTTGACACATTGGTACACGACACAAATTCGTTAAAATTAGTGATAGAAAACCAAGGGAGTAAACAAGTCATTATGGGTCTTGATGATCCGTATCCACTAGGTGAAATGGAAAGTCATTCTCAAAGTAGTTATCCCGGTAAAATATTAGATCTTGCCTTAGAACGAAAGATCATAAACGCTACAGAATACGATCAAATATGGGATGATAATGTGGTACAATGGTTATATGGAAATGATGAAAAGAAGAAGGAAGCGTTTAAGAAACGGATTATGGGGAAATAGATCGCTCCGTTTAAAGATAAAAGAATATAGAGAATAGACGCTGATTTATTGAAAAAATTATAAGTGATAAGGTGGATAAGTTTTCCGCTTTCGCGAAATTAAATATATGCACTTCTTACCTGAAAATATAGACGAATATGTGGTGGCGCATTCTGCTCAAGAACCTGAGTATTTAAATAATCTTACGCGTGAGACCTATCAAAAAATACTACAACCTCGCATGCTTTCGGGTCCATACCAAGGACGTGTATTAAGTATGTTATCAAAATTGATCCATCCCAAAGCTATTCTTGAAATTGGAACATTTACAGGCTATAGCGCACTATGCCTCGCGGAAGGATTACAAAAAGAAGGAATCTTACACACCATCGATATCAAAGAGGAATTGGTTGATTTTCAAAGAAAACATTTTGATGCATCGCCTTATGGACAACAAATACAACACCATCTAGGTCAAGCGTTAGCTATTATTCCAACATTAGACGTCACTTTTGACTTGGTTTTTATAGATGCAGATAAATGTAATTACATCAAATATTTCAATCTCATTATGGATAAGATGAATTCTGGAGGTGTCATACTTTCCGATAATGTGCTTTGGAGCGGAAAAGTGGTAGAACCTCTACAAGAAAAAGATGTAGACACCAAAGTACTCCTTGAGTATAACAAACTTCTCAACGAAGATCCCCGACTTGAAACAGTCTTGTTACCTATAAGAGATGGGCTCACTATAAGTAGGATTATCTAAAAATAAAAAAAGGCTCCATAATTGACAGAGCCTTTTCTACTATATAAGCGTATGTTTTATTGAACAGCTTGATTAGCATCTATATTACCATAACCAAATGCATTACTTGGGTTACCATACAAATCTGATGATTGTCGCATTCTATTCAACACTTGCTCTCGAGTCCAACTAGGATATTTTGCCCAAACTAGCGCTGCAATTCCTGCTGTGGTAGCAGTGGCTACAGAAGATCCTCCAACATAATCATTGTCTCCTGCATAAAAACCTAATACAGCTCCTGTTCTATCTCTATTGTTATCACGTTCCATAACAATGGTAAATTCAATTTGTGGACCGCTATGGCATGTATCGCATCTTTTATAGGTATTGGCATCAGTAACACCTGTGACTGCAATGGCTTCAGGCATACTTGCTGGAAAAATGACAGGATATGAATTTGTTATTGTGGTTGATGTACCACCAGCCGCAAATATTAATTTTCCTCTATTATGTGCATAACGTACCGCATCTCTTACATTACCGATAGTCCATAAATACCCTATAGACATGGATATGATTTTTACATCATTTCGATCTCCTAATGCTCGTAATGCGTTGGATACTCCTTTACGTTCATGATAATCATTTAATAAAACATCTGCAGTACCTCTATACGAAACTAAGTTTGCATTATAGGCAACCCCTACGGGCTTATTGTCATTATTACGAGGAGCTGTAGCTGTAGCTGTCATACTAGTACCGTGGCCACATTTGTCATTTGGACCGTCCAAATTATTAGACCACCACCAAGCTGAATCTATATAGGTTCCATATTTTTCTACCGTACGAGTATCTATAGACATACCGTCTCCAAAGTTTGCGTTTAATAATGGTTGATTAGGAGAAATTCCTGTATCAATCACACCGATCGTTACACCAGCACCTGTGCTTTGGTTCCATGCTTGTGTTATATTATGGTTATCAAATGTCCAAGAAACTAATGAGCCTGGGGTAATTGTACGATAATCATTTGTATTTAAACTAGCACCAGACATATCACAACCACTAGATGAACGGTCTTGAGGTGAAACGGTGGCTTCAGATTTTGTAGTAAAATATGAATATCCATTTGGCTCTAAATATCTAATTGTAGAGATCGCTTTTAAATTCTTAATTGTTTCTAATGAAGTAATCTGAATATCAATCACATTAAGTACATCATCGCTAATGTATCTAAGATCACTTCTAGTTTGTTGCTCAGAGGCAGCTACCGTCATTAATATGTCATCCTGTATTGCTTCTAAGCGACTGTCTTTACCTTCTCTAAAACTTTCTCCTTTATTACCATATCCTACGGTTATCATTTCGCTTCCGTGAACTGCGGCACTCCATAATACATTGGCTGGCACACCATCCCAAGAAAATGCTCCTTTTTCAAAAAGTGTTTTATTGATAATTGCATTGATCTCTTCTATCGTTAAAAATGTATCAGACTCTTGAGCATTAAGTACTACATTTTCTTCTTGGATAGAAGTAATTATATCTTCATCACGTGTACAAGAAGTAAAAAAAAGCAGGGATGCTCCTGCGATAATGGCTAGTGTTTTTTTCATGGGGGATTGAATTAAATAGTTATACGACTAATATACTAAAAATTCACAACCACTATGCACGCATAATATTAATTTCTTAAAATAATTGCCAATTAGTTGTCAATTATGCAAATCTATACAGTTTTAATTACGAATAATTTTGCGCCAATTACAGGTATTATATAAGCAAGGATTCAAATTAAAGCTAAAATGATATACTTATACAATACGGCGAAGAAGTTTTCTTGAAATAATAGCCAGTACGATTCCAACAATAGCGCCAATTAATAAGTCACTTGGATAATGTACGCCCACGAAGATTCTGCTCAAAGTAAAAAGGATTGGCCAGATTAAAATCAACCAGATCCACTTGATATGCTGTTTTAAAATAAGAATGACAAAAATAGATACGGCAAACGAAACCGCTGAATGCCCAGAAAAAAAGCTAAAATCAGGATTATCTTGTAATACTCTGACAAGACCATTAAACTCAGGTTCGTTATTTGGTCTTATTCTAGTTACATAGTTTTTAACTAAGCGTGTTATACCTAGTGTAAGTCCCATTAATATAAATGTAAACAGTGTAGCTAGTAGTGCTTTTTTTCGCGGAAGCTTTTTCCAAAAAAAGAAAAAGAAAAGAATATATAGAGGAATCCAGTTTTCTATTTGAGTAACTAACAGCCAAAAATGATCCCAATTTCCTACACTAAGTCCATTGAGATATAAAAATAGTTCCTTGTCCCACTCAAGAATTTGATCCATTAAAACTGGCGTTTAATAGGTCCTGTAATATCATTAATATCTTCTTTTGCCTTATCTATCTCTTTCTTAATGTCTTTGGTTACATCAAGGTCAAGATCGATACCTTGTTTTTCTGCACTTTTAGTGATTTCAGTTTTGATATCATTAGTGGCATCTTTCAATGTACGCATCCCTTTACCTAGACCTCTGGCGATTTCTGGTACTTTATCTGCACCAAAAACCATAATCACTATAAAAATAATGAATGCAATCTCGGTACCGCTGATAAATAATGGAAGTGTGACCATACTGCAAAGATAACAATTGTTATGTTTTGTTCATTATATATTAGAAGGTGTTTTTGTTATAAAAAAATAAGCGCCAACTATACAATTGACGCTTATTACTATAAAATTTAAAAAGGATTATCCTTTTACATTCTCTTTGAATTTTTCAAATTCACCTAGCTTCTTAGCTTTAGGCCAGCTATTATTATCGGTATCAATATCTGCTGTCTCAAGATCTGGATCTATAGTGACCTTAACAATCTCTTTATCTGATGCGATCGCTTTACTTACTTCACTATCATTTTTACGCCATATTTGAACTGGGTACGTAACTTTTTCTTTTGTACCATCTGCATATTCATACTCTACAATAATAGGCATTGGAATTCCTCCTGGCTTTTCAAAAACTATTTTATATAGATGTTTAGGCTCCTTAATTTTAGCACGTTCTTCTGGAGTAAAGTTATCCATGAGGTATTCTTTAAGGGTGGCTGAGTTCTCTAACATCGATTTTCCTTTAAGTGCTGGATCAAAATCTTCGCTATCTTCATCTACTACATACACCGCTTGTATAGTACTTGGGTCTGTCACCCCAAAACGAGCTAAACGTTCTTTTCCTTCTTTTGTAACCTTATCTGTAATATAATATGATTTTACTTCTTTAACACCTATATCAACACTTTCTGTGCTATAAAACCAACCTCTCCAATACCAATCTAAGTCTACTGCAGATGCATCTTCCATCGTTCTAAAGAAATCTTCTGGCGTTGGGTGTTTAAACATCCACCTTTGGGCATACGTTTTGAAAGCATGATCAAATAACTCACGCCCCATCACTGTTTCTCTTAAAATATTAAGTGCTGTTGCTGGTTTTCCATACGCATTATTCCCTAATTGATAAACATTTTCGGGATTAGACATGATCGGAGAAATAAAGTCTTGATCCCCTTTCATATAATTTACAATCCTAGAAGGTGCTCCTCTACGTGATGGATATGCTTTATTATCTCCAATAGCTTCTGGAAAATTTTCTCCAAATTCTTGCTCAGTAAGGTATTGCATAAAAGTATCTAAACCTTCATCCATCCATCCCCACTGGCGCTCATCACTATTGACAATCATTGGGAAATAGTTGTGACCTACCTCGTGTATAATTACGGAGATCATACCATATTTAATACGATCACTGTAAGTACCATCTTCGTTAGGACGTCCGTAGTTCCAGCAGATCATAGGATATTCCATTCCTTGGTTTTTTGCGTGTACTGAAATTGCTTTAGGGTATGGGTAGTTAAAGGTAAATTTAGAGTATGTCTGTAGAGTTTGTACAACAGCCTTTGTAGAATACTCTTCCCATAATGGATTCCCTTCTGGTGGGTATATGGATATTGCCATGACATCGCGCTCTGGAAAACGTACCGCTTGAGCATCCATAATATATCTACGTGAAGTAGCAAATGCAAAATCACGTACGTTTTGAGCTTTAAGCTTCCATGTCTTCGTTTTAGTTGCGTTTCCTGCAGCTATTTGTTCTGCCTCTGCTTGTGTGCGAATGATGACAGGCTTATCATACGATTTGGTTGCATTTTCCCAACGCTTGTACTCTTCTTTACTGTAAACTTCTTTTAGGTTAGTGATTTCACCAGTACCATCCAATAAATGATCTGCTGGCACTGTAATATCTACTTCATAATCTCCAAATGGTAATGCAAATTCTCCATTACCCCAGAATTGATAATTCTGCCATCCTTCTACATCATTATAAACTGCCATTCTAGGAAAAAACTGAGCAATAATGTAAACTCTATTACCATCTTTATTAAATGTTTCATATCCAGATCTTCCATCTTGATTAACATGATCTTGAATATTATACCACCATTTTATTGAGAATGAAA
>ERZ651776.2673-NODE-2673-length-18892-cov-4.611214_pt1 | contig 18892 bp, 18 predicted proteins | sample MGYA00514761_ERZ651776 | MGnify/ENA metagenome assembly ERZ651776 | reverse complement strand
ACGGGGTTTTCTTTCGTGATGACCCTCTCTTCTTTCCGGAGGCTCTCTCTGACAACCTTAGCGAGAGCGAACATCCCAACCCATACTGAATCCCCACGCTCCACCAAATGAGGGGATACTGCTTTTGTAAGCACAGCCAGATGAAATGGTCGATCTTATCGTGCTGAAGATTGCAGTCATGCAATCATTCTTTCCGACGGACTGGTAGATAATGCACGCAAACTCTCACCACACAACAACATACATACTCTAACGGTCAATTTCACACTAAAAAAATTATTCTTAATACATAAAAACGGGGTTTTCTTTCGTGATGACCCTCTCTTCTTTCCGGAGGCTCTCTCTGACAACCTTAGCGAGAGCGAACATCCCCCTATGAGTCTCGCCATCATAGTATTTCAGTGCGCTTGCACCCCCCTCAATCAGCTCCTGAATTTTTTGGTCGATCAGCTCTGAACTTATCACCTTCCATTCTTCGCTGTCGGAACCGTCCCAACCCATACTGAATCCCCACGCTCCACCAAATGAGGGGATACTGCTTTTGTAAGCACAGCCAGATGAAAAGGTCGATCTTATCGTGTTGAAGATTGCAGTCATGCAATCATTGTGCGTGTGGATGTCGCCGCTTCCACTGAGGTGGGGTACCGAATCAAGAGAAATAAGTGATAAGTGATGGTGATAAGTGAACAGCGATAAGTGATAAGCGATAAGGTAAGAAGAGAACGAGGGAAGGAGTTAGCAAAGCAAATTTTCCTCTCGAATCCGTCCTTTTCGTTGTTGCCCCCCTCCTCCCTCACCTCTGCGTGACCAAAACTCCCCCTTCCGATAGCTTCTCATTTTTCACCATTCTGTAAAATTCTTGTGTATAGAGTACTATTCCTGGACCGCATTCAATAGGATCGCTGATATCCATTATTACGACATCGAAAGTGTCGGACTTGTAATTTTCCATAAAGGCAAAGGCATCGGTGTAGTGGATCTGAAGGCGGGGGTCATTGAAAACTTTGTCACCCCCCCACTGAGGCAACTCACGGCGGCAGACGTCTACAAGCTATTCAAAAACGATATTAGCGGGAGTTCTTCTTCTTCGCAACATACATATATACACTGAAGCGCTCCAGGCTCACCTCCTCGTCAATGTCAACCATGACAACCTCCTTCACTCCAGGGTAACGCAAAACTTCCCTTGCTGTGGCCAGTTCCCCTCCCCCGCCGATGTAAACCCTCTCGACGGGGCGACCGAGCGATAAAGAAGCCTTGATCATAGCGGGGTGAACCAAAGACTCGTGATAAACCGCCTCATCTGCTGCAGCTGACTGCGTCTTCCCGTCAGTGACCAAAGTCTGCCCAAATTCTGTCGTGTTGATAACCTGTATAGACTGGAATTTGCTCTGAAACACAGCGCTTATGCTGTTTAGGGACATCTTGAGCTTAAGATTGGGCGTGACAGCTTCTTCAAACACGAATCCAGCCTTGCTACGTTCATCTTCGATTGAGGCCATTAGTGTCTTCACAGAGGGAGCAGGGGTTGTTGTAGTGAATCCCTCGGCGTCTTTTTCTAGAGAGAGCGAGGGGAAGTTATTACGGTAAGATCGATAGCAATTTCGTCCGATTCGCGATAAATCTATGTCAATTAGAGGTCCAACATTTTTACTTAAAATAAAATAAAATCTTTTCATTTCCAAAGAATGACAAAACAAGAATGTAAATCTTTCGCTCTTTTATACGTCCCCCAATTCACCGCTCCGCAGCCGAATTCACCCACTTCACCCCCCCATATTACGTCGCCATCTGCCCCCACAATGTCAACTGTCTCAGCTGCCGCTGAGGCTGATGCTGAGGCTGATGCTGCCGCTGTCGCTAAATCGAACGACAGCAGTGCTCCCAACCCCACCACGACGCTCACCGCGCTTGACTATGTGCACCCTCTCTTCCACACGGCGGTTTCCGTGATGGGAATTGGTGCCCTCGCCCTTCCTTTTGCTGCCAGCTTCCTGGGCTTCTACGTCGCATCCGTCACGATCGTGATCGTTTGCGTCACCAGCTACTTCACGGGGATAATGATGATCCAGCTCCAGTACACCCAACCGGACAACTACATCCGATCTAACGGGGACACCACGTTCTACGCCCGTGAGCGGACGACGTATTATTCAATCGGGGAGGCAGCGTTCGGAGAGCCGTGGAGCAACAAATACATTGCCCCCTTCGTCGCTTGCGTCTACATCAGCAGCTTCATCGGGTCAGTGATCTTCGTGGGCCAGACGCTTGACTCTGTGCAGACGACGTCCAGCATCAACGAACGCTATTTTATCGTCATCGCCGGGGTGATCATCTTCATAACCTCCTCGATCCCAATGGAGCTGGACGGGAGGAGCTGCGTGGTGTCGTCGATCATTGGTATATCGTCCTACCTGGTGTTTATCGTCCTCCTCGACTACATGTGCGGAGAGGTCATCTCGGCAAGTAACGCTGAGGGCGCTGAGGGCGCTGACGTCGACTACGGCAGGCCGTTGAACTACGACGGGGATGCGCGCATGTCCACCCTCCCTTTCGTCGTCAACATCTTCAACTCCGTCGGTATTATTGCGACCGCCTACGGAGGCCACTCAGTGCTGCCCGAAGTTCACAGCTCCCTCCGAGCCGAGCTGTCGAACAAGCAGCGTGAACAGGCGATGATGGTGGGCTTTCGCATCTCCTACGTCTTCATCTTCGTGAGTTACTTGGTCGTGATGATCCTCGGTTACGCTGCCTTCGGCTCCACTGTCAACGGAGACCTCCTCCTCTCGGTCATCGACTCCAACCGCTTCTCGTACGCCATCGAGAGTGCCGCCAACTGGTTCACGATCTTCAACGTGATCGCCATGACCTCGCTGTACAACCGGTGCGCGTGGTTGTCACTGGACAAGCGGTTCTTGGGTGACAAATACACTGAGAGATTTGCGGGTCGTATGATCATTCGCGTGAGCTGGTGTGTCGTTTTAACGACAGTGTGTGTCATCATGCCGTTCTTTTCCATCTTCTTGGGGATCAGCGGGAGCATTGGTTTCATCCCCATGACGTTCATCGTACCTATCGTGCTGCACCTGAAGGTGAACGACAATTTGGGGGCTCGGGAGGCGATGTTCTGGAAGGTGGTCGCGGTGTTCTTCGCGCTCTTGGCGGTGATGGGCACGCTCTCTGGTTTTTATTTGCTGGTGCAGGCGGGAATTGAGGGGGAGATGGCGTTTTAACTAAAGTGTGGACAGAAAAGTCAGGTTTAGCTGGAAATATTTTCACCTACTTCACCTACTTTACCACCTTAACGTTACTGTCGGTCGTTATGTCATCTTCACTTGGAGCTACGACCTCCGGCTTTGTTGTAAGCAACGTCGATCTCGGTGTCCCCCTTCGCTACCCAAATTTCGATGTCCTTCGCTTCCACCCGACCCCCCTGATCCAGCTCGATCGGCCGCAATCGTCGCCCGTGCTCCAGGACGAGCCCCCGGAGGTAGTTGACAGAGTCAGTGACGTCCGCGCAGAACGCCACTTTCCCGCCAAACCACCAAGTATCTGCTAGTGCTCGCCTTAAGCTCGCCTTAAGTAGATGTCAACGATTACCTCGCTGATCTGCTCCCTTCGTTGGGAGTATAGGAAGTGCACCACGAATGGACTTGAAGTTCGTTGCGAGTGGTGTGCGTTCAGGTTTTTCTCGTTGTATTTTGGGGGAGGGGTTAGGGTTAAAAGAGCAAAAAGAAAATAAATCAGGTGAAGAAAAGTAACAGCATTAAAATTTAGCCTGAATGAATTTCATTGTTTTTAACTCTTGACCATAACAATGGTGAAGGGGAAGAAGTTGGCGTCAGATGCGTCTTTATCCTCAAAAGACACACGAAACTCTTCTGTCACTGCTGCAACAGTCACGACTTCCAACTCTGGTGAGAGTTCTATTCCTCTCACAATTGGGGGAAATCTCGGAACCGTGGTGGAGACAGATTCAAAAAAGCCTGACCTGAACGACAATTATGACGACTTACTTGGTAAGTGTTTCTCGTGCCTTTCTCCTGTCCTGCCCCTCTGAGGCTGAAGAACAGAAGTGTCCTTAAGCCAAATTGCTCCTAAACTAACCTACAAATTCACCCTGTGACTAACCCAATTTTTTTTTCTTTGGTCAAACAAACCCTTTGGGATAATGACTCGTCTTACTGTCACCTGCTTATTAGCTGACGATGTTTCTATGTTGCCTGATGATGTTGAGGACGGTCAATTGACGGTCAACAATGGCATTCATGCTGAGGATAGCCTCTCGACGGGCGGTCTTCATGAGGATGATAGTTTAACTTTGGGTGATATTTCTGCGGTTGGAAATGATAAAGATAGTGTGACCACCTCCCCTACAAATGGGAGGGGGCAGGAAAGAAAGCGACCAGCGGCAATAGATACGTCAGATGAAGACAACTCCAGCAAAGCCACCTCCTCTCATGGGGGGAAGCGACGAGGATCTGTTTTACTACTGGATGCCTTCTCAAAGGGCGCGAAAATCTTGCCTTCTCCCTCTCCGGAAGCTCGACGACGAATGACATCGCTCATTACAGCACCTGGTGCGTTACCTGGTGCATTCCACTTAAATCTTTTCCAGAAAAAGCAGGAGCATGATCTTGGGGAAATCGAACCATACATGCCTGCGATCCGCTTTCGTGAGAGGATGGACAGAAGGTATGATAATGCGAAGAGAAGAAAAGGAGAAGTCAGTGAGCTTGTCAGCAATGCTGGTCACATTAAGGTCGCTTTCAATGTTGAGGTGACACGATGAAGTGTATTGTAGAGATTGTAGCGGAAATTAAGAATTGAAGTGATGTAGAGTGGGGCCAAGTTGAAAGTTTGAAAACGAATCATTTTCGGTTATGGTTTTTTTTAATGTTTGTGTTCGCCAAATTGTTGAAAAAAATAAGCAAATCTTTTTGCCATAAGACCGCCGCCAGCTGCGCTCCTTATTACTGATTGTACGAGTCAGTATCATGTCACACCTCGCCCTTATAGATTCGCCAATGATAAATCTGGTTAAATCAGTTGTTCTCTGCTATTATACAGAGCTCAACTCCACCATTTTTCATGATCCATAGTTGGTGGCCAAAAGGGATCAATTCAAATAAGACGCAGATCCGAGAAATCCGCGAGAAGCGGAGTCTGAGGGACTAGTAGAGACTGTGTAAGGAGTTTTGGCTTTGTGGTGGGGAGTTGAGACCATAAACAAGGGATCAGAAGTTGAGATCCGGCCAAAATCCTTCCGGGGAAGGGTGGATTTCTTAAGCTGAAGAAAATTGCCGAAGATGAGAGTAGTAGCGTAGCGATGTTTGACTGAAGAGTGTGCTGTCTGTTCGTGCTCAAATATCGATATCATTACAAATAACTCTTTTTAATGATTTTTGACATGGCCGGAATTTTAGATTATTTTGGAAAAATTATTGAAAGATTGAAAGAGGTCTTTCCGTCTTTTTTTTAGGAAGTTGAGGAAAATGTCGCCAGCCAACCTGCCTAATATTTGTCCTTCGATCCAAAAAATCCTTCCACGCACACACACACATCCTAAACTTGTTCGGTCCTTGATCCACCCTTTTGCGCCCTTCCCCTTTGTCCCCCCTGCATGAAACTTCGGGAGACCTAGCCCGTCGTAAAGGGAATAGTTGGGAGATCCACCACAGCAATCTACACTGCAGTAAAACCGCAAAGAACTATGTGGGGTAGCAAGATACAGCCTCTAGGCTCGTTCAAAGGTGACTTGGATACTCAAATGAACCGGACTGTAGCTGACGAAAGCCTCCCCCTTGACACTATCCTGAAGATGGTTATTTTCCCTCTCTGTGTATCACATACTGCCCTTGTTTTGTGTCTATTTTTACTTCACGACGTGATAATGGAGACACCGGCAGTCCGTATATTGGTTGTTGTTGCGCACTACATATTACTAGCCATCTATCTAAAGGTCTCCTTAACAACTTTCAACTCAACTTGGACTCAGGACTTCAACTCTGCCTTGCGGGCAGTGAATGTTATAAAAGATAAGCTCGAGGAAACAGAAATAGAGGCCCAGAACATCAGGGATGATGCGAACAGCGATGTTGGAAGCATGAAGAGCTACGTGGACGAGACTCGAAAAGTACTTGAGTTGCAGGGTGATGGGGAGGCCCTTCATGCTGTGAATAAACTTGATAACAAGGTGAATAAGGCCGTTGACTTGAGAAAGGCGAGACAATACTTCAGCAAGATGGTGTTCTCTGGATTCGTGAGCGAGAGTGATTCCGCATTCATCTCCTTCGAGAATCTGGTTAATTTAATCAACAAAGTTGGGAGTGTGAATTGCATCTGTGAGTTGAGTGCTGATGAGCAGAGTACCTTGGAGATTCGCACGCACCCAAGGTGCATTCAGCTCTTGGCCCTCAATTTGAAGGCTTATAGTAATCATTTTCAAGATGAAGGGAGTTCCTACAAGAGCATCCTGAGCATAACCTTCCCTGTCCCCCCGGAAATCCAGAAGCATATGAATGACAACGTTGAACCGCTGAGCGATGAGTATCCCAGTGAAGTCAGAGTGAGGGTAAAGTATATGGGAAAGCCGCTTGAGAAGGAGGAACAAATTAATAATCTTCAGATGGCAAATTACTATAGCAAGAAGAAGCAGTTGAAGACCCAGAGAGACATCGAAAGTGGCAATATCGATGCCAGGGGGACACCACAGAAGTCAAACTACAGCCCTCAAGAAAGTATGAATACCAAAATTTTATGGGATAATCTCAACAGCGGGAGGGATCTCGTCTCAGCCATCAAAATCTCCCAGATCATGGACGGCGAGATGAGTTTTGAGAAGGAGGTGAGTACTGAATGTGGTCAGGCAGTGGGGAGGGACAGATCAGTGCTCAATTATTATTGCGCCTTTTTATGACTCTATGACATCTCATCTCACACTGTCATGGAATATTATCATCACACAGTTCCGCTTCAGCTACATTAACTGTACGTTCAGCGCGAAATGTCGTGTGAACCGAAACAATGAGTGCAGCCCTCATATTGACTCGCGAACGAGAAAGGCAAGATACATCACAAGCGCCCCTCCCAGCGACACCTACAGCGAATTGGGACCCAAGATGAAGGCCATTGACGAGGACGCTACCAAAGCTCAGATCATCGAAAAATTCCAGCCTTTCATGAAAATCGTCTCCATCGGCGAAGATTTAGTGGCAAACCAAAAAACAGTGCAAAAACTCATGGGAGATCCCAACCAAAGCAGGTAGGTTCTACTTTATATTCTTCGGGCCGTCATCGTCATCGTCATCGTCATCGTCATCTGCCCCTTTGACCACTAATCAAATCTATGACGCTAACACCGTTGGTTTTTCTTATCGTTTTCTCCTCTCTGCTCTCGTCGGTGGTGCAGCTGTCTCTCTTTAACGCCTGAGAACATTGAAATTTTCGCTGATGCTGCGATTGGATTGGTCGAGGTAGACCCCAGCGATGACAGCAAGTTCACACGGAAAAAACAGATTGAGAGCAAAATGGCTGATCTGGTGATTATGGATAGCAATTTAGGTAGTGACACGAATGGTAGACGGTGGCTTGTTAGCACAATGGCTAGCACTCTTCTCAGCAAGGGTTTCAAGGGCATCATAGCTGTCATGCTGCCAGAGAACAAGAAGGAGGCGAAACAACTCCTTACTTCCTTGAGTAAATTCGATGAGATACACAGTCTGTTGACCAAGCACGATTCGCCTGAGGACTTGAAAGTTAAGATTGTATTAGCGTTACAGAATGTTGACTTTAAGGGGAAGATTGGGAGTGGGGGGAGGAGAGAGCGGGACAGGTTGTTAAAGAAGTTTAAGAAACAGCACAGCCACACAGGCAAAGATAATTTGATTTCAATGGAAGAACGTGCTAGGCGGGTGACAGGCGATTTCAACATCGATATAAATGAAATCATGGGGAAAGATGTGCAAAGCGATAAATTCAATTGATCGTTTTTGTGACATGAGGAGGTGTTTCGCTTCGAGGCCCAAAAATTCAAAACTATTTTTGGCTTGTGAAGTGAAAGGAAAGGAAGATTGGCGGCGGGATTTATATATTGCTAGTATTTTACTCGGTGTACGGTTCGGTTGAGCAGTAAATAATCGGAACCCTACAGTGTATAATGATTTGTGACATAGTTTACCTGTAATTTTTTTTTTCTTTCTTTCTCGCGACTCCATTCTTTGCGAATCTCAACTCACTTGTCGCCTCTTCCGCAGCACGACTATTCACATCATGTCTCCTCTTCCCGACTCCAAAGGCGCAACCCTGATCTTTGGTGCGACTGGGGGGATAGGTAAACATGCTCTGGCCCGCCTCCTTGATCTTGATCACCAAGTCACAGCGTTTGTGAGGAGTTCTTCAAGGCTACCAGACGCATGTCGGGATCACCCAAACCTCTCACTGGTGGAGAATGAGAGGGGGCACCTGGCACTGAGTGATGAGGAGTTCTATGAACTCATCAAAGGACACGACACAGTCATATCGTGCCTCGGACACAACCTGACCTTCAAGGGGTTGTGCGGGTCTCCCAGAAGGCTTTGCAGTGACACAGTCAAGCGTGTTTTCGCTTCTGTGGACTCATCAGCTTCATTGAGGCTCATTGTAATCAACACGGAGGGAGTGGATCGACCAGACGGAGGCGATGGTAGCGTCAGAAACTGCTGCGAAAAGGTTGTACTCGGCCTTCTCAAATTATGCCTCCCACCCCATGCCGACAACGTTGCCACCTCTGGATGCCTCCACAGCCTCTCTGCCTCGAACCCAAATGTCTCCTTCGTGGCGGTCAGGCCTTCGGACCTCGTAGACAAGGAGAGGTCGGTGTATGAATGCCATGACAAGTTGCAGAACGGGATCTTCAATGCAGGGGAGACGAGCAGGGCAAACGTGGGGGACTTCATGGCCAAGCTTGTTGAGGAGGAAGAGACCTGGAGGAAATGGAGCAACAAATTCCCGCATATTATCAACGTAGACTAGGAATTTCCAACAAGGGGCAAGGGGGGCTGTCGAAGACTTTGAGGAGGCGATGAATATCATACCGGAGGGGAGGCAGAAGGTCAGGGACGACCTGCAGGACGACATTGTCAAGATAAAGAAGATGATCTGCTGAGGATTTATTTGAAACAAAACTTCTTCTCCTTGTATGTACCTCTTCTCCACAACTAACTGAACTTCACTTCACTTCTCTCTGGAACCCTACATAAATTGACTCATAAAACTCCCACAACGTTTAGACACTATTCATGCTATCAGACCGGTTCTTGCCGCCTCTCTCTTCAAAGTTGATCTCGGTCCGCCCCGAACCCTGCTGTTTCGTCACCGATATCGTAATGTTGAGCCCCTTGAAGTCGGGAAAGAATGTCGAATAGACTCCCAAACTCGTGCCAATGAAGACAAGCTCGAACATGCTCATTGGGAAAATCCAGGAGCGCGGCACGTTGCGAATATCGTACTTGATCAGCACTAGCAAGCCCTGTATTGCCATGATCCCCAAGCTTCCGATTGCGAGGAAGGCGTTGATCTGTCTCAGCCTCGTACCTAGTCCGGTAACCTTGCACTTGTAATCGAGGACGACCTGAATCACCATTATGAACAGCGTGAACGCGAAAAATACGGCCGCGAAGAAGAGGTGAATCTGGAGGTTTGCACTGGCCTGCCAGGCCGCAACTCCGTGGCCACCAACGGCTGAAATGAGGGCACTCCACAGGAATACTTTGTTCAAGATCTTGAGTACTCGTTCATCGTCCGCAATTTTCTCCGCAAGTTGGACATGCTGTGCTCGTGGTGGTGATGAAATAATTGGTGAAACAGGGTAAGACTCAATGATTGCCCTTTACCATCTTTTTTTTCGAACGAAAACTCACCCGCACGAAAGACAGCGGTGGAATCAATGACAAAGCGATAGATAGGCCGAAAGACCCAACGTTGCTCGCAGGGGAATGGTTGATGGCACATGAAAGGAAGTAGTATGGATACACAATGAAACCTTTATAGATTGAGATTTGGTAGGCGTAAGCAATAGTCGAGATCGCCAAGGTGAGGGCAAATGCCACCAGTGAGCGCGCGGGAAAATTGCATTGTGTCTGTGTCATATTTGGCATAAAACATAATTGTCAATTTGGAATTTAACTTTGGAATCATCGACAAGCAAAAGCAACAGATCGCACAATAACCCGCCCACCAATAAAGAAACCTATCCCCCCTGCCTTTTTCTTTGTCAGAGGAGAGGAGATCCAAGAGCGACACAACGGAAAGTGACGAGTATCGAAGGCTTACAAGGCTTTCTTTCTTTTGCTGTGCAAGAAGTTTAACTCCGCCCGAGCATCACAACTCCAGCTCAAAACCGGTAATCTCATTTGCCATTCCTTAATTATCCCATCTCGTCGTCGGAACACACCCATCACATTTTTGCTATGGATATTCCTCCTACATCCTCCTCCTCTTTGCCAAACCCAACAAAACCCGTGCGAACTCGCCAACGCAGGCAGAGGAATTTCAGGCGGAGATCGTTCTCGTCAATGGTGGTTTCCTCCGAGAGTGGTTCGGTAGAAAATCCGATATACTTGATGAACCAGATTGAGGCGGCTGTGGAATTGACAAAAGGGTTGGGGGAACTTGTGCTTGAGCAAGAAAGGGATTCAAATAAGGAATACGGGGTGTTGAGCCGGGCTGGGAGGAGGCAAGACTCCTTGGAAAATTCTAATCTGGTCCAACTCATTGACTCCCCCTCGCACGGGCGACGCTCCACCTTTGATACGCGTGCCTACCTACACTCTACACACACCAACAGTGAAAGCTACGAAGGTAGGTTAGATAGGCTACTTGAGATCGAATTGGGCGATGAAGATGACGATGGCGATAGGAAAGAAGACCCAATGGTTACGCTCAAGAGGAGCAATCTCAGCCTCAACAAGTCGAGCAACAGCGTTCACCGTAATCCTTTGAGACCCTCCTTTGATAAAGGCGAAAAATCAAAGCGTCAGAGCTTCTCCAGGCGACAGTACTCTCCGCCCCCGACTACTTCTGAAAATGACCAGACAATAGTCAGCGAAAAGAGGAGGAGAAGGAAAAATTTTGGAGGGAAAGGGGTTAGTATGGTTATGGACAGAGATGAGGTTGAGGTTGTTGGTGGTTGTGGTAAAGATGAGGGCGCTTTTTCTACAGACCTGAACTCTTTACTGCCGCCCCACGACAAGTCTCTAAAGTTTAATGAGAGCACTGCAAGCATTCAGTCCAATGCCGCCAGCTTGGGCAACTACTTTCGAAGTGAGGATGCTGGCACGCCCTCCCCGCCGCCGCCCGCATCTAGAGGATTGGTTACGGAAACTAGCATTTTGATTGCAAAAGAGAAAGGAAGGCAAAAACAAAATGCAGCTCGGGATCGGAGGCAGATCTTGTTGAATAGGAAATGCACTTCCCTCAAACAAAAGCGAATTCGCGACCACCTTATGATTACAAAAACAGTGCGAGACGAAATGAGAGATAAGAGGGAAATTGATGTGAGTAGTGAGAAGCAAAAAATCCGAGCGCAAATATTCTTTTCGAATCATGTCGATGTTCATGGAATCATTTCTCGGCTGTTGCTCACCCCTTCAGTTGCTTTGCTCTGCTCTGCCTCACTTTGTCACGAAATTAAGAAAATGAATGCGCCGTTTAAACTACCGCTGGTTCACGTTAAGTTGGCCGCATTACATCAGTGCTACATCCAAAAGTTGGGGAGTAAACTCTCCGATGGACGGAGAAATAGAGCCGCTCAAAAGATAATAAACGCGTGGAAAAGCCGTGGACCTGCATTCAGAAAATGGCAATTTTTGGTGGCAATTTGTGTGCGATACAAGAAGGTCCTCATGCGACCAATTCTATCGAAAAGAAAACTTCGCTCCGCAGATTTGATAAGGAATTCCCTTCTCATGATTAAACGCAATGAGAAGATCGTATCAATCAAAGGGGAAGTCAACAAGAGGGCGAACATGATTTCGAAAATCATTCGGGATTTTTGCGTCTGTTCCAAGCAGAGAAGGGTGTGCTTGACCTGGCTCTTGGAGAAGAAGATTCAGTCAAATGGCACGACAATGCGGACGGGAATGGGAATGGGAATGGGAATCCCCCCAGCGCACCCGTCCAAGGATACCATCGTATGCAAATTCATCCGTGCATACATCAACCAACAGAGGAAGGAGCACATTGCAAGAATGAATGAGCTCTTCTACAACTTAAAGGTAGATGCAGAGAAGAAGAATTTGGGACTGAAAACGCTCGACATCTCAGATGTACGTGCTTTTCTGTTGGGGGGTGATGAAAGCAGCAACGTCAATGAAGTTGTCATCGACGTTGCTAAAAAGAGAGACAGAAAATGGGATGGGAAATGGTTCCTCTACAGCAGCGCACTTGCAGATAATAGTTTTGTTACAGCGTAGCTTTTTCTTTCCCTTTCGGAAATACAAGATTTCTGTCCTATTAGCGGTTTTTAAGAGGAGCTCTACGCCCGCCGCCAACATTGTGATCTAGACGTGTTTTAAACTTGTCTTAGCTTAGCAGTTAATGTAACATGGACAATAAAAACACTCCCCTCTGTTATATAACATGCGTATTTGTGTACACCCCCCTGTTAAGTGTTTGTTGTAAACTTGCTTTAGCTTTAGTAATATAACACAGACAATAAACACACACACCCCTGTTAGATAATAATAATGCGTGTTTGTGTGCACCCCCATGTTAGGATAAACTCTCAAAAAAATTGAAATTTCGTTAGTTTAAATACATCTTTGTAATACAATTTACTTTTATAAATTTATTGAAGTATATTTTGTTATTTTCTTATCTAAAAAAGTTTCAAATATTTAATAAATTACATATGTAATATATTTATCTTAAATTTTTTTAAATTTTATAATAAATATTAAGATATATATTTTATTATTTTATATTTCAATTTTTCAATTATAAAATTTTTTTAAATGACAATAAGTATATTTTTTAATCTTTTAAATTCATTAAACTGAAATTAAACTCCAGAATCGCCATCAAACAAAAATGAATCCAATATTTTGCTGGGGGTAAAGTAGGGATTATTGTCACAGGGGTGTGTGTGGTTATTGTTACATTCTTACTAACATCAACTAAGGTAAGTCAAGTTAAAAACATGTCTAAATTACAATGTTGTCCGCTCTATTGCCATGTCGGCTGGCGTAGAGCTCCTCATAGATGGCGACCTCATTTGTCTCGCGTGCCGGTACCTTGTTATTATCTAACAGGGTAAAGTAGAGCGCGTTTTATGCCTTATATTTTGCGAGTTACTTGATGTTTATTCTTATCGATCATTTTAATATGGAGTGGTGGTATATTATTTGAGGGCATTCCCAAAATAAAAGGGTTTTTTTTTGAAAATATTTGAGAACTCCACCGCAAGAAGTAATTCTCCTATAAGTTTATATGCTGTATCTATTTTTCGGTCACGACGCGACTTCCACACTGGTAAAATACATTTACACTGCGAACGAACGAGTGAAACCCCTCCCCTATACACGGTACCCATGTGTTTAACGTCAGGATGCGCTGATCCGCCATGCAAAAAAATTCTATGCCTTCATGGAGGAGGCATGAATGACAAGTCGTTCAAAGAAATGGAAGGGATGGAGGACATAATTTCTGGCGCTGGTGCCAAGTTTGAATTTGTTTTCGCAAATGCTCCCTACGCTGCGAGTATGGGGGGGACAAAGAGCAGACTCTGGATCAAAGATCCCCCCAGGAAGGATACTCCAACATCGGACCGATATTTTGATCAGCTTACACTTGATACGATCGACGAGGTCGTGCGTGACGAAGGGCCTTTCTACGGAATTCTCGGCTATTCTCAGGGAACAGTGGCTGCGCTTTCATACCTCTCCTATGCTCCTCCTGATACGTTTGCTCTAGGTGCAACCTTCTGTCCCTACTTGCCGACGACGCATCTGGGCGTAACCGGTAGAATTGTAGAAACGGCGCCCTACGACCTCCCGATGTACATTTACATGTCCAAGAACGATTTTATAATCACGAACTGCATGACGAATGAATATGCAACCCAATTTTCATCTGTAACACGAGCAACGAATGAGGGAGGCCTCCACGCCCCCCCCACACGAGGCGAATCTGGCTATGCATCTTTGTTAGATTTTCTTGTTGCTAACCACAGTGATGGGAGCTACTCCCCTCCCAGTCCGGAACCGTTTGAGCTTCCGGATGCAACATGTGAAAGCTCAATTTCGGTTCTGTTGCGACTGACGTGGTTCTATCTCTTGCTATTGCTTTTATTAATTTTGATGTGTTGTATATGCATTTGCAAATGCTGTTGTTCTACGACAAAAAAAAAGGGAGGCAATATGGCGTCGGTAACCCAGGGAGAAGAGGCGACCCCGCAAGTGATACCAAATGCAGTGATGGTGCAACAGCCGATGATGATGCAACAACCGGGTCAAATGCAACAGCCGATGATGATGCAACAACCGGGTCAAATGCAACAGCAGATGATGGTGCAGCCCACTATCGTGCAGCCAATGAAAATTTGACAAACTACAACAGACGGACCAAGCAGATTTCTTCTTTTCCCAATTTCCCCTGGAAGCTTAGCTCTCTCTTGAAAACCATAAAATGGAAGGAAGCCTTCAAACTGAAGCGAAGTTAGTAAATGCAAGTTCGTTAAGTTAAGTCGAAAACAAGACAACAATTTTGGGAAAAACACTTTTCTAGCAAAATCTACCGTCTGTGGCGGCGCACCTTCCTTCATCTTACAACAGCTAAATCCAGTCACAGTCACACGTTTTCAAGTATTATAAGCCCCCCCCTTCCCCCCTCGATTTCCAATCTGCACACTGGACAATTGAGACTCCCATCTCTCCCCTCATCCACGTTCTTGAGCACTCTACCGACGCAGTCCCAGCAAAAGACGTGGCCACACCCCACAACAGCTGTTGGCACGGTGCAGCCGACCGTCAAACACAAAGGGCACTTGATCTTGTTATCTCCGTTTCCGTCGCATCTCCTCCGGGGAAGAGGGGTCGGAGAAAATCTCACTCCTCGAGACTGCCTAAGCCGCTCTTCGTACCATCCCCTTCCCCTCACCCCCATTTCCACCAAGGCCTTGCCAAAAACTTTTCCAGCGGCAATGCCTACAAAACAAAAGATGGCCTGCCCCAGTAATCTACCTTTATCCTCTTCCGCTCTTTTTTTCGTTTTCGTTTTCGTTTCCACCACAGTTGACACCGGTGAGAGTCCAAGGAGGCGGTGGTACAGTGAGGGGTACGTCCCTTGGAGGAAATACACGGCGAGGTGAATTGTGGTCACCCATTTGACACTTGTTTGGGGAGGAGTTTGAAAGAGGTTGGTTGCGAAGTCAGCGTTAGTTTCGTCGTCGGCTGGGACGGCGGACGAGACCAAAGAAGACAAGAAATTACTCGCAAGTATACGAAGGCGGCCTGGAGGGTTTTCTGTCGGAATTTCCGTTGTAGGAGGACGATGAGGCACAGAGCTGAGAGAAGCACCACCACCATCCTGGTTGCCATTGCTGCTGTTACCACCTCCGCCTCCGCCTCCGCCAACCATTCTATCCCTTATACCCGCCGCAAACGCTCTCCTTTCCCTCCCTCTCAGACGCTCGCCTCCGATAAAAGACTCCCCGGGGAGGGTCGACAGACGGCGGCGATTTGACAGTGAAACATCAGAATTGCCAGTCATTGACATCGACATAAACATCGACGAGGAGGACGAGCGGACAATCTTGTGAGCCACGTAGGGGAGGATAAATCTTAAGCAGAAAAGCATGACTGATCTAACTCGGACCCCGACACGGGGGATGGAGGTGGTCGTCGTTCTGTAGCCAATGTTGTTGGCATCCATTCCAATTGTAGAAAATGTGGGCTTGAAAAATGTTTTCAGGTGGTAAATTACTTGCGATAGCAAAACGATTTCCGGTGCATATTGCCGCACTGCATTTAGGGCGACATCGCCCGGATCTTCTGCCGTTTCTGTAGCTGTCACTGTCCTTGATGTAGACGAATTGTAGAGCCTCACCACAGACTGGGCAAAGGAGGTGAGATGGGCTGTCAACTGCGCTGAATAAGTCGAATCGAGGAACATCGAGTGAATGTAGGGAAGAGCCATTTGGCAATATGGCCCCTTTGTGCTAGTCGGTTAGTAGTCGATTGAACAGACGAGCTCCGATGAGGAGAAATAGCAGGAAAAGAAATGGAAAGGCACCTAGGTAGTCATAGAGCCCCTCTTTGAGAGGTGTCGGTTTTTCGGAGGAGACTAAGGTAGTAAGGTTTGCCCCTGCGAGCATTATTGTCTGAATACTCTTCAGCACAAAATAGCCGAGAGGCATAAGGACTTCTCAGGTCATTCCTCATTTTTTGCAATTTCCTCTACGCCACTCAATAAAAACTGCGGGTCTTAATAATGCTTCGATCATTGGGAATTTTCATTTCGATACTCGCGAGTTGTGTCTTTACGGCCGATAGCTATGGTATGTTTCTAGAAAGATGCCTCCTCGGCAGAAAGTCTGACAGCTCCTCGTAGGGGCTCTTGTGTCTGAGAAAGGAGCCGACGTTTTAAAAGTCGTGGGCTTGTACTTTCTTGGTGATTTTCCGCTCGAATAAGAAGCTGCGTTGCGCGTGTCGCTACACAATAGCCCCCTAACCCTTCCCTCCCACTTTTTCCATTGCAGCTTTTGTTGCCCGCAGCAACCCAATAGCATCTCTCGGTCGCCCCTCTATCCCCTCTACCCCTTTCGGTTCATCAGCCCCCTCCTCTTTCCACTCACCCTCCTCAGTGAGACGAGAAACTGTCACAATGATGCCAATTGGGGTGCCGAAAGTTGCCTATCGAGTTCCTGGTGCCCCCCAGGCTGATTGGGTAGACATTTACAACAGAATGTACAGGGAACGCATAATTTTCCTTGCCCAAGAGATTGACGACGAGATTGCGAACCAAATCATCGGGGTGCTACTCTATCTGGACTCAGAGGACAGTACCAAACCGATTTACATTTACATAAATTCTCCTGGTGGCAGTGTTATAGCAGGACTTGCTCTTTTTGATACAATCAACCATATTAAGAGCGAAGTAGTCACCATCAATGTTGGTCTCGCGGCTAGTATGGCCAGTTTTATCATGGCGGCCGGAACGAAGGGTAAGCGACTGGCGCTTCCGAACAGCCGGGTAATGATTCATCAACCTGCTGGTGGCGCACAGGGTCAGGCTGAAGACATAAAAAACGAGGCTGCGCAGATCATGCGCATCCGCGATAATCTCGTCAAACAGTACAGTCGCATGACAGGACAAACGGAAGAAGTCATCACCGAGAACCTGGACAGGGATAACTTCATGAGCGCGGAGGAGGCTAAAGAATTTGGGCTCATTGACCAGGTCATTGAGCTTGACTAATGCTAAAATGAAAAGCGCAGAGTATTGAAATAGTAATAACATGAAGACCAAGCGAAAACCTTTTATTAGGATTCCGCATCTTTCTCATATTTATTTGCGTGTGAGTGTTATGACGATTACCTTAGACGACGTTGAAGGTAAACACAATTGCCTTCTCGAAAATTCTACTTTATTTTAGTTTTTTTACCCAGGTACAAGGTGGAAATGATGACGATCTCATCGTATCGAGTCGTATTGGGTAAATTCAGTGGTACGAAAGGGAATTTCAGTCCTTGCCCAGCCACCCCCTTCAGTCCGTGGCCCGAAAATCTTTGCTTGCCTTATGTGTGTATCTCGCCCATTTTGGTGCATGGCAACTACACAGACCTGGATGAAATGAGCTCGCGTTCCGTAATTCACATTTGACCGGTGCACGTGTTTTCCTTGGGTTTCTAGTAACTACATTTATGCAGCGAAAAGAAAAATACACAAAAAGAGGGTGAGTGAGGTCAGCTGCAGTCTTGATTCAGGAATTCCAGAGCTTCTTTTTTGTCTTGCTGTCATGTCATCATTCGAGAAATCGATTTTGTCGTTCCAGCTGACTTACCTCTTTATCAACCAGCGGCACATATACCCACCCGACAGGCTCGTCCAGCTCCACCGCCTTGATTTCCTTCAAGTCGTGAAAAGATGAGCCGGCTCTCACGGAAATTTTCTTGGGAGTATAGCTCTCGTCCAAGTTGAAATCCAGGTAAAATCCTATCTCAACAACGGAAGTTTTCTTGTGAAATACAATATTGATAAGGTGCGGCTGAGCACCGTCAGATTGCCAATAAGTGTCCTTATTCCCATCTCTAATCTGTGCCACTCCGTTACCGGGCTTGCTGCTGCTCAGCGTCCAGACTGCCTCATGCCCTATGCTCCGTTTCAAATGCGGGGGGACAGGCTTGTCATGGACTTCAGGTGGCGGAGATTCTGAAATACGTACCGTAGCGTAGCGCAGCGTATCGTATCGAAATGGAAGAAAAAAAAGGGAAAAAAGGGGCGGGGAGAGGGTATGGGTGAGGGTTTGGAATTTCAGCGCTCAGAAACGTTCTTGCCACAAACAAGCCAGTCACTGAATAAGTCTGTCTGTCTGACTTTATTCACCCTCACAGTCCCTCTAAGCGCTCACCTCCCTCCGCTTCTTCATCTTCATTTGAGACGGCAAACCCCGGGGTGCCACTTCTAGCCTGGCCAGGGGTGGCCAGGGTTGAGGTGGTGGAGTTGGAGCCAGTATCATCGTCATCGTCGGAAGCATTATTACTGGGGCTAGCAGCATGAGTCACACGCTGCACGTCTGGCGGAGAAGCCCGGCGAGTTCCGCTAGGCGACGGAGTCTGGTCGCCATAGTCATCAAAATCCATCCCAGGCGTTGTGCTCTTGTTGTTTGGGGAGTGGAAAGACCTTTTGGCGGGGG
>ERZ651776.2668-NODE-2668-length-18910-cov-3.171932_pt1 | contig 18910 bp, 18 predicted proteins | sample MGYA00514761_ERZ651776 | MGnify/ENA metagenome assembly ERZ651776 | reverse complement strand
GATTTTATATGACCTATGCCCCATTGCTTGCAGAACGCCCTGTCGTTCTCACGGACGGTCCTGCGCTTTATGTCCAAAAGTATGAGGCCTCCGTCGCGGAGTGGAACCCCTGCCATGCCGCAGGTGCCTGCACTCAACAGTTGCGCGTTGCGGGCAATCGCACACCAGAAGAACTGCCGACCACAGGTCTTTCTTATGTCGATGTCGGGGAATACCTCGCGTGGATCAACACGACCACTGGCCACGATTGCCGCCTCACCAGCTTAATGGAATGGGAACACATCGCCGCCATGTCGTTTCTGGAACGCGATCCTGCGCGCGGTGGCTGCGCCGTTGGCGTGCCGCCTGCACACCTCAAAATGCGTCTGGTCACAGACACAAGACTTTGACGCTCCCGTTTTCACACACAGGTATCCCATCAATGAAGACCCAAAGCGCATTGGACGATCTGCCCGGTGATTTGATGATGTGGATTCTGATTGTCAGCGAGTTGCTGGTCTTCGGGGCTGGCCTGATTGTATTCCTGTCAGTGCGCATTACCGACCCCATCGGCTTTGCACAGGCACAAGACATGCTTGATCGTACAGGGGCGGGGATCAACACCATTGTTCTGATCACCAGCGGGTTTTTTGCCGCCCTCGCATGTCAGATGAAGAAACCCGTCGAACGTGGCAAAAGACGCATGACCCTGTGTGCGGCTGCATCCCTTGGCCTGGTGTTTTTATGGATTAAAGGCAGCGAATTTGCCGCCAAATCTGCCGCAGGGATCGTTTGGGATACCCATCCGTTCTTCAATTTCTACTTCCTGCTCACGGGCTTCCACGCAGCGCATGTTGCGGCTGGCGTCGTGATACTGCTTTTGGTGGCTTGGCGAGATCATCCAGACAATATCGAAGATGCAACAGCGTTCTGGCACATGGTCGATCTGGTCTGGGTTCTGTTGTTCCCTGTTATTTATCTGCTGCAATGACCGACCGGACCATATACCGCGCATGGGGTTGGTTGATCGTGCTCAGCCTCGTTTCGACCGGATTGTCGCGACCTGAAATCTGGTCACAGTGGCCTGCCGCTAGCGGAATTCTGGTCCTGTTGCTGGCGTGGCAAAAGGCCCGCATCATTCTAGGGTATTATCTGGGACTGGCCGCAGCGCCGCCCTGGCGGCGGGGCTTCAATTTTGCGCTGGCTTTGTTGTGTTTGCTTATGCTTGGTCTCTACCTTGTGCCACTGGGCGTGTCAGGATGAAACGCGAATGCGCGGGTTTTTCGCAGCGGCACCAGCCGCAACTGCACAATGCCGGGTCGTCTCGCAGAGCGGTCGTCGAATGTGTGAAGGCTGAATTCCCGCTGTAAAGCGGCGAAGCATTTGGAAAAAAAGGCCCTGCCACTTATGGCGGGCCTTTTTGGTTCTCGGGGAGTGGTGGTCTTGGTCGTTCTGGTTACGGGCGTCCGCCTTGAGGCAAGGCAGCGCGCAGGGCCGCCTCGTCCACGCCAAGGATCGCGGCGACTGCGGCGAGGTCGGCCTGCGGCCCCCCTGCGTCCTGCATCGTTTGCATCAGGGTTTCGGCATCTATGCCGAGTTCCGCTGCAATGGCTTCAAAGTCGGGGCGACCGCCCTGCCCTCCATTTGGGCCGCCGTCTGGCCCGCCTTGTGAACCGATGCCCGCCGCAGCGGTGGTGCTGAAGTTATCGTTCGCAGACAAGCCGACGAGACAGGCCGGAAGGTTCGGGAATTCGCCGTCCGAATGATAGTGGTAGCTATCGCCATCCACGTGGCCCCCGCAGTCATCCAGATCGCGGGGCGTGCTGCCGTCGTGTTCTAGGCTGCCCATGATCGCGTATCCGTCAAAGGCGTAGCCGAATTGGAGCTTGGCGTCCTGGATCGCGTTGGCGCAGGAGCCTTGTACCCCGGAATGGTCGTAGACCGTTTCAAGGTCTGTTGCGGTGCCGTGGTAGTGATACCAGCCCCCCGGATCGACGTGGCCTGCACAAACGTCAAGCGCGGGCATGTGGCCTGTGTCCAGCACGCTGGGCGCATCGGCAAAGATCGGCACGCCTGACAGGGACAGGCCCACCTTGGCCACGGTGCCAAGGGCGGTGGGGGTATCGGCCATTTGCGGCGTTGTCGGGATCAGCACCGTCATTTCAACTGCCTCGTCAAACGAGCCGCTGATGCATTCGTTGGGGTCTGTCGGGCCTTCGACGCGGATATCGAAAACGTGGACGGTGCCGTCAGCGTCGTAGAAGTTATAACCCATGTCGGCGAGCATTTTCAGGAAATCACCATCTACGCGATAAAGACCCGCCTGATCGCCATCCCAATCCCAGATGCCCCCGGCGTCGTTGATGGTCTCAGGGCAGAACGGGCCGACGTTTAGATCATCGGGGACGTATTTGACGGTGATTTCAAGGCAGGTCGCGGCGCTGCCGTCGGTCAGGGTACAATCCACTGTGACGGGGTCTTTTACCAGCGCATCTGCGGCCATGTCGGCGGCGGTGATGTTTGCCTGCGCCATGAGCGGTGCCATGGTAAGGCACGCAATGGCGGTCATCTGGAGGAAACGGGACATTTGAGGCTTCTTTTTGATTGCTTAGCTACCGATGATACGCGCCTACAGTCCGGATTTGTCGTTGCGCATGAGATATTTCCTGACTGGCCGTCGCGCAGCTCCGGCGTAAGTCGCCGTTTTTGGCTGGCACAGGGGGGGATGCCGACTCTAGAGTGGCGACGAAACAGGTAAAGGGTTCAGCTATGCCATATCGCGGTGCCGGCGGCACGAAAGGCGGCGAAGGGTCGTTTTTGATCGGGATCATCATGATGATCGCGGGGGGGTATTTGCTCCTGAAAGGTATCATGATCCGGCCACAGTTCGGGCTGGGAAATGCGATGTATTCCATTGGCGGGTTTCCGGTGACTACGGGTTTGGTTCTGGTGCCCTTTGCGTTCGGGGTTGGCATGGTGTTTTACAACAGCCGCAACTGGCTAGGCTGGGCGCTGGCGTGCGGATCGGTCATTGCCTTGGTGGTGGGCGTGATTGCCAGCATCAACTTCACCCTCGTCCGGATGAGTGCCTTTGACTTGCTGATGATCCTTGTGCTGTTGATGGGCGGGATCGGATTGTTTCTTCGGTCTTTGCGAGGGCGGTAAGTGATTGATTTTCTTGTCATAGGCGGCGGAATTGCGGGGGCGTCCGTGGGTGCGCGCCTGTCGCATCTGGGGCATGTTCTGGTGTTGGAGCGTGAATCTGCGCTGGCTTACCATGCATCCGGACGGTCTGCGGCGATGTATGAGGCAAGCTACGGATTGCCGTCGACCTTAGCCCTGAACGAAGCGAGCCGAGATTACCATTTTGAGGCACATGGCGGCGTTACCAGCCCCCGTGGGTTGATGTTGATCGGCACGGCTAAAGACGAGGCCGCGTTTTCTAAAGACCTGAAAACCATGTCACTGGATGACATCAGCATGGATCAAGCCCGCACGTTGTTCCCGATCCTGAACGAACGGGTGACACGGGCGGGATACCACGCGGATGCGTGGGATCTGGACACCGACCGGATGGTTCAAAACTTTGCGTCCGAGGTTCGCGCCAATGGCGGCGCGGTACGAACCTCGGCCGAAGTCACGGCCGTGACCCGCACCGCGCAGGGCTGGGACGTCACCGTTGGCAACGAGGTCTTGTCGACGCGGGTTCTGGTGAATGCGGCAGGCGCTTGGGTTGACGTGATCGCTGAAATGGCGGGGATTGCATCGCTGGGTGTGACGCCACTGCGCCGGTCTATGGCGCGGATACCGGCACCGGGCGGGCATGATGTGACCGGCTGGCCGATGTTGTTCGGGCCCGGTGAAAACTGGTACGCCAAGCCGGATGCTGGCGCGTTGATCGTGTCCCCTGCCGAAGAAGTATTGATGCCGCCGATGGATGCATGGGCGGACGACATGGTGCTGGCCGAAGGGTTGGCGCGCTACGAAGAACACGTCACCGAACCCGTCACGCGACTGTTGTCCAATTGGGCGGGGCTGCGCACCTTCGCTCCGGATCGCAATTTGGTGTTAGGGCCGGACCCGTCGGATGCGTCGTTTGTCTGGATGGCCGGACAAGGCGGTTACGGATTCCAGACGGCCCCTGCCGCCAGCCAGTTGGTCGCCGATCTGGTGGCTGGTAAAGCACCGGAATTGGGCGCAGACATTGTCGCAAAACTGAGCCCCGCCAGATTTGGACACCGTTGATGAAAACTGCTTTGATTGCGGGTGTATTTGCCCTGTTCAGCAGCGCTGCAAACGCCGACCTGTTGTCGCGCTGGGAAGTGGCCGAAGAAGCGACGATGCAGCGCTTGTTCGACCTCTATGGGAATTCTGCGGCGTTTCAGCCGTGGACACCGGACATTCGCAACGGCAAGGCCTGCCTCCTGGAAGCAATGCTGCGTGAGTTTGGCACGGGAAAGGTCGAAGGATTTGTTGCCCACAAAGAAGCCACTGCGGCGCGCCGCATGTCGTACAGCGACCCCTTGGAACTGACGAGCGAGTCGATGCGTGCGACCACGGCAAACCGCATCTGGTTCGAAGAGATTGCGCCACTTGCCCAGGCCTGTGGGTCAGGTTTCTAGGCGACTGTTTCTAGACGCGCCTGCCCGAGGTCAGGCGACGGGTTCCTATGCGCGCCTGCCCAAGGTCAGGCGACGGCTGTCATCAATTCCCAAGACCGTAAGGTCATGTAGCCCAAAGTACATTCGCCATCTGGCAGCACGGTCTCGAGTGGCACGCCTTCGGCAAAAATCATTCCTTGTTCGGCAAGCGAAATCTGGATGTAGCTGACGGGGGTCACGGCCTTTTGTACGGTGACATTCCCATGACTGACGGCAAGTGATTTTGCGCGGACCAGCACCGCATCGGCGCCGAACATCAGCGGCACACGGATGTGTTCGAACAACACCCGATGCTGGGGGCCGACGATCAGATCCGCGCGTGGCAGGCCGAAGCCAAGGGCGCCTTGGGCGATGCGGACAGGGTAATGGGTGCGTTCGGATGGGGCGGCAAAAGCCTCGCGGATGTTGGAGATCGGTTGTACACCATCGTCACGGGTGTTGACGAGGTCGCCGATGGCCAGATCACTGGCGGCGCGTTCACCTTGCGGCGTCGAAACGCGGGTGTCAGGCGTGATACCAAAGGCGGCAACCCACGGGGCCAGCGCTTTCAATTCCGGTTGAAATCTCATCTCTGCTCTCTCCGACTCTCTTGTCCGGTTTGCAGGTAGAGTGCGCAGGGAAGCGGGCGCGAGCGTGGCGCAATTGTGGTGAATCTGGACAATATTATCGAAACCGCCATGGCACAGATGCTATCCAAGCCCCTGACAAACAAGGTATTTGACGTCGTGGTCCAGACGGGGCAAGGTCGGCGCGTGATGGCCAAGACACCCATATTCAGCGATCCCCGCGCCGACGTCATCATCGAGATGGTGGGGGAATTTGCGGATCATATGGGGTTTGATGGGACGCCGGACATCGCGCGCATTTTCAGATCACCGGTTCTTCCGGACGAACGTCAGGTCCTGCGTGTGCTTTTGGGCGACAATGTCTATGCGTTGAAGATCGATTTCACATCGGACGTGTCAGCGCGGCTTGCCCGCGAATTTGACGACCTGAAACGCATGACCACGCATTTTTCGAAGTACGAAAAACTCGGGACGGTGACGCCGGTTTATCTGTCAAAGTCCGGCACGTTCTTTGCTATGAATTATCTGGGGTTTCCAACCGCAGGGCAGCGGTTAAGCGAAAGTCAGTCGTTGCAGACCACACGGCAGGTCTATCGCCGTGTCGGATTGTGGCTGAGCGCGATGCACGACTACAAGGACCAGAAGATCGGCAAGTTCAATGGCGCGTGGATGACCCGCGAAATCGACGCCTTGGTAGAGGTTGGCGACATGCGTGCGCCTGTGAAAGATGTGCTGCGGATGCGCGATTTACTTCATCAGCAGAACAAAGAGGTTTTCGACGTCAAAGGTATTCGCGCATGGGGGCACGGTGATTACCACAGTGAAAACATTATGTTAGCTCCCGGAATGACCTATGCGTTCGACCTGACGGAAGCCCGGATGAAAATGGCTGTCTACGATGTGGTCGACTTTCTAAAGGTTGACGTTTTCCGCCAAATGCCGGGGGAGAAGATCGACAGATCCGGCATTATCACCAAGCACCGCGAAATGTTCTTTCGCGGCTACAAGCATAAGATAAGTCCGGACATTTTTGACGTGGCCATGCGTGGGCGATTGCTGATCGATTGGGCGTCGATCACGCCGGCCGGCCACAAGAAAAGCAAGCATCAACAGGCGCAATTTGCACGTTTGAAGGACCGCCTGGACGTCGCATTCGCAAGATGATCGTCTTCTGCGGCCCATCGCAGCCACAGAATTATTGACGTCCGCCGTTGACCGGCTGAGACACATAAGAGAATTCACATGCCCAAATCTATCACTCTAGCGCTATCTGCTAGGGGACTTTGGACCAAGCCCGGCAGGCGTCGTGCACGAATGTCGCCGATACGGTTGCCTGCCACGTTTTCAAAGCGCACGCCATCTGGTCCCATTGCGCATCGAAAATCCGCAAGCCTTGCGCGTCTGACCAGCCGTACCGGGCCTGGAAAGGTTAACATGACAGCGGATCGTTCTACTGGGACTGGCGGCCCCCTGCGGAGGCGGAGTTATATAAATCGTTAAATATCAGTGCATTAAGCACCATCAGCGTTCTTGCGAATGGTCTCGTTTTTCGGGTCATACGGGCTGTCTTGCACGACTTCTGCGTCCCACAATTCGCGAAACATGCGGACCTTAACTTTGGTTCCGACTTCGCACAGCGCGGGCGGCAAATAGCCCATTCCGATGGACTTGTTGAATGCCACAGAATAGCCGCCAGACGTCAAACGGCCGACCTTTTGACCCTCGTGCAACAGCGCCTCACGGCCCCATGGGTCCGCATCGGCTGGGCCGTCTATCAGAAGGGTGACACACTTGGAGCGGATGCCGATTTTTTCCATCGCCGCCTTACCGTGGAAGTCCTTGGAGAGGTCCACAAAGCGCGGCAGGTCGGCCTCCAGCGGGGTCGCGTCGCGGCCCAGTTCGGTGCCGAAGGCGCGGTAGGATTTTTCCTGACGCAGCCAGTTTTGCGCCCGTGCGCCGACGAGTTTCATCCCAAAGGGTTCACCTGCCTTCTCCAAAAGGTCGAAGAGGTAATTCTGCATTTCCATCGGGTGGTGCAGCTCCCAGCCGAGCTCGCCCGTATAGGCAACGCGGATGGCGTTGACGGGGCACATGCCCAGTTCGATCCGCTTGGCGGACAGCCATGGGAAGTTCTTGTTGTGTAGTGCGGTGGCAGGGTCGGCGTCGTTGATGACCGACGTCAGAACGTCGCGGGATTTCGGCCCTGCGATGGCGAAAACACCCCACTGCGTGGTGACGTTCTGGCAGTCGATGCGGCCAAACTCCGGCTCTTTGTCCTCGATCGCTTTGCGCAGGAAATCGGCGTCATAGTCCGTCCACGCGCCCGCAGAGACGAGGTAGTAGCTGTCCTCGCCGGTGCGCACGATGGTGTATTCGGTGCGCGTGGTGCCATGGGCGGTGAGTGCGTAGGTCAGGTTGATGCGGCCGACTTTGGGGAGTTTGTTGGTTGTGAACCAATCAAGGAAGGCGGTCGCGCCGGGGCCTTTGACGACGTGTTTGGTAAACGCCGTGGCATCGATCAGGCCGACACCCTCGCGGATGGCTTTGGCCTCTTCCACGGCATGTTTCCACCAGTCACCACGGCGAAAGGATCGCGCGTCATGGTCAAAGCTATCAGGTGCATCCATCGGGCCGAAGTAGTTCGGGCGTTCCCAACCGTTCACAAACCCGAACTGTGCGCCGCGTGCTTTTTGGCGGTCATAGGCAGGTGCGGTGCGCAGCGGGCGGCAGGCGGGACGTTCTTCGTCAGGGTGGTGGAGGATGTAGACGTGGTCATAGCATTCCTCGTTCTTGCGAGCGGCGAATTCGGTCGTCATCCAGTCGCCGTAGCGTTTGGGATCAAGCGATGCCATGTCGATTTCTGCCTCCCCGTCGACCATCATCTGGGCAAGGTAGTGGCCTGTACCACCCGCAGCGGTGATCCCGAATGAGAACCCCTCGGCGAGCCACATATTGCGCAATCCCGGCGCCGGACCGACCAGCGGGTTGCCGTCAGGGGTGTAGCAGATCGGCCCGTTGAAATCGTCTTTTAGGCCGCTGTTTTCGCAGGACGGGACGCGGTGGATCATCGCCATGTATTGGTCCTCGATCCGTTCCAGATCGAGCTGGAACAGGTCCGCGCGGAAGCTGTCCGGCACACCGTGTTCAAACACCGCAGGGGCATTCTTTTCATACACGCCAAGGATCCAGCCGCCCCTCTCCTCGCGGACATAAGACTGTGCGTCTGCATCGCGCACGACGGGGTGTTCGGGGTTGGTCTTACGGTGCTCTACCAAGTCAGCATCTTGATCCATCACGATAAACTGGTGTTCAACGGGGATCGCAGGCATCTTGATGCCGAGCATCTTGGCGGTGCGTTGCGCGTGGTTGCCAGAGGCCGTAACAACGTGTTCGGCGGTGATGACGATTTGTTCGTCGGACGGCACCAGATTGCCGCCCTTTTCCACCATCTTGGTGCAGGTGACGTCCCAAGCGGTGCCATTCCAATCAAACGCATCCGCCTGCCATTTGCGCACAATCTCAACGCCGCGTTGACGCGCGCCCTTGGCCATCGCCATGGTCACATCGGCAGGGTTTATGTAGCCGTCGGTGTGGTGATAAAGAGCGCCTTCTAGGTCTTCGGTGCGGATCAGGGGCCAGCGTTCTTTAATCTGTTCTGGTGTCAGCCATTCGAACGGCACATCACAGGTTTCTGCCGTCGACGCATAGAGCATATATTCTTCCATGCGCTCTTTGGTTTGTGCCATGCGCAGGTTGCCAACGACGGCGAAGCCGGCGTTCAGGCCTGTTTCTTCCTCTAGCGTCTTATAAAAATCGACAGAGTATTTGTGGATGTGGGTCGTCGCGTAGGACATATTGAACAGCGGCAACAGGCCCGCAGCGTGCCATGTGGACCCGGACGTCAACTCGTCGCGCTCCAGCAACATCACATCGTCCCACCCTGCCTTGGCGAGGTGATAGGCAATTGATGTCCCGACGGCTCCGCCGCCTACGACCAATGCTTTAACTGTTGTTTTCATATCGGCGATTCCTATCCGGCTGTTGGGCGTAATTTGCCGTAATTCGTGCAAGTTCGCCAAGCCGCGCCGACGGGAAACGTATCAAAACCGACCACGGGCAAGAAAATTGCAAAAAGACCAATGTAACGCTCGGTTTCGGATTTGGGGAAATCCCGACTCCGCAGGATCAGTTGACCGTGGGGAACCAAGCTGCAACTGGTGCGGGAACTTGCCGTGTTAACAAAAGGTTAACCCCTGCGCTATTTTTGCGACAGGAAAGGCGTGAGCCGGATTTTTAGTTGGCGAGCAGCACGAAGAGGCCTATGTTGACGCTATAGTAACGTGAGAGAGCCGTGCCAAGCGGCCCCGCGAGGAGAGCAGTAATGACACGTATTTCAATGGCAGCGCTTGGCGCTGTGATGGTTCTTGGGGCATGTACACCGCCCGAAGTTACGTCCCGTATGGACAGCAGCGACCCGCTGTATTCCGGGTTCGAGAGCGCTGAGAACTATACTCCACGCCCGATAGCCGGACGTCAGGACAATGATTTCTTGCGGTTTTCTACCATGAGTCTGGCACAATAGGCGCCGGTACAGATCAAAAGAAAAGTAGTGCCCGGCACAGTTGCCGTATTTGCACCAAGGTAGGCTATTCCGGAATAGACTCCGCAGGGTGATATACGGCACCCTTCCCCCATGGACCGCATGGGGAGCGTCAAATGCCAACACTATCAAGAACAAGCAATCGCCGTGGATCGGGGTCGGTTTTCACGATCCCGAATGCCGCGAATTTGGCGGCAGCCAGTTATTCTATCGGGTCCAACGCCGCGCTGTCACGGCGGGTAAAGGATAAGATCAACAAGGATGACGTTCAGGCCTACATGCTGGATGATGATGTCTTGTTGATCCCCGGAAGCAATTCCGCGTTGGATTATTTGCGCTACAACGTGCGACTGCTGAACGTGGGCGGCAAGCGGTATAGTGTCAGGAACGGCGCAACCGGCGAGGTTCTTGGGCGGGTGTGGCACCAAGGGTTTCTGGCCCATGCGATGTTGATCCATGAGAAATTCAAGACAAAGCCGCCAAAGTTTATCATCGGCCATTCGCTGGGCGCTGCCAGCGCGCAGGTGTTGTCGATGATCTGGGACGTGCCCGCCATCGGCTTTGCGGCGCCACGACTTTATGCAGGCGGGATGCCTGTGAACAACGATCGAAAGTGCCTTTGTATCTGGCGCACGGATGATCCCGTGGGCAGCCTGCCGGGGGCCAAATTCCGCCATGCAGGTAAATCGGTTGCCTTGGGCAAGGCCAAGCGAATGGGACTGCTGAACCACCACATGGATCACTACAAATCAGCGATCACAGACCCGAACCATAAATCGGTCGTGCCCGCGATCTGGCCTGCGGGATAGGTTACAGCATTGCAGGCACGACAAGGTCCGGCGGGCGGTGGCCGTCATCAAAAGTCTTGATATTGAGGAGGACCTTCTCGCCCATTTCGATGCGGCCTTCGACGGTCGCAGACCCCATATGCGGCAGCAGAACCACGTTCTTAAGCTCTAACAGTCGCGGATTTACGTCCGTTCCACCTTCATAGACGTCCAGCCCTGCCCCTGCGATTTCACCCGCGCGCAACATGCGGGTCAGGGCGTTCTCGTCGATGACCTCGCCGCGTGCTGTATTCACAATCACGGCGTTCGGCTTCATCAGTTTCAGGCGGCGGGCGTTCATCAGATGGAATGTCGCGGGCGTGTGCGGGCAGTTGATCGAAATGACATCCATCCGCGCGACCATCTGATCCAGAGAGTCCCACCATGTGGCGTCCAACGCTTCCTCTACCTCTGGCCGCAGGCGGCGGCGGTTGTTGTAGTGGATTTGCATCCCGAACGCGCGGGCGCGTTTTGCGACGGCCTGCCCGATGCGCCCCATGCCAAGGATGCCAAGACGGCGACCCGCGATGCGCCCGCCCATCATCGCCGTCGGCGCCCAGCCGTCCCAATTGCCGGACTGCATCAGCGCCAGACCTTCGGGAATGCGGCGGGTGACCGCCAAAATCAGTGCCAGGGTCATATCGGCTGTGTCCTCTGTCACCACGCCCGGCGTGTTGGACACAAGGATTCCGCGTTGGCGGGCGGTTTGCACATCGATATGATCCACCCCTGCCCCGTAGCTGGCGATAAGCTTGAGGCGATCCCCCGCTTGCCCGATCACCCGCGCGTTGATGTCATCCGTCACCGTCGGCACCAGCACATCACAGGTTTGCATCGCTCCGACGAGGTCTTCTGAAGTCATGGGCGTGTCTTCGTCACGCAGGGTGACATCGAACAATTCACGCATCCGCGTCTCGACTGCATCGGGCAACCGTCGCGTGACGGTAACACTTAGGCGTTTGCTTGGCATTATTGGCGCTCCCTCGCTTGCCCGAACGGGCCATTACTGCCAAGTTGCCCGCAAAGGTCCGGTGGCACAAGAACCACCATCCAAATTCAAGACCAATTGAGGGCAAAGGTTATGAGAGCAGGACGCATTAAAGCCGTTTTGACAGCAATCGCTATGGCGATGGCATCCGCCGTTATGGCCGATCCCGTGACCTCGGTTTCGTCTGTGCAAGGTGAACTTGGGCCGGTGACAAACCTACCGATGCCGCGATTTGTGTCGCTGAAAGCACACGTCGCCAACGCCCGCCGCGGCCCGTCACGGTCTCACCGGATCGACTGGGTGTTCCAGCGCCGCGACATGCCACTGCGTGTGGTCGGAGAGTACGACAATTGGCGCCGCGTTGTGGACCGCGAAGGCATGGGCGGCTGGATGCATTATTCTTTGCTATCAGGCAGCCGCACCGTGATTATTGACCGCGATATGCTGGTCTTGCGCGCCCAACCGGAGCGCGATGCGTCTGAAGTGGCAATGTTGGAGCTGGGCGTGATTGCCGATCTCGGCGAATGTAACATCGACTGGTGCCGTTTGCGGGTTGACGGTTATCGTGGCTGGGCTCCGAAGGCCGCTTTGTTTGGCGTTGATGCCGATGAGTTGCGCGAGTAATCGGGTTGCGGCAACGCGGCCAGGATCCTGTCACGCTCAAGATCGCGCTTTCGCACGTCATCCAACCCGTACCGACCGGCAAGGACGTCTTGTTCCGCTGGGTAATAAGCCTCGCATAGGTAACTCATGAAAGCATTGCGGTGGCGTTTGTTATAGGACAGATGTTCCGGTGCTGACAGGGTACTGGCAAGGTCGGCGGGGCCATCCACCTTGATCGCCAGATCACTGAACCCGTAAAACGACCACCCCATCACGATAACCGGTTTGTCGAAAAAGAACGCCTGCAAACCCACCGATGAATTCACGTTCAGAACCGCCTGCGATAGTTCGACCTGTTGCATAGTGTTGGTGGTGTTATCGACGCGGAATTTCGCGCCTTCAAGTGCTGCAAGCTTTTCGCCAAAGGAGACCTTTGCGCTGGGATGTTCTTTGATGCGCAGATGCCAGCCCTCAGGCAGGCTTTCACTGGCGGTTTTCAACGCGTCAATCATGTGATCAACGGATTCGATCCAATCCCCGAAAACACTGATCTGGCTGTCACCTGGCACCTGAAGCGGGCAGAAAATGAACGTCTCATCTTCCAGGCAATCCGGCGCGGCGTCGTGTTTCACGTCATCGCGGGACTCAGAACAGCGCGGCACGATATCATCCACGATCTTGCGCCACGCATGGGGACTTACACCGCTGGTGCGCAGCCATGCCAGATAAAACGCCGGATCGCGCGGCAATGAGCTGCCGAAATTCACACCTTCACGGTCGATCGCAACGCGTTTTGGGATAGGCGATTCCTCGAAAAAGAACACCTCCCGCCCCATCTGCTGAGCCGCATGGGTCAGCAAGCTGCGGTGGCCCTTTATCCCGTTCCAGACGACCAAACCCGCCTCAGGATTGCGCTTCAAGACGGCTTCGCCCCATCGATATTGCAATGTGAGGAAAAGGCGTTTCAAGGTCAGGCCCGTTTTAGTTTGGCGCGGGCGGTTGCTGGAACTTTCGGCCCTTTTCAGAACCGCCGGATCAGGGCGACCGCCGACAAGCCGCACACCGACATCACTCACACCGATGACGTTTGCTCCGGCACCGACAAAGGCGCTAAGCAAGCCTGCAATGCGTGGTTTACGAGACAAATGAACAACGAAATCTCTGTGCGTGACCATGACTTTACCTTTTGCCGAAACGATTCATCAGCAGAGGAGTACGCACGTCGTGCAAAACTTTTGTGAAGCTTTGGTGTAACGTGTTCGCGATTGGATAAATGCTGGTTTTGTCGGATAAATGCGCCTCCGGCGGGAGGTATTTAAGAGCCAAAGAAGGATGTAAGGGGGCGATGTCTTGCGCCCTCTTTTATCAATTGGCGAGTCCGCGCCCTTTGAGGAGGGCTGTTGCGTCCGGCATGGACCCTCGGAATTTTTGGTAGAGAACGGCGGCGTCTTCGGATCCGCCTGCGGACAGGATGAAGGTTTCCAGTTTCTTGGCCATCGTGGGGTCGAACGGCCCGCCGTTTTCGTTAAAGGCCTCAAAGGCATCGGCGTCCATGACTTCGGACCACATATAGCTGTAATAGCCCGACGAATACCCGTCACCTGCAAAGACGTGGGCGAAGTGGGGTGTGGCGTGGCGCATCCGGATCGCACGGGGCATGCCAAGGGTTTCCAACACTTCAGCCTGTTTTTGCATCGGGTCGGCCGGGGCCGGACCATCGTGGAAGGCCAGATCGACCATGGCAGAGGCGACGTATTCGACCGTGGAAAAACCCATATCGTAGGTGGCGGCGCCCAGCATGCGATCCAGCAGATCGCGGGGCATTGCTTCGCCGGTTTCGGCATGGGTGGCGAATTCTTCCAGCACTTCGGGGACTTCGAGCCAGTGTTCGTAGAGCTGGCTGGGCAGTTCGACGAAATCACGCGCCACGGAGGTGCCGGAGATCGTTTCATAGGTCACATCGGACAGCATCTGGTGCAGCGCGTGGCCGAATTCATGGAACAGCGTGCGGGCGTCGTCATAGGACAGCAGCGCGGGGCTTCCGGCGGACGGCTTGGCGAAGTTGCACACGTTGATGACGTGGGGGCGGATGTTTCCGGCCAGTTTCTGCTGGCTGCGCATGGCAGAGCACCACGCGCCAGAGCGTTTGGAGCCTCGTGCGAAATAATCACCGATGAAGACCGCCATGTGTTCGCCATTTCGGGTGACATCCCATGCACGGCAATCTGCGTGATACAGCGGCGCGTCGATGGGGGTAAATTCCAGCCCGAACAGACGGTTCGAACAGGCAAAGGCCGCTTCGATCATGCGGTCCAGTTGCAGGTAAGGTTTGAGTTCGGCCTCGTTCAGATCATGTTCGGCGGCGCGGCGTTTTTCGGAATAGTAACGCCAGTCCCAGGGTTGCAGCGGGGCCGGTTGACCATCGGACACGAGCATCTTTTCAAGGATCGCGGCGTCGGCTTCGGCGCTGGCTTTGGCGGGGGTCCACACTTGCATCAGCAAGTCGCGCACGGCATCGGGTTTACCGGCCATTTCGGTTTCGAGTTTGTAGTCAGCGAAGGTGTCGTAGCCAAGCAAGTTGGCGCGTTCCTCGCGCAGTTTCAGGGTCTCGGTAGCAATCGCACGGTTGTCTGTTTCGCCCCCGTTGGCACCCCGTGCCGTCCATGCTTCATAAGCCTTTTCGCGCAGGTCGCGGCGGTCGGAAAATTGCAGGAAGGGCACTATGAGGGAGCGAGACAGGGTGACGATGGGGCCAGCCGCGCCCTTTTCTTCGCCAGCGGACTCTGCCGCGGCAATGACGAAATCAGGTAGACCAGAAAGGTCATCCAGCGGCATGGACCAGTTGCGTTCATCCGCCAGCAAGTTCTGGGTGAATTGGGTGCCGAGGACGCTGAGACGCTGTTTGACCGCGGCCAGACGATCGGCCTCTGCGCCCTGCAATTGCGCGCCGGAGCGCACAAAGCCGCGACGGGTGAGCATCAGAACCCGGGATTGTTCATCCGTGAGGTCCAGTTCGTCGCGGCGATCCCAAAGGGTTTCGATCCGCGCGAACAGGTCGGCGTTGGCGGTGATTTCCGACGAATAGGCGGAGAGCAGCGGCGAAAAATCCCGCATCAGGGCTTCGCGGGTGTCATTGCTGTCGGCACCTGCCATGGCAAAGAACGGCGCGAGTGCCTTTTCCAATGGGGCGTCAGCCAGCGCGAGCGCCTCGATCGTATTGGCAAAGGTCGGCTCTGAGCCATCGCAAATAGCCGCTATGGCCGCTCGGCTTTCAGCCAAGGCCTCGTCCAAAGCAGAGGCGAAATGGGCGTCTTCGATCAGATCAAACGGGGGCAGGTCGAACGGGGTGTCCCAAGGGGCGCGCAACGGATTGGTCATGGATGATCTCCTTTGAGCGTAACCTATGCATCCTTTGCGCCGTCACAACCGCAAATCGGGCAATCGGGTCGGCGTTTGATCGTTATGATGCGGGTTTCGGCGTAAAGTGCATCGTAAATAAGCAGGCGGCCGCGCAGCCCCTCGCCTGCGCCTGTGATCGCTTTCACCGCCTCGACAGCCATCATCGCACCTAGCACCCCGGGCAGAGGCCCAAGAACACCGCCTTCCGCACAACTGGGAACCAGTGCAGGGTCGGGTCGTTCAGGGAAAACACATTGATAACAGGGGGTTTTGTGGTGTGGGTCGAACAGGCTCATCTGTCCTTCCCATTGGGTCAATGCGGCTGAGATAAGCGGCTTTTGAGCTGCCGCGCAGACGGCGTTGACCAGATAACGGGTGTCGAAATTGTCGGTGCCGTCGAGAACCAGATCGTAGTCGGCGATAAGATCGGCGGCGATTTCTGGCGTCAGGCGCCGCTGGTAGGGTTTAACGGTGACGTAGGGATTCAACGCGGTCATGGCCTGCGCCGCCGATTGAACCTTTGGCAATCCGATGCGCGCATCGGTGTGGATCACTTGCCGTTGCAGGTTGGACTGATCAACGGTGTCATCGTCGATAACGCCGATGGTGCCAACGCCAGCCCCGGCGAGGTATTGCAGCGCCGGGGCGCCCAATCCGCCTGCTCCAATGACAAGAACAGTCGCGTCTTTCAGGGCCTTTTGCCCCGCGCCGCCAATTTCGCGCAAAACGATATGGCGGGCATAGCGGGTCAGTTCGGCATCACTGAAGGGCGCATTTGTCGTCGCGGGCTGGGTAGGATTGCGCGCGCGGGACTTCAGTGCTGAAAGCAAGAAACCATACCCCCAAACAAGAAATCCCAGCCCGAGGATAAGAAACCACAGACGCGCGTCGCTTCCGGTATTCTGCCGCAATGGATGCCCATCGGGCAAAGCCAGGTGCAATGCGATAACAGCCGCAAGGAGAACTGCGACCAATGCAATGCGCAAACTGCGCGGCGCGCCAAAGCCCACGCCGACACCCCACACCACCGCCATCAAGGACAAAACGAGGATCATACCGTGCCCTTAGCCCGTGCCCGTAGAACCGAAACCACCCGTGCCGCGTTCGGTGTCTTCCATGGTGCCGACCGCAAATTCCGCCTGCACGACAGGCGCGACAACCATCTGCGCGATGCGCATTCCGTGAGTGATCTCGAAAGGGTCAGCGCCGGTGTTTTGCACGATCACCCCCAACGGTCCGCGGTAGTCGCTGTCGATGGTTCCGGGGCTGTTTGGCAGTGTAATCCCGTGCTTCAGCGCCAATCCGGAACGCGGCCTGATCTGCACTTCGAATCCCTCCGGAATGGCGATGCGCAGGCCTGTCGGAACCAGTGTCCGCCCCCCCGATGCAAGCGTAACCCCCTGACGATTATCAAAATTCGCACGTACATCTGCACCTGCTGCACCGGATGTTGCATAGACGGGCAAGCCAAGGCTTTGATCCGCGCCCACCAGCCATTCAACCGTTATCCGCACCATCAGCCCAAGGCCTCTACGATTTTCAGGGCCAGCCGTTCCGCGACCTGATCCTTCCCCATCCGTGGCCAATCTTCAGCGCCCCCCGCAGTGATCAGGGAGATGGCGTTTTCCGACCCGCCCATGATGCCCGTTTCAGGGGATACGTCGTTAGCGACGATCCAGTCGCATCCCTTGCGTTTGCGTTTCGCAGTAGCGTTTTCGATGACATTCTGGGTTTCGGCCGCAAAGCCGATGACAAGCGCGGGGCGCTTTTCTGACGCACATACAGTTGCAAGAATATCCGGGTTTTCTGCGAACTCCAAAACCGGCAACCCATTGCCATCCTTCTTTATTTTCTGATCCACCGCATTGGCCATGCGCCAATCCGCAACAGCCGCAGCAAAGATACCGACGTCGACGTCCTGCGCGGCATTCACTGCATCCAGCATCTGCGCCGCCGTCTGTACCTTCAACAATTCCACCCCCATTGGCGGGGCCACATCCGCTGGACCTGTCACAAAAGTCACCCGCGCGCCCTGCGCCAACAGCGCTCTCGCGATAGCAGTGCCTTGCGCCCCCGATGACCGGTTGGCGATGTAGCGGACCGGATCTATGGGTTCATGGGTCGGGCCGGACGTCACCAAGACATGGCGACCTTTCAGGGGGCCATCGTTCACCGCGGCTTCGATCGCTGCGACGATCTCCATCGGCTCGGCCATGCGGCCAAACCCGAATTCACCACAGGCCATGTCGCCCTCATTGGGACCGACCGTCAAAATACCATCTTCTGTCAGGGTCGCCAAATTTCGCTGCATCGCCGCGTGTTCCCACATACGCACATTCATGGATGGCGCAATCAGCACCCTCTTGTCGGTCGCCATCAGCAAGGTCGAGGCCAGATCATTGGCATGGCCATGGGCCATTTTCGCCATGAGATCCGCCGTTGCGGGGGCGACAACCACCAGGTCGGCGGCACGGCTGAGTTCGATATGCCCCATCTCGGCTTCGTCGTTCAGATCGAACAACTCCTGATAGAGTTTTTCACCTGCCAGCGCCGAAACACTCAAAGGTGTCACGAATTCGCAGGCGGCTTTGGTCAAGACCGGCGTCACGCTGTGGCCGCGTTCACGCAGGCGGCGGATCAAGTCAAGCGATTTGAACGCCGCGATCCCGCCACCAATAATCAACAGAACTTTCTTGCCAGCCATGCACGACACCTTTTGTTAACGCACAAAGACTAGGCGCTTGTCTGCCAAAGGACCAGACGAAAGCCGACGGCTCAGTTGAGGAAAGCGTGAACTTCGGTGCCGTGACTGTCGAGGCTCTGTCGCATCTTTCCGAATGCTGCGGCTTCAAGTTGCCGCACACGCTCCTTTGACAACCCCAACTCGTTGCCAAGACTCTCCAATGTCCGCGGCGTATCCTGCAATTTACGTTCTCTAACGATGAATTTCTCACGGTCGCTTAGATTATTCATCGCCATCAACAACCATTGGCGCATCGTATCAGTATCGTGTGAATTCTGAACGGTTTCAGCGGCTTGCATACCGTCATCCTCCAAGGCATCGATCCATTCACGCCCCTCGTCCTCGCTAGACTGCGTGGCATTCAGAGAGAAATCAGACCCACTCAACCGGCCTTCCATCATCTCGACATCGCGCAGCGGAACCCCGATTTCTTTTGCCACAGCTTCGAGCAGATCGTGACGTTCCAACACATCGCCCCGCGTCTGCGCCTCGCGCTCCAGCCGTGCTTGGACGCGGCGCATGTTGAAAAACAGCGATTTTTGTG
>ERZ651776.2664-NODE-2664-length-18950-cov-6.385100_pt1 | contig 18950 bp, 19 predicted proteins | sample MGYA00514761_ERZ651776 | MGnify/ENA metagenome assembly ERZ651776 | reverse complement strand
CTCTATGATTTCTAAAACCTTATTAGCTTCTTTGCCAACTTTAATACTAATTTTTTTTATTTCATCTAAAAGTATCGTAAGTTCAGATTCTAAGATCTCGCCATCAGATCGAGCAATCTCATAAGCCAAGATAGAAGCAGTTAATTCTATATCAAAATCATTTTTATTTTCTTTGATTTCAGGCTTCTTTTTCTTAAAAAAATTAAACATTTTTTACCAACCCCTCTCGAATACTTTTATATTTATATGCAAACAGATAATAGGTTGCTGAATATACCATGAAAAGATATGTTGAAATCCACGGTGCAAAATTATTATCTAAGAATACACCAAATAAACCTGCAAAGAATGATATCAATAAAATAATTCCCAAAGCACCTTCTGGTGAATAACGAAGCATGAGCTTGTGATGAATATGGTCTCTGCCAGGAGATGTGATGCCAATACCTTGGCTTATTCTTGAAACAATTAGCCCAATACAATCAAGAAGTGGAATAGATACGAACCAAAGCATTGTAATTGGTTCTACTTGGTACAACGTATTTTGTGATGAGAAAATTGCAATCCAAGCCACCCAAAAACCTATTAGATTTGAGCCACTATCACCCAAGAACACACCCCTTTTTTTACCGAAGAATCTTAGATTAAATATTAAAAAACCTATTACCGATCCAATTAGGATCATCAGTATTGAGTCATACATTAGTCCTGAATAAAAACCAGTGAAAAGTAATGCCATTACAGCTGAACCAGCACACAAACCATTGATTCCATCTATCATATTAAATGCATTCATTATTCCTACAACACAAAAGACTGTAATTGGAATGCCAAAAATGCCTAAATCTACCACACCAAAACCAAACAAATTACCAAAATTAGCTAAATATATATCTGTTGAAAAAATTACATATAAGCTCAATATAATTTGAATGAAAAGCCTAACTATAGGCTTCAAAGATTTAAAATCATCAAATAAAAACAAAAGTAAAAGAGGTATAGAGGCAAAATATAATTTTTGACTAAATTCAGGCAAATATCCTTGGAGATTATTAAGATTTAAATATATTTCTGTAGAAACAGCGACTGCTAAAAGTATGCCAATCCCCCCAGTAAGAGGTGTTGCTCTTTTATGAAATTTTCTACTTCTATCAGGAATGTCTACAAGTATACTTTTTTGTTTAGCAAAGTTTCGTAAAACAGAATTAATAGCTAAAGACGCCATTATGCTTATAATTAAATAACTTATGATTATATTTAATTCCATATTTATCAATCTTACATCTTTGGCTAGAAATAGTATGCAGTTTGATAAAAAAAATGTTTTTAAAAGAACATTTTTATAGTAAATAAGTATTATGAATATAGATTGTAAAAAAGAAATAGATATTGCTAAAAAAGCAGCATTAGAGGCTGGAAAATACCTCAGAGATAATAAGATTAATCTCAATCAAGCGTTATCGTCTACCAATAGAGATCTTAAGCTTAAGGCAGATATTGAAGCAGAAAAAATCATTAAAGATATTATTAAAAGAGATTCTAATATTGGCATATTGGCAGAAGAAAGTGGAATGTCTTCGGATGCATCTTTTAAAAGTTTATGGGTTGTTGATCCTCTTGATGGAACTGCTAATTACTCCAGAGATATACCCATATGCTGTGTCTCTATAGCTTTAATATCGGATTTCAAACCAATTATTGGTGTTATATACGACTTTAATAATGACCATCTCTATGAGGGGTCTATAAATACAAATGCTTGTTTAAATGGAAAAGAAATTTCAGTTTCAAAAATAACAAAAAGCAATCAAGGTATTTTAATCACTGGTTTGCCCAATGATACGGATTATTCTGATGAAGCACTACTTAATATGATTAAAAATTTTCAAAATTGGCGAAAGGTTAGAATGCTTGGTTCAGCTGCTTTAGCTTCTGCATATATTGCATCTGGTAAAGCAGATCTATACATGGAAAATAAAACCTATTTATGGGATGTTGCCGCTGGAGCAGCTATAGTTAATGCTGCTGGTGGAGAAGCTTTAATTGTTAATCAAAATGAAAAATTTCAAGTTGATGTTCGTTTTTCAAATTCATTAATAAAGATATAAAAAATTTTATGGAAGCTTTAGTTTGGTTCAGAAGTGATTTAAGACTTCAAGATAATCCCGCGTTAAGAAATGCATTTGAACAAGCTAAGAATGTCCATGCTGTATTTATTTTTTCAAACAATCAGCTAAAAAAACACAATGAAGCTAACGTAAAAATAGATTTCTTGAAATCTAATTTATTCTTACTTGAAGAAAAACTCAATAAACTAAATGTCCCATTAACTATTATTAATAGCAGTGGGTTTGATAACGATGCTTCTCTTATAGAACAATTTATAGAAAAGAAGAACATTAAAAAAGTTTTTTGGAATAATCAATTTGGTGAGGATGAAGCTATAAGAGATAAGCTTGTAAAAATTCTTTTAGATAAAAAAAATATAGACTATGAGACATATAACGACCAGATTATATATGAACCAGGTTTTTTAAAAACAGGTCAAGGTCTCCCATATTCAGTTTTTACTCCATTTAAAAGAAAATGGATAGAAAACTTTGAGATGGATTTCTTGGATATTGAATATCGTTATGAGGCCAGAAATAACCTTGATTATTCTTCAAATGTTCGAGATTTTGATTTTAATTATAAAAAAACTCATCAAGTTAATATGGAGTTATGGCCTGCAGGAGAAGATGAGGCGGAAACAAGATTGCTTAGATTCCTTAACGAAAAAGCAATAGACTATTCAAAAAATAGAAATGACCCAATCTTAGATGGAACTAGCAGAATTTCACCATATTTAGCTTTGGGAATTATTTCATCCAAAAAATGTATTTTAGAAGCGTTAAAAATTAATAATTTTGAGTTTAACTCAGGACATATCGGCGTAACTAAATGGATTGATGAAATTGTTTGGAGAGAGTTTTATAAGAATATAATGTTTTCCTTTCCAAAGGTGAGTAAAGGACAACCTTTTCAAGATTATTCTAAAACAATCCTATGGAGATATAATGAAGATGAATTTAATGCTTGGAAAGAAGGTAAAACTGGATTTCCGATTGTTGATGCAGCTATGCGACAGCTTCTAAATGAAGGCTGGATGCACAATAGGCTTAGAATGGTTGTTGCTATGTTTTTTACAAAAAATATGCTTCATGATTGGAGATTGGGTGAGGCATACTTTATGCAAAATCTTATAGATGGCGATTTTGCTTCGAATAATGGTGGATGGCAGTGGAGTAGCTCAACCGGAACTGATGCAGCTCCATATTTTAGGATCTTTAATCCAATCACCCAATCTACAAACTTTGATAAAGAGGGCACATTTATCAAAAAATATGTTCCTGAGCTAAAAGACTTAGATAAATCTGTTATTCATAATCCATCCATAGAGCACAGAAAATATTGTAAATATCCAGAACCAATATTAGATTTAAAAGAATCAAGATTAAGAGCAATAGATGCTTTTAAAACAGCTAAATCTTAGTATTAAAACTCATGGTTTAGTTAATTGGTCTTATGTATACTTTAGTTTAATAATTTTTTCTACCAGGCAAATTTAAATGCATAAATCAGATTTAGAAATAGCAAATAGCGCATCAAAGAAACACATTAAAGATATAGCTGCATCTTTGAATATCCCTGAAGAGGCTTTAATTGTTTATGGAAATGATAAAGCTAAGATTAATTATGATTACTTAGACTCTTGCAAAGATAAAAAAGATGGAAAGTTAATTCTTGTTACTGCAATTTCTCCTACACCAGCAGGCGAAGGAAAAACGACTACAAGTGTTGGTTTGGTTGATGGTTTATGTCATATCGGCAAAAAAGCAATGATATGTCTAAGAGAGCCAAGTTTAGGTCCGTGTTTTGGAATGAAGGGAGGTGCTGCTGGAGGCGGCTATGCTCAAGTCATTCCTATGACTGATATTAATCTTCACTTTACAGGAGATTTCCATGCAATTGGGGCCGCTCATAACTTGCTTTCAGCATTAGTTGATAACCATATTCATTGGGAAAATACTTTAAATCTTGATCCAAGAAGAATTACTTGGAGAAGAGTGGTTGATATGAATGATAGGTCATTAAGAGATATTACATGCGGACTTGGAGGAACAGGAAATGGTATTCCAAGGCAAAGTGGTTTTGATATTACTGTAGCATCTGAAATTATGGCTGTTTTTTGTTTAGCAAGTGATTTGGAAGATTTGCAAAATAGAATTGGCAACATAGTTGTTGGATATACAAAAAATCAAGAGGCTGTAAAAGTAAGCCAATTAAATGCGCAGGGTGCAATAACTGCTTTGTTAAGAGATGCTTTTCAACCTAACTTAGTCCAAACCCTTGAGAATAACCCAGCATTTATGCATGGGGGACCTTTTGCAAATATTGCACATGGATGTAATTCAGTTATGGCAACAAAAAGCGCTTTAAAAATGGTTGACTATGTTGTTACTGAAGCTGGTTTTGGCGCTGACTTGGGAGCAGAAAAATTCTTTGATATTAAATGTAGAAAAGCTGGTCTATCACCAGATGCTGTAGTCCTAGTTGCAACAACCAAAGCTCTTAAAATGCATGGTGGTGTTAAAAAAGAAGATTTAAAAGAAGAAAATATTCAGGCAGTAAAAGACGGATGTAAAAACCTTGAAAGGCATATTGAGAATATTGCTAAGTTTGGAGTTCCTGTAACTGTAGGTATAAATGAATACTTCACAGATACAAAGGGTGAGCACCAAGCAATAATAGATTTTTGTCAAAGTCATGGTGTTGCATGCAAAATATCTTCTCATTGGGAAAATGGTGGTAAGGGCGCAGCAGATTTGGCATCTCATGTTGCAGAATTAGTAGATAGTAATGAGTCCTCATTTAAAACTTTATATGATGATGAAATGCCTTTATGGGAAAAGACCAAACATATTGCTACAAGTATTTATGGCGCTAGTGATATTATTGCTGATAAAAAAGTAAGAAATAAATTTAATAAATTAGAAGATGACGGTTATGGGAAATACCCAATTTGTATGGCAAAGACTCAATATAGTTTTTCAACAGATCCATTACTTATGGGAGCGCCGTCTGGCCATGAAGTGCCTATCAGAGAGGTAAGGCTCTGCTCAGGTGCAGAGTTTATTGTTGTTATATGTGGGGAAATTATGACGATGCCAGGATTACCAAGAAAACCAGCATCTGAGAACATTGGAATCGATGATAATAAAAATATCGAAGGCTTATTCTAATTTCAGTATAATTGACGAAAATTTCAAAGGTATATTATGAAAGATAAATTACAGTTTTACATAAATGGCACATGGGTTGAGTCTGATTCAAGTGAAATGATTGAGGTTATAAATCCTGCTAATGAAGAGTTAATAGGCCACGTAACAGCTGGAACAAAAGCCGATATTGACAGTGCAGTTCAGGCTGCAAATGAAGCCTTCAAGACATATCAATATACTTCAAAGGATGATCGCATTGAGATTTTCAATAATATTATTACAGAATATGAAAATAGGTATGATGATTTTGTTCAAGCTATTACAGAAGAAATGGGAGCTCCTATATGGCTTTCAGAAAAAGCTCAAGCATCTACTGGAATTAAAAATTTCCATGAAACTCTTGATGCGTTAAAAGAATATCAATTTGAAAAAAAAGAGGGTGATTACACTCTTATCAAAGAACCTATTGGAGTTATAGGAATGATTACGCCATGGAACTGGCCTATGAATCAAATAACTACTAAAGTATCAGCTGCTCTTGCGGCTGGCTGCACTATGGTTCTAAAGCCTAGTGAAATTTCTCCATATTGTGCAATGCTTTTAGCAGAAGTATTTGATAAAGCTGGAGTTCCAAATGGTGTTTTTAATCTTGTTAACGGATATGGACCTACAGTAGGAGCAGCTTTGTCTGAACATCATGATGTAGCTATGATGTCTTTTACCGGGTCTACAAGAGCTGGTATTGCAGTTGCTCAAGCATCTGCAGTCTCTGTAAAAAGAGTTCATCAAGAGCTTGGTGGTAAATCTTCTAATATCATTCTTGATGATGTTGCAGACTTAGAAAAATCCGTAAAAGGTGGTGCTGGGCACTGTTTTTTGAACTCAGGACAATCATGTAATGCACCAACAAAAATGCTAGTTTCTGAAAAAAATTATGATAAAGCTGTTGAAATTGCAGCTCAAACTGCAAATAACACAACCGTAGGTGATCCTCATGGCGAGTTTAGAATTGGTCCTATAGCTAATAAAGCTCAGTATGAAAAGATTATAAAAATGATAGAAATTGGTATTGAAGAGGGCGCTACTTTAGTTGCAGGTGGAACAGAAAAGCCAGAAGGTTATGACAAGGGGTATTATATAAAACCTACTGTATTCGCAAATGTTACTAACGACATGACAATTGCAAAAGAAGAGATTTTTGGACCTGTCCTATCAATTCTAAAGTACAGATCTGAAGATGAGGCAATAGATATAGCAAATGACACTGAGTATGGTTTAGCAGGGTATGTTCAAGGTGAACCAGCACACGCAAATGAAGTTGCAAGAAAGATTAGAGCAGGACAAGTTATTATAAATGGTGGAGCAAGAGGAACTGGGGCACCATTTGGTGGCTACAAATCATCAGGAAACGGAAGAGAGCATGGCATGCATGGCTTAGAAGAGTGCCTGGAAACTAAAGCAGTTATAGCTCCTTAGTTTAATCTAACAAATCCGGTTCTCTTTTAATAATCATGTCATATGCAGGCTGATAGCTTGCCCATGCGGCGATATCATTTGCTATAAAATCTCTAGTCTTTATAGCAGTTTCGTGAGGAATAATTACTGGTGTGCCTGCTGCTTCGGCCATTAGTTGAGCCTGACAACATCTTTCCATTGACATATAAAACCATAAAGCAATATCAACAGACGGGCCTGTAGTTAGAATCCCATGATTTTGAAGAATAATAACTTTTTTATCACCCAAAGCTTTTGCAATTTCATCACCCTCATCAACTTCTTCCACAACTCCTGAAAAATCCTTATACATTGCCTGTGTTTCATAAAAAGCACATGCATCTTGTGAAATAGGATCGAGAGGTTTACCAAGAGTAGAAAAAGTTCTTCCGTAAATAGAATGAGAGTGAGCAGCAGCATTTACATCTGGTCTTGCTGCATGAAGCCTAGAGTGGATTGCAAAGGCAGCAACATTAACATCTTTGTCTCCTTGGACAACCTTTCCCTCATGATTGACTAAAATTAAATCTGAAACAGAAATTTGTGAAAAATGAACTCCAAGAGGATTAACCCAAAAATGATCAGGAAATTCTGGATCTCTTAGAGTTATATGTCCAGCAACACCTTCATTAAAGCCAAAGTAGGCAAACATTCTAAAACCCGCAGCAAGTTTTTCGAGCTGATTTCTTCTTAGTTCTGCTGTGTTAGCAAACTCAGTCATTTCAAGACCTTTTCCTTTCATAGGAAGTCTTCCATCAGTAGTATCTATCTTTATTGGTGAAACATTTGTCATTCTATATCCCTCTATTCCTTATTGAATGTTAAAATAGCTTACCAAAAAAAGAGATATTATGAAATTTAGAATTGAAAAAGATAGTCTTGGAGAAGTTAAGGTTCCTCAAAAGGCTTTGTGGGGAGCTCAAACTCAAAGAGCTCTAGATAACTTTACTATAAGCGGCATTAAATTTGCCTTCCCTTTTGGAAGGTCTTTTATTGAAGCTCTGGGCTTAATCAAGTATTCAGCAGCAGCAGCTAACAATAAATTAAAGTTATTACCTTCAAATAAGGCTACAGCTATTAAATCAGCTGCAAAAGATGTATTAAATGGTTTGCATGACGACTCATTCCCTCTTGATGTTTTTCAAACCGGATCCGGAACAAGCACCAATATGAACGCCAATGAAGTCATTGCTAATTTAGCTTCAAAAAGATCAAAACTAAAAATTAATGCTAATGATGATGTTAATATGAGCCAAAGCTCAAATGATGTCATCCCAACAGCAATTTGCGTAAGTGCTCTAATAGATATGCATAGATTGCTTCTCCCAAACCTTGATCATTTAATTAAAGTAATTGATACAAAAATGAAGCAAGTAAAAGGCAACGTAAAAACAGGCAGGACGCATTTAATGGATGCCATGCCAATTGATTTTTCACAAGAGTTATCTGGTTGGAAAGCTCAGCTGGAAGCAAATAAGAAAATTATAGTATTAGCTACTAACAGAATGAATGAACTTCCTCAGGGCGGAACAGCTATTGGGACCGGCATAAATACTCATAAAGATTTTTCAAAAAACTTCTGTTATGAATTAAATAAACTCTCTAAGTTTAAAACCAAACCTTCTAAGAATTTTTATCAAGGTTTAAGCTCCGTTGATAATGCAGTAGAGCTTTCTTCAGCTATTAAAAATTTAAGTATTATTTTGATGAAAATTTCTAATGATCTTAGATGGATGAATAGTGGACCATTAACCGGTTTGGGGGAAATAGAACTTGAAGCGCTTCAACCTGGAAGCAGCATAATGCCTGGCAAGGTAAATCCCGTAATACCAGAGGCCGTAGCAATGGCTTGTGCTGATGTGATTGGAAACGATGTTACTGTAACTCTTGCAGGTCAAAGCGGAAATTTTCAATTAAATGTGATGTTACCTGTTGTAGCTTATAACCTTTTAAAAAGTATTAATCTTTTAGGCAATGCAATGCCGCTTCTTGCAAACAAGGCAATAAAAACATTTAAAGTAAATTCAAAAAATATAAATGAATCTTTATCAAAAAATCCCATTCTTGTAACTGCACTCAATAGAATAATTGGTTATAGCAAAGCAGCAGCTATTGCTAAAAAAGCTTATAAAGATAGCAAATCAATAATTGATGTAGCTCATGAAGAAACTGGAATGAGCAAAGCTGAGTTAAAAAAATTATTAGATCCAGCAAAATTAACCAAAGGCGGCATTAGTGAATGATTTGGCTTCAAATACTTGTGAGGCATGCAGAATTGATGCTCCAAAAGTTTCAGACGATGAGGCAAATATATTGCTAAAAGAAATTGATAATTGGGATTTATTGAACGAAGGTATTAAAAAGTTAAAAAAAACTTTTAGCTTTTCAAGTTATAAAGATTCAGTAGATTTTACTAATAAAGTCGCTGATATGGCTGATAAAGAAGATCACCATCCAGAAATTACTCTCGAATGGGGTAAAGTGACTGTTGTTTGGTGGTCTCATAAAATTCAAGGTCTTCACAAAAATGACTTTATATGTGCGGCAAAAACTGATCAATTAAATAATTACTAACTAATATATGGAACAAAACGAAAAACCTTATCAATCATTAGCATGGCTTGCTACTGGTATTCTCATTATTGCAGCTTCATTGGCTAGCTTTGTACCAGAGCTGGAATATCATCACTGGGCTTTTATATCAGCCAATACATTATGGGTATATGTTGGGTGGTTGTGGAAAGAGCAATCATTGATAGTCCTTAATGCTGGATTAACATTGATTTATATTTTAGGACTAATATTCTAAGAATTATTTTTTTTTAAATTTAGTCTTGCTATAATCCGACATGGAAAAAGTAAAACAAAAAGCACTAACATTTGATGATGTCCTGCTTTTGCCAAGGTATAGTGACTTTATACCTAGCGAAGCATCAACTCAAACAAAACTCACAAAAAATATAACTATCAAGGTTCCTTTGGTATCTGCTGCTATGGATACCGTCACTGAATCAAGCATGGCAATAGCTCTAGCTGAAGTAGGGGGGATTGGTATTATTCATAAGAATAACTCTATTGAAGAACAAGTCTCTCAAGTAAAAACTGTCAAAAAATATGAAAGCGGTGTTGTTAGAAACCCTATTACAATTGAATCAGACAAATCAATAGGTGAATTAATTCAACTAACCACTGAACTCAACATCTCTGGGATGCCTGTTGTTGATGATAATAAATTAAAAGGAATAGTAACAAGTAGAGATTTTAGATACGCAGATAATTTGGGTGCTTTAGTCTCTTCAATCATGACCCCATTTGATGAGCTAATAACAGTAGTGGAGGGAACCCCACAAGACTCAGTAAAAAAACTAATGCATGAAAATCGAATTGAAAAAGTGTTAGTGATAGATAAATCAGGAATGCTTAGCGGACTAGTTACTATGAAAGATATTGAAAAGTCAGCAGAACATCCAGATGCAACTAAAGATGATTCAGGCAGCCTAATGGTTGGTGCTGCACTTGGAACTGGATCGGATACTCTTGAGCGAGCAAAAGCATTAAGTCAAGCTGGAGTGGATGTATTTGTTATTGATAGCGCACACGGTCATTCAAAAAACGTTGTTGATACAATTAAAATGATTAAAAAAGAGTTACCAGGCATCGATATAATTGGTGGTAATGTAGCAACACCTGAAGGAGCATTAGATTTAGTAAAAGCTGGAGTTGATGGGGTGAAGGTGGGAATGGGACCTGGTTCTATTTGTACAACACGAATTATTGCTGGGATTGGTGTGCCTCAAATAACTGCAATACTTGATATTAAAGAAGCTATCAAAAAACATGATGTAGGCATTATTGCTGATGGAGGAATAAGATTTTCAGGCGACATAGCAAAAGCTATAGCAGCAGGCGCTGACTCGGTTATGCTTGGAGGTTTATTTGCAGGAACAGAAGAAGCGCCAGGTAAAGTTGAATTATTTCAAGGAAGAAGTTTTAAAACATATCGTGGCATGGGTTCAATTGGAGCTATGACCGAAAGGCATGATGCAAATAGATACATGCAAGAAGATTTAGATTCTGAAAAATTAGTACCTGAAGGTATCGAGGGAAGAGTTCCATACAAAGGCCTTGTAGTTAATGTAATAAACCAGTTAGTTGGTGGATTAAGGCAGTCAATGGGCTACATTGGTTGTAAAACCATCAAAGAAGTTCATGAGGATAGTGCATTTGTTGAAATTACAAATGCTGGTATGACTGAAAGCCATGTCCATGATGTCATGATTACAAAGGAAGCACCTAACTACCAAAGAAGTTAATATTTAAACATGCCTGCCAATTTATCAACTACATCTAAGCAGATAGATACCATTCTAGTTCTAGATTTTGGATCTCAATATACACAATTAATTGCAAGAAGGGTTAGAGAGAGTAACGTCTACTCAGAAATATTGCCTTGGGATATTAATGAAGAAAAAATCAAATCAATTAACCCTAAAGGTATTATTTTATCTGGAGGTCCAGACTCAGTTACGAATAGCTATACACCAAGAGTTCCCCAAGTAATTTTTGATTTAAATATTCCCATTTTAGGTATTTGTTATGGAATGCAAACACTTGCAGAACAACTTGGAGGACAGGTTATTTCATCTGAGCAAAAGGAATTTGGATATTCAGAACTTAAGATTACTGCAGATTGCATATTATTTTCTGAATTGGGTAAAACTTTAAATGTATGGATGAGCCATGGAGATCAGGTGCAAGATCTACCAGATAATTTTGATTTGGTAGCAGCAACATCAACTGCTCCGATTGCTGCAATGCAGCATACAAGCAAGCCTATCTATGCCTTGCAATTTCACCCTGAAGTAACTCATACAGAAGATGGTAAAACTGTCTTAGATAATTTTATTTTTAAGGTCTGCGATGCAAAGACAGACTGGAAAATGGACGATTTAATAGGACAAAGAATTCAAGAAATTAAAAATCAAGTTCAAGATAATAAAGTCCTGCTTGGTCTCTCGGGCGGAGTTGATTCTTCAGTCACTGCTGCACTTTTGCATCAAGCTATAGGCAAAAAGCTTGTATGCGTCTTTGTAGACAATGGCTTATTAAGAAAAGGTGAAGCTGAAGAAGTTATGAATACTTTTAAAGAGAATATGAATTTAAATGTTATAAAGTCAGACAGCGAAGAGGTGTTCTTAAGACATTTAAAAGATGTAAAAGACCCTGAACAAAAAAGAAAAATTATTGGGAGAACTTTTATTGATGTTTTTGATGCTGAGGCAACAAAATTAAAAGACGTTCATTTCTTAGCACAAGGAACCATTTACCCTGACGTAATTGAATCTTCCGGTTCAGAATCTAAAGAAGCAAGGGTGATAAAATCTCATCATAATGTTGGGGGGCTTCCTGAAGAAATGAAGATGGAATTAGTTGAACCATTAAGAGACTTATTTAAAGATGAAGTCAGAAGAATGGGTGTTGAACTTGGCCTGTCATCAGAAATGTTAAACAGGCATCCGTTTCCAGGTCCAGGTCTTGGAGTTAGAATTTTAGGAGATATCACTAAAGAGAAGACAAGTATTTTAAAAGAGGCTGATCATATTTTTATAGAAGAGCTTGTAAAAGCAGATCTATATAAAACAGTTAGCCAGGCTTTCGCGGTTTATTTGCCAATAAAATCAGTTGGTGTTGTTGGTGACGAGAGGAGGTATGCAGAAGTTATTGCTCTAAGAGCAGTAGAGACAGTGGATTTTATGACTGCAAGATGGGCGCATCTTCCTTATGAGTTTTTAGAGCATGTATCTAACCGAATAGTAAATGAGATAGAAGAAGTTAGCAGAGTGGTTTACGATATCTCAAGTAAACCCCCAGCCACTATTGAGTGGGAGTAGTTTGTCGCCCTACAACCCCCATTCCTACGCTAATCTGTAGTTACACGATAGTTACACACCCCTTGTAACTAAAGCATTCCTTAATCCGAGTTACACGAAAAGTTACACGAAATCTCCACTATTCCTTTTTAATAGTATCAAGTATGCTATGCGAACTTATTTGTAAGTGATACCCACAAATGTATCTATATCCTATATGTATAGATTAAATTTGAGGTGTATTAAATGAATGGAGCAACATTAAGATTGGCTTATGACAATGGCAAAAAGTTAGATAACATTTCTGCTTTCACTAAGGAAGCACACGAAATTTCTGATGAAGCCTTTGTAGTAAAAACAACACATAGTGGAAAGTATTATCACTTGCGTATGTGGGTTAAAAACGAAAAGAAATATTTTAGAAAGAGTTTGAAAACAGTTTTTTTAGAAACAGCATTAGAAAGAGCAAGGATAGAAGTTGCTAAGGTAATAACGAATGTTGATATGGGCAGAAGGGTTTTTGCTTCTCCAATCCACTTAGCAGTTGATGAATATTTAGAATACAGAACAACAGAGATTAGACAGCAACACGAAACACACGGAATAACGAGTGCGAGATTTAGCACAATCAAAAGTCATTTAGTCCATTTCAAAAACTACACACAATCAAATGGCAAAGTTGGACATAGTGCTGTAACAAGATTAGATGCTTTAGATGAAAACAGTTTATTAGGTTATGCCAAATACAGAAGGAGTCATCCTTTCTTTGCTAAAGACATAACCATTAGAAACGAACAAGCAACTATCAATCATTTTTGTAAGTGGGCTTATAAGAAAGGTTTACACAATACAGAAAAGTTTGAGTTCCCTAAAATTAGTATGAGGAGAACTGATAAAGATGAGATTAGAAGGGCTACTTATACTGATGCTGAATACAAAAGACTTCATATTGCATTAAGAAGTTACACAGCAAAAAACAAACTAATAGATATTTACTAGCAAATGGTAAAAAATGGAATTCTGATGATCAATTATTTTTAAATGCTTTAAATCCATTCATGCAGGGTATCGCTAATGGCTCCGTCGCAAAAGACACTTCGATCAACAAATATGCTGGGACGGGGCAACATGCGTTGACCCAATTGGATAATCGGTTGAAGGACACCCTCCAGCATATCGCCAATGAGAAAGACTGACTGATGACCCAGGAAAAACGCAGACGCGCCTATGACGACACCACTGTGAATGATGTCAAAGGACGAAACGCTGATGGCATCTTCCATGTCAAAGCGGGCAGACCGTTGCGCGAAGCTGTTGAATATCTTGCAGAAAAAAATTGGCCTGGTTCTCATCATCGGTGCAGATGGCGGTCTTGCAGGTGTCATTTCCGAGCGCGATGTGATCCGTGCGATCTACGAGCATGGTAATGATGCACTCAACATGCCCACCGATGCTTTCATAGTGCGTGATGTCCACACATGTAAGAACGAAGACCGTGCTGTCGATATTGCGAAAGTCATGGCCGAGCGTCGCATCCGTCACGTACCCATCTTCGATGACGGCTATCTGGCTGGGATGGTCAGCGCGACAGATATCGTCAAGCACTACGCATCGAAGGCTTAAACAAAATTATTTTTGTGGGTATGGGTTTTCAATTGTGCGGGCAAGCTTTTCCAGCACGTCACGCACTTGAGTTTCATCGCAGCCCATAAGCACGGCATCCTCTAGAGCGTCCTGGCATTCCTGGCGGATTTCTTCGAGGTTTTCGCACAGCAATACGAGCTTTTCCTCGCAAGACACGAGTTCGCCATCAGGCTGTCGCCAGACGATGCCATTGATATCCAGTGGTTTTGTATCATTACTCATAAAGTGGAAATACACCCGGGCAGGCTTGCTTTCAAGCTTAGGTGATCGATTTATCTCAGCGCAGGCGGTCGTCGCGCCACGTACCGGCCTTACTCGGAATAACTTTTTTAAGTTTTGGACCAGAAGCGCCAGGTCCCATTTCCCATGGCAATGCGGGCGGACTCTCAGCCTGTTCTTCCCAAGGCAAGTCGGGTGGACGCTTCTTAGTGACCTTACGGTTTAATGCCTTTTCAACATGCCGCAGATTCTTTTTGGCAATCCCTGCCAAGCGATCTGCGCCCTTCTCAATATAAATGGCACGCGCCGTCTGGAATGCATCGCCAGCACCACGAAGCGCGTCACTATCACCAGAAATTTGCCCATAAAGAAAAAGTGCGGAGCCCAGGTTGTTTTGAGCCGATGCCCAATGCAGGGGCATATGCTTGCGATCACGCACGGACACAACGGCATTGCAGGCTTCGATGGCCTTCAACAGCATTCGTGGGTTTCTGTTCTCACGCCCAAGCACAAGGGCCACTTGCCCAAAATGCCCTATGGCCTCAGCCCATTCGCTCGGTGTCTTTCGTTTATCGTATACGGTCAGCGCATCCTGGAAGGCGCGCAGGGACCGCTCAAGTGTTGCGGTATCTCCATTATCGAAATCCAGTCTGTAAAGCGCCATGCCAAGACGATCATTTAGCGCCGCATAATCAAACGGGAATGACGATGGCCCTAACACACTCAATGCTGCTTCAAGATCAACGATGGAGTTCCGCAAGGCGTCCGTATCGTTCGCACGCTCGGCAATGAACTGCCCTAAGAACGCCCGGTCCCGGTGCGCCAACGCCCATTCCAGCGGTGTGCCATCAGCGCTAAATGTCTCGAGCGCCTTGTCCAGTAACAGCGTCGCAGCTCGTGCATCTTCAGCACGCCGGGTAAACTTTGTTGCGTTCGCAAAGATACGGGCAATCGTCGCTTGGTCTTCAGCCCGCGCCAATGGATCAAGATGGCCAGTATCTTCCGTCAGATATTCACGGGCTTCGTCCAATAGAACTTCCAAATCCCGGCGCACAGTAAGTTGCTTACCCGCAACTTTAGTACGAATAGCCGAAAGCAACGTTGCATGAAGTCTGTGTGCCGCAGCCGCATCTAAAGGCAAAGGCAGGACCAACAGCGTCCAACCATCACCCATTCGAAACTGATCGACCAATTTATCGTCTCGAACAAAGAATCTCAGATGGATCAGGTCGCCGGTCTCAGTGACAGCGCCCCAAACTAAAACATCACCGCCATTATCAACGAGCCAGCGTTCACCAGCGCGTTTCAAATCACGCATGGCTTCAATCGGGTCTCCATCAAACTGCAGGGAAACCTTCGCATTCATCGCCTTGGCCCGAATACCACGGCGTTTATTTAACTCGGCAATCAGGTGCGCGCTTGCTTGTTCACCAATTTCACCCTCAAGAACAGAGATTTTGACCTCCAAACGGTCATAAACATCAGCAAAATCAGGTTTTAGGATTCGCCGCAGTAAACCCGGTTTAAGCACCATCGACGCATGATCTTCTTCGACAAATTGCGGATCTGTGTTTGCGGACAAGGCGACAAGTGCGCGCGGCGAGTGGGCATCGCGTTGTTTTTCAGATGCGGCCGTCGCAGCTTTTGATTTCTTTGCTTGCGGCGCAACCTTCCCCAGAAGACGCGCCGCCTGTTTTTTTGAGATTTCCTCAACCTTAAGGTTACCAAGGGCTTGCGCGGTATCATCCATCGGCCGACCATCAACAAGTTCGTCCGCGCCGATCAAAGCACCACGATCCAGGACAGCCGTCGGCATCGACATACCATCGACATCTCGGGTCAGTTCAACTGAACCCTGGATGATTTGGTATGCACGTTTTGGCACGGCACCTTCGCCAAGCAGAACGTCGCCAGCTTTATAGTCTTTGGTTGCCACCACATCTCCTCTTGGGACAAACGCCCAGGCGACCCTATGGTGACCTTCCAAAGATGAATATGCTGTTAACACAACTTGAGGAAACTAGTGGAAAAGTGTGATTAGCCTTCGACGATCTCGTCCCGTAGGGCACGGCGGATGTCGCCAAACACCCCTTCCCAGGCGCCGTGGCGCTTTTGGCGGAACAATCGCATGCTCGGATACCAAGGTGATGTCTCAATATCACGCATCCAGCGCCAATCCGGTGCGAATGGCACAGCAACCCAAACCGGCTTACCCATAGCCCCTGCAAGGTGTGCAAGGGCTGTATCAACGGTAATCACCAGGTCGAGTTGACCGATAACCGCCACGGTGTCCGAGAAATCACGAATGCGCTCACCCAAGTCCGTAACTAGGGCCTCACATCCAAATTCTTTAATGTTGGCCGAGGCACCGCCTTTTTGCAGCGAATACACCGACATACCAGGCAAACCAAGGATCTCAATGAAGTGCTTAAATCCTGATGAGCGATTGGTATCATTACGATGCGTCGGACGACCGGCCTAGGATATACCAACACGCTTGATACGCCCCAGGCTCGACGGTAATTGAACAGCACTTGGATCAAGTGGGCCAACATATGGTACGTCTGCTGGAATATTTTCCATGTTGGTGCCAAACACATGTGGCAACGACATCATCGGAATATAGAAATCAAATTTAGGCGGTGTTTGGCCCCGATTGAAGACTTTAGAAACGCCTTCAACTTATCCCATCAAACGCGCCAGTTCTGGCTGCACTTCGACAACGACCTGACCACCACGCGCCTTAATCATCGGTAGGTAGCGCGCGAACTGGATCATATCTCCAAAGCCCTGTTCGTGATGAACAAGAACCGTCTTACCTTTAAGTTCGGACCCATCCCACCTAGGCTTATCAAATTCACGCGGCGGGCTCCGATCAAGCTCCCAACGACTTTCGTAAGCTTCAAAGCCTTCTTAGAGACGCCCCATCTCGAGCAACGTCAGCGCACGGTCCCACTGACAATCAACATGGTTCTCATTCAGCGCGATGGCTTTCTCAAGACAGCTCAGCGCGGCATCAGTCTGACCTAAATCACGTAACACCAAGCCTAAGTTATAGTAAGCTTCGGTTGAACGTGGTGCCAATCGAACCGCTTGTTGATGGCTGGCCAAAGCCACTTCCAAACGTCCAAGCTAACGCAGCGCATTACCCATGTTTGAATAAACGCCCGGGTTATTTGGCTTCAAGACCAACGAACGGCGATAGCACGCCACAGCCGCTTCGAGCTTATGCGAGCTCCGAAGGGCGACGCCCATGTCGCTATAAACATCAGATTGTTTTGGATTTAAAAGCAGCGATTTCCCATAGGTCTCAATCGCTTCGGACAGTTTCCCATCCCGGTGCATCTGAGCGGCGTTATTAAACAACCGCACAGCTTCGCGTTCACGCAATGCTATACGCTGATCTTCAGGCAGCGCACGCCAAGCTTCGAGCTTTTCTGGATCGACCGTATGCGGCACAGATTGAACGGGTGCAGGCGATTTGGTTTTTTCGCACGGACGGAGAACGGCTTTGGCACGCCTCTTAGGCGCCGCAGCGGCTTTTTGAGTTTCTTTCGCCATAACGGCCCCCCTTGGATTTTATTATTAGCGCATAGTGCAAGCGGTTTCGCCAGACCGCAAGGGTGCTCAGCTTGATGCGCAAATGCCTGCGCTTATTTGCATGTCAGTTTTTTTATATAATTGTCAGAACATTTTCTGGCGGACGCCCGATTACGGCTTTGTCGCCCGCAACCACAATCGGTCGCTCAATGATAATGGGATGTGCAACCATTTGATCAATTAATGTGGCTTCAGAGAGCGCGGACACATCAATACCTTCAGCGGCAGCTTCTTTTTTGCGCACGACATCTGATGCTTTCAGCCCCAGCATTACTAGAATTTTCGTAAGTTCCGTCTTGGATGGCGGTGCGGTTAAATACTCAACAACATTGGCGTCGACGTTCTTTTCTTCGAGGATCGCCAACGTCTGGCGTGATTTTGAGCATCTTGGATTGTGGTAGATTATCACTGACATAGGAAATTCCTCGCTTATTTTGCTGTTTCTTCAGATGTGGTTTCTTCACGTGCAGGCGGCACAAACGGTTCCGGACGGTCGGCTGGCAGGCTCTCAACATATATAGATGTTGATGGGAAAGCGAAGCCAGAACCCGCCTCCTCTACAATCTTCATAATTGTATAAGCCAACTTTTCTTTAACTTCTAACCATTCACCCCAGCGTGTCGTCTTAGTGAAGCAGTATACCAAAATATCAATCGATGATGCGCCAAACTTGTCGATCCGAACGAAAGTCGATGCATCTTTCGCGTCTACAAAATCTCCATCTTCAGCAATATGTGCGGCGATCTTTTCACGAATCTCGCTCAATTGTTCAATACTCGTCCGATACTCCACGCCGATGTGCCAATAAATCCTTCGGTACGTCATCTCGGTAAAATTCGTGACAGCTGTATCAGAGAGCTTT
>ERZ651776.2662-NODE-2662-length-18955-cov-63.347388_pt1 | contig 18955 bp, 20 predicted proteins | sample MGYA00514761_ERZ651776 | MGnify/ENA metagenome assembly ERZ651776 | reverse complement strand
CGTAAAAGAATAGAAGAATGTGATACAATTGTTTTAATAGCTCCTATTTGGAATTTTAGAATGCCTGCTATTGTTGAAGGTTGGATTGATAAAGTTTTAGCTCCACCTTGGGCATTTAAATTTAAACAACTTTGGGGTAATTACGGATATCCAATAGGTAATTTGAGACAAAAAAAAGCAATAATTTTTTGTACTTATGGTTCTCCAAGACTAGCAATCACAACTTTCTTTTTAAATTTACCTATTAGAAGATTAAAAAGAGGGGTGTTTCACATGTGTGGCATATATAACATTGTCTATAGAAGATATTTTGCGGTACCCTTTGTAAGTGATGCAAAGAGAGAAGAATTTTTAGAAGATGTTAAAAAGACTGCAAATAACATTTAAAATATTATTCTTTATTTCTATTTTTTTAACTTCATCAAAGGCAGAAATTTTAAAACCTAACAGTAATATTAAGCCATCAGAAGTAGTCAAAATCCAGCTAAGTGGACTTCAAAAAAATGATCTAGAATTTAAAGATAGTGGAATTGAGCAAACTTGGAATTTTGCTCATCCAAACAATAAAAAGGTCACTGGTCCGTTACCCAATTTTAAGAGAATGATCAAAGGAGATTCTTACCAAATGATGTTGGATCACCTTAGTCACACTATTACTGAGCTTGGAAGTAGTGACAAATGGGCTCAATTTGAGGTAATAATTTTAGACAAAGATAAAATCTATCATAAGTTCAATTGGCAGGTCGAAAAATACACTCTTGATGGTGTGTTGAAGGATTGTTGGCTGACTACGATGGTGTCAAATCCAATCCCACTTGGCAGCTCAATTTAATTATCCACAGATACAATTTTGTTTCGTTATTTCAAAAAATTTAGTAGGAATCGCGAATGAAAACAAAAACTAAAGTCGTAGTAGTTGGTGGCGGTGTAGTAGGCGTTAGTGCTCTTTATCATTTAGCAAAAAAAGGTTGGTCAGATGTAGTTCTCGTTGAGCGAAAAGAGTTAACCTCAGGATCAACATGGCATGCTGCAGGATTATTACCTTTATTTAATATGAGTTATTCAGTTGGACAACTTCATAAATATGCAGTGGACTTGTATAAAAAATTAGAAGAGGAAACTGGAAAAAATGTTGGCTTTAGTGTTGTATCTAATATTCGTTTAGCAAGTACTAAAGATAGAATGGATGAGTACCATCAATACGCTGGTGTTGCTCAAACTATCGGTGTGGATGTAAAATTTTTAACACCTGATCAAGTAAAAGAAATTTGGCCTTTATGTCATACAGATGATTTAGTTGGTGCAATTCAACATCCTGAAGATGGTTATATTCAACCAGCTGATTTAACACAAGCAATGGCAACAGGTGCAAGAAATATGGGTGCCGAAATTTATAGAAATACAAGTGTGCTTTCAATGAAACAAACTAAAGATGGTTGGGTGGTTGAAACTGATAAAGGTTCTATTGAGTGTGAACATGTAATTTCTTGTTCAGGAAATTTTGCAAGACAAACTGGAAAAATGGTTGGACTAGATATTCCAGTAATTCCAGTTGAACACCAATACATTGTAACTGAACCACATCCTGAAATTCAAAAAAGAAAAAAAGATGGTTTACCAGAAATGGGAGTTCTAAGAGATAGTGATAGCAGATGGTACATGAGAGAAGAAGCGGGTGGATTAATTTTAGGACCCTATGAAGATGGTGCGCCTGCTTGTTATGTTAATGGACCATCAAAAGATTCAGAGTATGAATTATTTCAAGAAGATTTAGATAGATTAGCACCACACATTGAAGGTGCAATACACCGTGTTCCTGCATTTGGAGAAGTAGGTGTTAAAAAAGTTTATAACGGAGCAATTTGTTATACACCAGATGGTAATCCAATAGTTGGTCCTGCATGGGGTTTAAAAAACTTTTGGATTAATGAAGGACACAGTTTTGGAATTACTGCAGCAGGCGGAGCAGGTTGGCAATTAGCTGAATGGATTGTTGATGGTGAACCAACCATTGATATGCTTGGAGTTGAGCCTAGACGTTATGGTGATTATGCCACAAAATCTTATTTGAAAACTAAAAATGAAGAAGCTTATAGCCATGTATTTATCACCCATTATCCTGATGAAGAAAGACCAGCTGCAAGACCTTTAAGAACATCTCCTTGCTATGAGAGAATGAAAGATTTAGGAGCAGTTTTTGGTCAAAAATTTGGATGGGAAAGACCTAATTTCTTTGCAACAGATGGCATGGAGCAAAAAGATGATTGGTCATTTAGACGATCAAAGTGGTTTGAAGCAATTAAAAAAGAGTGTCAAAACGTAAAAGACAATGTTGGCCTTCTTGATATGACGGCATTTGCAAAATGTAGAATTAAAGGACCAAAAGCAGAGGAATTTTTAGATCATTTGGTTGCAAACAAACTTCCTAAAAAAATTGGAAGAATTGGATTATGTCATGCACTAAATACCAAAGGTGGAGTTCACTCAGAATTTACAATTATGAGAGAAGCTGAAGATAGTTTTTATTTAGTATCTGCTGGTGCAAATTTAAGATTAGATCATGACTGGATTAAAAAATGGATGCCAGAAGAAGGAGTTATATTTGAAGATCTAACAAATAGCACAGGTGTATTGGTTGTTGCTGGTCCTAAATCAAGAGAGTTACTACAAAAAGTATCTACTGATGATTTTTCTAATGAGAATTTTAAATGGTTAACTGCACAAAATGTTGAAGTTGGATATGCTCCAGTAAATGCTATGAGAGTAAACTTTGTTGGAGAATTAGGTTGGGAACTCCATCATCCGATTGAATATCAAAATCATATTTTTGATAAATTGATGGAAGCTGGAAAAGACTTAGGTCTTAAACCTTTTGGTATCAGAGCAATGAATAGTTTAAGATTAGAAAAATCATATAAATTAGTTGGAACAGAACTTTCAATTGAATATTCACCTTATGAGTCTGGTTTAGATAGATTTGTTCATCCAAACAAAGGAAACTTTATTGGATTAGAGGCTTTGAACAAATGGAGAGAAAAAGGTTTTGACAATAAGCTTATTACTCTTGAAGTTCATAATACTAAAGATGCTGATGTTTTAGGAAATAACCCAATTTACAAAGATAATAAAGTTGTTGGCAGAGCAACAGGAGGTGAATTTGGTTTTAGATTGGATAAATCAATTGCTCTTGCAATGGTTAAACCAGAGCACGCAAATGTGGGCGACAAATTACAAGTTGATATTTTAGGCGAAATGTACGACGCTACAGTAATTGAGGAGAGTCCATACGACTCTGAAAACAATTTATTAAGAGCTTAATGAAAATTTTAGTCGCTGTTAAAAGAGTTATTGATTACAACGTTCAAATAAGAGTTAAAGAAGACGGTACTGGTGTTGTCACTGACAATGTTAAGATGTCAACTAATCCACCAGATGATAATGCAATCGAAGAAGCAGTTAAGATTAAAGAAAGTGGAAAAGCAACCGAAGTAATAGCTGTTACAGTTGGTGAAGAAAAGGCTCAAGAGACTGTAAGAAAAGCATTGGCGGTTGGAGCGGATAGAGGAATTCATGTTAAAGCAGAGGGTGTAATTGAACCCATCGCTGTTTCAAAAATTTTACAAAAAATTGTTGATAAGGAAAAACCAGATTTAGTATTTATGGGTAAACAAGCAATTGATGATGACTGCAACCAAACAGGACAAATGTTGAGTGCTTTATTAGATTGGCCACAAGCAACTTTCGCCTCAAAAATTGATGTGAAAGATGGAAAATTAGAAGTGGTTAGAGAGATAGACGAAGGTTTAGAAACTATCGAAATAAATACTCCAGCAATTGTAACCTGTGATTTAAGATTAAATGAACCAAGATATGCTTCTTTACCAAATATAATGAAGGCGAAGAAAAAACCAATTGAACAAATGAATGCATCAGATCTTGGTGTTGATGTTGCTCCTAAAATACAACAAATTAAAGTTGAAGAGCCACCAAAACGAAAAGCAGGAATTAAAGTTTCAAGTGTTGCTGAATTAGTTCAAAAATTAAAAAATGAGGCAAAAGTTATATAATGTCAGTATTATTAATCGTAGAGCATAACAATAAAGAACTTAAATCATTTACTTTAAATGCTGTAACTGCAGCATCTCAAATTGATAGTGATGTTCATGCATTAGTGATCGGAAATAATTGTGGGGATGTTGCAAAAGCTGCATCAGAATTACCTTTGGTTAAAAAAGTAATCTCAGTTGAAGCTGCTTATTATGAAAATTTTTTAGCAGAAAATTTTGCTCCAGTGGTGACAAAACTTGCAGATAATTATTCACACATAGTTTGTTCAGCAAATACCTTTGGTAAAAATTTAATGCCGAGAATAGCTGCTAAATTAGATACTTCACAGGTTAGTGATATTATTAAAGTAGAGTCAGCGGATACTTTTGTAAGACCTATTTATGCAGGAAATGCATTTGCAACGGTTAAAAGTACTGATGCAAAAAAATGTGTTACAATTAGACCTACTTCTTTTGATCCATGCGAAAGCTCTGGGGGTTCAGCACCAATTGAAACGGCTGAAGCAGCAGATGAATTTTCATTAACTAAATTTGTTAAAAGAGAAGAAATAAAATCAGATAGACCAGAACTTGGTACAGCAAGAATAGTTGTCTCTGGTGGAAGAGGGATGCAAAGTGGAGATAATTTTAAATTAATTACTTCCATTGCTGATAAATTAAATGCGGCAATAGGTGCTTCAAGAGCTGCAGTTGATGCTGGATATATTAGTAACGATCATCAAGTTGGACAAACAGGTAAAGTAGTTGTCCCAGATTTATATATTGCAGTTGGAATATCAGGAGCTATTCAACATCTAGCAGGTATGAAAGAGAGTAAAGTAATTGTTGCAATTAATAAAGATGGAGAAGCTCCAATTTTTAGTGTTGCAGATTATGGTTTAGAAGCAGATCTATTTGAAGCCTTGCCGCAGTTCTTAGAAGAGCTGAACAAATTAAACACTATACAAAAATAATTCTTAAAGATAAAAATATCATATGACTAGAGAGTCGATGGAATATGATGTTGTAATAGTTGGAGGCGGTCCCTCTGGATTATCTACTGCAATTAAACTCAAACAGCTTGATCCAAATTTAAATGTTTGTTTGCTAGAAAAAGCCTCAGAAATTGGTGCTCACATTTTAAGTGGTAATGTTTTTGAAACACGAGCATTAGATGAGCTTTTACCAAATTGGAAAGAACTTAATTCTCCAATTAAAACTAAAGTATCAAAGGAAAAATTTTTATTTCTAGGTAAAACAAAATCATTAAGTTGGCCAACATGGTTACTTCCCAAGGTTCAGCAAAATCATAATAATTATATAATTAGTTTAGCAAATTTATGTAGATGGTTAGCTGATCAAGCTGAAGCGCTTGGTGTTGAAATTTTTCCAGGCTTTCCAGCAAGTGAAATTTTATATAACGAAGATGGTTCTGTAAAAGGTGTAGCCACTCAAGATATGGGTATCGATAAAGAAGGAAATCAGAAAGATAGTTTCGAGCCTGGTATAGAATTATTAGGTAAAATAACTGTATTTGCAGAAGGTTGTAGAGGTCATTTAGGAAAACAATTAATTGAAAAATTTAATCTCTCAAAAGATAAAGATCCTCAACAGTATGGAATTGGTTTTAAAGAGATTTGGGAAATAGAAGATAAAAATCATGAAGAAGGAATGGTAATGCATACTGCAGGATGGCCATTAGACAATAATACTTATGGTGGCAGTTTCATTTATCATGCGGAAAATAAACAGGTATTCCTGGGTTATGTTATAGGTTTAGATTACAAAAACCCTCATCTTTCTCCATACGATGAGTTTCAAAGGTTTAAAACACATCCATCAATTAAAAAAATAATAGAAGGTGGAAAAAGAATTTCTTATGGAGCACGTGCATTAATTGAAGGTGGACTTCAAAGTTTGCCTCAAATGTTTATGCCAGGTGCATTGCTGGTTGGTTGTGATGCAGGAACATTAAATATGCCAAAAATTAAAGGCTCTCATACAGCAATGAAAAGTGGAATGATTGCTGCAGAGACAATAATTGAAAATATCAAAGAAAATAAGAATTTATCAATTTATGAAGAAAAGTTTAAAAAGAGCTGGGTATATGAGGAGCTTCATGCTGCTCGTAATGTAAAACCTAGTTTTAGTTGGGGTTTAATTCTTGGAATAATATTTACAGGAATTGATCAAATTTTATTTAAAGGAAAGCTGCCCTTTACTCTAAAACACAAACATGCTGATCATGAAACATTAAAACCAGCAAATGAAATGCCCAAAATAGAATATCCAAAATATGATAATATTATTACCTTTGATAAAACAAGTTCAGTTTATCTAACTGGTACAAATCATGCTGAAAATCAACCGGTTCACTTAAAACTTAAGGATCCTAATTTACCAATTAATTATACTTTAGAAAAATTTGATGAACCTGCTCAAAGATATTGTCCTGCTGGTGTTTATGAAGTTCAAAAAGAAAATGATATAAATAAATTTGTAATTAATTCTCAAAATTGTATCCACTGTAAAACTTGTGATATTAAAGAGCCATCCCAAAATATTACTTGGGTTACACCTGAAGGTAGTGGTGGACCTAAATATGGAAATATGTAGTTTAAGATAAATCTATTGCAAACTTTTTTAAAGTTTCAATGGGCACATGTTTTAAAGTATTTTTATGAGTTCTTTTTAAGAACACTGGACATCCTTTACCAGCTTCAACTGCTTTTGCATACCAGCTTGCACAAACACACCAACCGTCACCATCTTTTAAACCTGGAAACCCAAACTCAGGGTGAGGTGTAATTAAATCATTACCTGCAATTTTTAACCATTCTAAAAATTCAGTTGTAACTTTTGCACAAACAGTATGAATGCCATGATCATTTTCATCTGTATTACAACAACCGTCACGATACCAACCTGTTAAAGGGTTATTTGAACATTCTTCTAGATCTTCACCTAGAACATTTTTTTGTTTTTCACTCATTTAAATTTTTGTTGGATTAGGTTGGCCCTTGTAAACTTCTTCTGGATCAAAAGATTTTTCTTTTTCTTCAAAATTCATCTTAATTTCACGACCATTATCTATTGGACCCATAGGAATGGATCTGTAAAAACAAGACCTATATCCTACATGACAGCTTGAACCATCTCCAATATCAACTGTCATCCAAACAGAATCTTGGTCATCATCTATTCTTAGTTCAGTTACTTTTTGTGTAAATCCACTTGTTTTACCTTTGTGCCAAATAGCTTTTCTTGATCTGCTAAAATAATGAGCCTCTTTAGTCTCAATAGTTTTTTTTAAAGCTTCAACATTCATATATCCATGCATTAATACATCTCTTGTTTTAGAGCACATTGTAATTACTGGTATTAGACCATCATTATCAAATTTAGGTGATAGAAGATTTCCCTCTTCAATTTCAACTACATTTTCTCTTTTTTTGAACATATTGAGTGATTATGTAGCATATATCTAAATATATTAAATATTTTTAAATTTAGGTAATTACTGTATAAAAAGGCGCTATGAAATTAGTTAAAGACACAGATAGTAAAACATTAGATGCAAATAAAGTTTCTGACAAAGAAGCTGAAGAAGCATTTAAAACTATTTTAACTTGGTTGGGTGAAGATCCTAATAGAGAAGGTTTGTTAGAAACTCCTAAAAGAGTTATGAAAGCGTATAAAGAATATTTTGCAGGCTATAAAATTGATCCAAGTAAAATTTTAGATAAAACTTTTGGAGATGTTGATGGTTATGATGACATGGTAATACAAAAAAATATTTCTATCCAAAGTCATTGCGAACATCACATGGCACCAATTATAGGTAAAGCTCATGTAGCATATATACCAAAAGAAAGAGTTGTTGGATTAAGTAAGCTTGCTAGAGTTGTGGAAGTATTTTCAAAAAGGCTACAAACACAAGAAAGACTAACAATGCAAGTTGCTAAGACATTAATGGAATCATTAGACGCAAAAGGTGTAGCTGTAACGATTGACTCAACTCACCAATGTATGACAATGAGAGGAATTAAAAAAGAACAAGCATCGACTGTTACAAACTATTATTTGGGACAATTTAAAGAGGATCTAAGTTTTCAAAATAGATATTTAAGATTCATAAGTATCACAAAAGACTAAAGTGTCAGATCAATTCAAAGCATTAATTATCAATCAAGAAGGTGATAATTTTACAAGAGAAGTAAAATCTGTAGATAAAAGTTTTTTAAAACATGGTGATGTAACTATTAAAGTAGATTATTCAGATCTAAATTTTAAAGATGGAATGATTCTAAAGAATGGTGGAAGATTAGTTAAAGAATTTCCACATATTCCAGGCATAGATTTTTCAGGTACAGTTATAGAAAGTGAAAATTCAAAATTTAAAGAAGGTGACGAGGTAATTCTAACTGGCTTTAGAGTTGGGGAAGTTTTCTTTGGGGGATATTCACAAATAGCAAAAGTTAATGCAGATTTTTTAGTTAAAAAACCAAAAGATCTTACAAGCAAACAAGCAATGATATTAGGTACTGCTGGCTTTACTTCTTTAATGAGTGCTTTTGCAATTCAAGCAAGAGAAAGTATTTTATTAGGCGAAAAAGTTAATGATGTTTTAGTGACAGGTGCTACTGGTGGAGTAGGAAGTGTTGCGGTAATAGCATTAACTAAACTAGGTTACAATGTTACTGCTGTTACAGGAAAAGATTCTAAAGCTGATTACTTAAAATCATTAGGTGCTAAAACTGTTGTAAATAGGTCTGAATTTGACAAAGACCCAAGGTTAATTGATAAAGGTTTATGGGATGGTGTTGTAGATACTGTCGGAGGAAAAATATTAGCAAATGCAATAGTTCAAACAAAACCCAATGGCATTATTGCAGTATGTGGTAATGCAAATAACAATGAATTAAATACAAGTGTAATACCATTTATGTTAAGAGGAATTAAACTTTGGGGAATGGACTCTGCAAATTGCAGTATTAAAAGAAGAGAATTTATATGGTCAGAAGCTTCTAAATTAATTGATTTTAGTTTACTTGAAAAATCAATTTTAACAGTAAGTTTAGAAGAATTGATTGAAACTTATCCAAAAATTTTAAAAGGTGAAATTTCTGGAAGAGTTATAGTTGATTTAAACAAATAATGGATTGGGATAAATTAAAAATTTTTCATGCAGTAGCTGAGGCTGGTAGCTTCACTAACGCAACAGTTAATTTAAATCTAAGTCAATCTGCTATTAGCCGACAAATTCAAGCACTAGAACATGATTTAAAAGTTCAACTTTTTGAAAGACATGCAAGAGGATTAACTCTTACTGAAAATGGCGAATATGTTTTCAAAACTGCCCATGAAGTAATTAGTAAACTAAAAGAAGTTGAAACATCTTTAGGTGATCAAAAAAATAAACCAACAGGAAAATTAACAATTACAACTGTTAGAAGTTTTGGGACACATTGGTTAACACCAAGAATCCAGGAATTTATGAGATTAAATCCAGAAATTGAAATTGAATTAGTGTTTGATGACAAAGAGTTAGATCTAAGTACTCGTCAAGCAGACATTGGTATTTTTATGAGAAGACCAAAACAATTAAATTATATACAAAAAAAGTTAGTAGATATTAAGTATTATATCTATGGATCTAATAAATATTTAGAAAAATTTGGAATGCCAAAAACTATTGCTGATTTAAATAAACATAATTTTATTTCTTTTGGAAAAGGGGCACCTTCACCAGTTTATAATCCAGACTGGGCATTAAAACTTGGTATGCACGATGGTAAAAAAAGAAAAACTGTTATGAAAGTAAATAGTGTTATGGGCTTACTTTTAGCAGTAGAGTCTGGGGTAGGGTTAGCTGCTTTACCAGAGTACTTAGTATCTAATTCATCTAACGTTATTAAAGTTTTACCTAAATCAGAAGGTCCAATTACTGAGGCTCACTTTGTTTATCCTCAATCACTTAAAAATACAGCTAGAGTTCAAGCTTTTAGAAATTTCTTATTCAGTAAAATTGGTGACTGGAAATAAAAAGTATCCAAACTAATTTTTATCTTTCATATTAAAAAAACCCTTTACAACTGCGTCAATATATGCGATTGATAATCATTCGCAATGATAATAATTCTCATTCGCAAATCAATAAGGGTAAAGAAAAGGATATAATGAAAAAAATAGCAATATTGGGAATAATCTTAACATTCTTTACCAATTTAAGTTTTGCAGCTGAAGTAAATGTTTTTAGTGCAAGACATTACGATTCTGACATTCAACTTTATAAAAAATTTACTGAAAAAACTGGCATTAAAGTAAATGTGGTATCAGGAAAAGATAAAGCTCTTCAAAAAAGAATAAGTGAGGAGGGTGCTGACTCAAAAGCAGATATTTATATTACAGCGGATGCAGGAAGATTGGGTGCATTTGATGCTAAAGGAATGTTTCAAAATTCAATGACTTCCGCAATCAAAGCTGCTGTTCCAAAAAACTTCAGATCTACTAACTGGACTGGAATAGCGAAGAGAGCAAGAATTATGTATTATTCTCCAGAAAGAGTTAATGCCAATGAATTAAATGGAATGAGCTATGAAGGCCTTGCTGATCCTAAATGGAAAGGTAGAGTTGTTATAAGAAAGTCGAATAATATTTACAATCAATCACTTGTTGCATCATTGGTAAAAAATAATGGAAAAAAAGCTACTTGTGAATGGTCAAAAGGGATTGTTGCTAATATGGCTAGAGACTCAAAAGGGAATGATAGAGCTCAAATATTAGCAGTTGCTGCTGGAGAGGCTGACTTAGCTGTAGCTAATACTTATTACTTAGCTTTAATGCTGTCTGGAAAAAAAGGAGCTGAACAACAAGCAGCAGCTAAAAAAGTATTACCATTTTTTCCAAATCAAGGTGATAGAGGAACACACATGAATATTAGTGGTGGCGGAGTATTAAAAAATGCACCAAATCCGGAAAATGCAAAAAAACTTCTTGAGTTTTTATTAACTAAAGAAGCGCAAGAACACATTGTTAATAATACATTTGAATATCCAATGATTGATGGTGTTGAACCACATGATTTAGTAAAACAAATGGGTCTTGGATTTAAACAAGATTTAAATACTAAAGTTGTTAATTATGGAAAAAATCAAGCAATAGCATTGGAATGTATGCTAGCTGCTAAGTGGAAGTAATTAATAATGAAAAAAAATTTATTTAATTTTAATAAAAATAATTCTTCTAATGCAAGTGGTTCACAAGTAGGTCAGATAACATGTGAACCATGTGCAAATGAGTGTAAAAAAATTGAAATTAAAATAAATAATAGAAAATTGTCTGATATAAAAAGTGAAGAGATTGATCATCTCATAAACGTTTTTAGCAAAGAAGATTAATTTTCAATAAAGTGAACATAATTTAATAGTTCTTACCCTTCTATTAATTATGTTCACTAAATAAAAAAGGGTAAGTATGTATTTAAGAAAAATAAATATTTGGTATTTAACTTCGTTCTTTATTTCAATTGCTGTAGCAATACCGATTGTTACTGTATTTTCTAGCTTTTTTGATAGTACAAGCAATTATTCTGACATTATTAAGAATACATTTCTTTACGATTATATATTCAATTCTTTATCTCTTTTATTGGGAGTATTATTCTTAACTTTTGTAATTGGGGTATCATGTGCTTACCTAGTTTCATTTTATAAATTTACAGGATCAAATTTTTTTAAATGGGCATTAATTTTATCTTTTGCGGTGCCAGCTTATATTTATGCTTATTCTTTAACAGCTTTTTTTGAAAATTATGGAACAGCGTTTACAATTTTAAAAAGTTTGTTTGGAGAAGGCAATTATAATTCTCAAATACCAAAGTTTGATGGTATGGCAGGAGCAATAGTTGCAATTTCATTTTCTCTATTTGGATATGTTTATGTATTAACAAGAGCTTCTTTTCATTATCAGTCCCAAAATTTAATAGAGCTTGGAAAAAATCTTGGTTTTAGCAAGAAAAAATCTTTTTTTAAAATAATCTTACCTTCTGCAAGACCTGCAATAGTTGCTGGATTGTCTCTTGTTGCAATGGAAACATTATCTGATTTTGGATCAGTATCATTCTTTGGAATATCCACTCTTACAACTGGAATTTATAATGCATGGATTTCATTTGATGACCTTGCACTAGCAAATCAGTTATCTTTTTATCTTTTAATTTTCATACTTGGATTATTTGTATTAGAAAATTTATCTAGAAAAAAAGCACAATATCACTCTCCTACAAAAGGAGGATTTAAGAAAAAATCGTTAACAACTTTACATGGTTACAAAGCTTTATTGGCTTTTTCTTTTTGCTTTTTAATTTTTTTTATAAGCTTTTTATTTCCTGTTCTTCAAATGCTTTATTGGACAATTATTTTTCCAAAACATTTAATTGATTTAGATTTAATTAGTTTATTTTCAAATACAATAATCTTAGTTTTATTATCTAGTTTTGTTTTAATTAGTTTTGCTTTTATTTCAAATTACGGAAATAGATTATCTAAAAGTAAGTTCTTAGAAATTTTAACTACTTTCTCGATCTCTGGTTATGCGATACCGGGAATAATCTTGGCTGTTGCATTTATCACTTTTATTTCATGGTTTGATAATAATGTTATTAGTTTTTTTGATCTCAAAACTATTAAATCTATATTTATTGGATCAATTTTAGGCTTGGTTATAGTATATTTCATAAGATTTTATTCACTAGCAAGTAACGGGATTAAGTCTGGTTATTTAAAGATAAGTTATTCTATTGATGAAAGTGCTTATTTATTAGGATACTCAAAGTTTAAAACTTTTAAAAATATCCATATACCTTACTTAAAAAATTCAATTCTATTGATCGGTATTTTGATTTCTATAGAGATTATAAAAGAGTTACCAATTACATTAATAATGAGGCCTTTTAATTTTGAAACTTTTGCAACACAAGCATATATCTACGCCTCACAAGATTTATTAGAGGCGGCTGCTGCACCTTCATTATTCCTTATTCTTATTGCAAGTTTCTTTATTTTAATTACATCTAGATATATTCTTAAGGATTAACTGCTTTATGCCACAAAACTTTTTAGAAATTGAAAATGTTACTTTTGCTGCAAGTGACAAAAATAAGGTTAATAATGTTACATTAAGTATAGAGAATGAAGGAGATATTGTTTGCCTACTAGGCCCATCAGGAATTGGTAAAACTACAATTTTAAGAACAATAGCAGGACTTGAAAAAATTCAATCTGGAAAAATTTCTTTAAAAAATAAAACTATATCCTCTAAAGATGTTCATGTTGAACCAGAAAACAGAAATATTTCTTTAGCATTTCAAGATAATTCACTTTTTCCACACTACAATGTTCTTCAAAATATTCAATTTGGTGCTGACAGAAATAAAAAAAAGAAAAAAAATTTAACTATTAATGAAGTTATTAAATTTCTTCATTTAAATCATGTAAAGGATAAATTTCCTCATCAAATTAGTTCTGGAGAAGCTCAAAGAGCGGCATTAGCCAGAGCGTTACTTTCAAAACCAGACCTACTTCTATTGGATGAACCTTTATCAAATGTAGATCAAAGTTTTAAAGAAGAAATTCAAGTTAAACTCAAACAAGTTTTAACTGATTTAAAAATTACTACAATTATAGTTACTCACGACTCTTACGAAGCATTTTATCTAGGAAGCAAATGTGGAATAATTTTAGATAGCCAATTAAAACAATATGATGACCCTTATAATGTTTATCATTTTCCAAATTCTGTAGAGGTAGTAAATTTTTTAAATAGAGGGATTTTAATTCCAGCAAAAGTTACGGGTGAAAATAGTTTAGAAAATAAAGATTTAGGAACCATCAATGGAAATTTTACCAAACATTATCCAAAAGGCTCTGATGTTCAATTATTATTACAACCCGAAGATCTTGAGCACGATGATCAGAGTAATTTGAAGCTAGAAGTTGTAGATAGAAAATTTAGAGGTACTAATTTTATCTATACTTTAAAAACAAGTAGTGATTTGTTAATACCAGTTTTTGTACACTCACATCATATGCATCAACATGAAGTTGATGAAAAATTTGGGATTAAAAGACCAATTAATATTGATCACATAGTTTGTTTTTAATAAAACAATTAGATGCTTTCAAAAAAACAATTATTTACCAGGGGAATGATGGATATTTCTCCACATATGTTATCTGTAATTCCTTTTGGAATTATTTGTGGAGCAATTGGTGTAGAGTTGGGTTTTGATCCTTATTTAGTCTATGCAATGTCGTTCATTATTTTTGGTGGTGCTTCACAAATTGTATTTCTACAGATAATTTCAGGTGGTGCTTCTAGTTTAGTTGCCGTTACATCTGTCGGAATTATAAATTCAAGGCATTTGTTATATGGAGCTGTCTTGTCTGAATATTTAGAAAAATTATCACTTATTAAAAAACTATTAATTTCTTATTTTGTAGTAGATCAAGGTTTTGCTGAGTCTAATAAATTTTTTAAAAAAAATAAAAACGAGCAATATTTACATTATCATTTAATTGGTACAGGATGTACGATGTGGGTTTGCTGGCAACTTGCAACACTATCAGGTATTATTTTAGGTTCATTTGTACCTGAAGAACTTGGACTAAAGTTTACTATTCCACTTACTTTTATAGCTATTGTTGTTCAAGATTTAAAAAAAATTGATCATTTAATTGTTATGATCACTTGTGGTTTAAGTTCGTTATTATTTTTTGATGCACCATTTAAGTCTTATATAATAATTGCACCAGTTATCGCTTTATTTGTAGCTTCATTATTGCTGAGGTTAAAAAAATGACTTGGTTCACAATTATTATTGCAGGAATATTAACTTATTTTACCAGAATGACTATGATTGCATTAGTTGATAGAGATATGCTTGGAAAAAGAATTAAAGACGTATTAGAGTATGTTCCTTCAGCAGTATTTCCCGCAATAATATTTCCAGCAATTTTTATCAACGATTATGGATCTTTTGTTGAAATGAATGATCCTAAAATTTTTGGAGCGATAGTTGCAGTTATTGTTGGCTATTTTTCAAAAAATATTATTGCAACCATTATATCTGGATTGATTTCTTATTGGTTTTTAATTTTTATTGTTTTTAGTTAGCGCCTAATCGAATATTTTTACTAACATTACTATCCATCATCTCTGGTTTAGATAGATTGAGGTTAGACATTATTTCAATATATTCATCAACACTATTTACTTGGAGTCTAGGATTAAATTTTTTTTCTTTTCCAATAGTGCTTACTTTTTCACCATTATAATCATGGCCTGGATAAAGAAGTGTTTCCTCAGGTAACTTTAAAAGTTTATCAAAAATTGAATAAAAAGATTCTTTTGAACTTCCATTTTGAAAATCAGTTCTACCAGTTCCATTAATTAAAAGTGCATCACCTGAAAAAAGATAATTGTCTAATAAAAAACTATAGCTTTCTGATGTATGTCCAGGTGTATAAATAGATCTAATATTTAAACCATCAATATCAATTAATTCATCATCTTTTACTTTAATTTCAACTGCATCAGCTGGTGTGTGCTCTCCCATTAGAGTTGAGCAATTTGTGACTTCTTTTAATTTTGAAGCACCTGTTACATGATCAGCGTGAATGTGGGTATCAATTACTTTTACAAGTTTTAGATCAAGATCTTTTAAAAGCTGAATATACTCATTAACATTTTCAATTACTGGATCAATTATTACAGCTTCGCGACCTTTTGCCGAAGCAATTAGATAAGTATAAGTAGATGTTTTAGTGTCAAATACTTGTTTAAAAATCATTTAACATTATTAGTATCAAATAATTATGAATACCTCCACATTTGATTGGTCTTGTAAACACACATGGAAAACGAGTGCTAAAAATACTTTATGGTGTGTTGTAGGTTGCTCCGTAGGAGACTTTGGAACTATTTTATTTTTTCAACTATCCAAAATTCCTTTTCCCATTCTAGGCATCATGACTTTAGCAATTATTAATGGTTTAATTACTAGTATAATTTTAGAGACAATTATTTTAATGAAACAAAATTTTAAATTTCAAAATGCACTAAAAACAGCAATGGGCATGAGTTTTATTTCAATGGTTAGTATGGAAGTTGCAATGAATCTAACAGACTATCTATTAACAGGTGGAGCAATGCTTACTTGGTGGGTTGTACCAATAATGTTAATAGTAGGTTTTTTAACACCTTGGCCTTATAATTATTGGCGTTTAAAAAAATTTGGAATTGCTTGTCATTAACAATTCAAAATAACTATTAAAAAACAAAGTGCTCAATAAAAATTTAATTATTCTAACTATTTGCCAAGTATTTTCTTTTACGGCACCACCAATTACAGTTTTTATAAGTGGAATTGTAGGATTAAAAATTTCACCAATAGCATCGCTAGCAACACTTCCAACGTCATTATCAATTGTTGGCACTGCAGTATTTTCTTTTTTTGCAGCAAAGATAATGAGTAAAATTGGAAGAAAAAAAGGATTTATATTATCATCAACTTATTCGAGTTTAGCATCTTTGTTAGGAGCTTATTCAATTTACACTGAAAACTTTATTTTATTTTGCTTTTCATGTTTTGTAATTGGCACAGGAATTGCATTTACACATCAATATAGATTTGCTGCAGCAGAAACAGTTGAAAAAAATGATAGCTCAAGAGCAATTTCTATATTGCTACTTGCAACAATTCTTTCAGCTTTAATTGGACCTAATGTTGCAAATTTTTCTAAAAATATAATTTCAGATCATCTTTATACTGGATCCTATATTTCATTAGCAATTTTAACATTTTTACCAGTATTTTTATTAATTTTTTATAGAACAGACAATAATCCAAAGCCTATTGAGAATATTGATAGTAATCAAAGATCATATTTCGAGTTATTGAAAAACCCAATTATTCTTCAAGCAATTGTTTCAGCTGCTTTTGCATATTCTGTAATGTCATTCATTATGACAGCTACACCAATAAGTATGTATAAGATGCATGGATTCACATTGGGTTCAACAAGCATTGTTATACAGTCTCATATAATAGGGATGTTTTTACCATCATTAATTACAGGTATTTTAATAAAGAAATTTGGACATTCAGTAATTATTTATACTGGAGCCTTAATTTATCTTGTTTGTATTTATTTAAGTTTTTACGATCAAACTTTTGTAAATTATTTAATTGCATTGGTATTATTAGGAATAGGATGGAACTTTCTTTTTATTGGTGGAACCAGTTTGTTAGTTCTTTGTTATAAAGAAAGTGAAAAATTTAAAGTTCAAGGTTTTAATGACGTGCTAGTTTTTTCAATACAATCTATTGCAAGCTTAATTGCAGGTTATTCTATTTTAAAATTTAGTTGGAATGAAATTAATTTAGCATGCATTCCTTTAGTATTGTTGATTATACTAGTTTCAATTAGAGCAGATATTTATAAAAAAAAATTAATTTTTTCTAAATCTTAAATAGATTTTATCCAAATAGTAGAAAAGAGAGACAGCTCTTAAAATCATAAAGATACAAAGAGAAATCCAAATACCAGTATTGAATAGAAATTTAATTAATAATATTGAAATTAATAAATAACTAAAAACTGAAAATATCATCGCATTTCTTAATTCTTTTGTTTGCGAGGCTCCTATAAAGATGCCATCAAATTGATAACAAAAAGATGAAATTACTGGTAAAATTATCAACCAAACTGCATAAGATGAACTTAACTCTCTAATCTCGTTTATATCTGACATAAGATTAATCACCAAATTATTGGTAAAAAAGAAAATTATAGAAATTATCAATCCAGAAATTGAGCTTAATATAAATGAATTTTTAACAATGTTTTTAAAAAGATTTAAATCTTTTTTCCCTAATGAATATCCAACTATTCCCTCTGTAGAAAAAGCATAAGCATCCAATATAAAAGCAGAAAGAAAAACAAGATTAATTAATATAGCATTTGCAGCAACATAATTTTCACCAATTTGTGTTCCAAGATAAGTGAACCATAAAAATGAAAAAGTTAATAAAATTGTTCTAATAAAAATATTCAGATTAATGTTAAATATATTCTTAATTTTTTTTAAATTAAATATTTGGGCAAAGTTAATTGTAATTTTGGTATATTTTGACAAATACCAAAACATATAAATCAAAAAAATTATAGAAGTAATTAATGCTGAGAACAAAGTTCCATAAGCAACACCCTTAATATTTAGGTCAAATTTTGTAACAAGAACAATGCTTAATAAGATATTTAAAATAGAAAAAAAGCCAACAGCAAGGCTAGAAGTCTTAGTTTTTTGTAATCCAACAAACAATCCAGTTATGATATATAATGTTAATTCTCCTGGTGCTGAATAAACTCTAATTTTAAAATATTGCTCATAAAGATTTCTAGTAGCCTCAGATAAATCAAAAATTTTTAAGCTTAAACTTAATATAAGATTTTGTAGTAAAATGATTGTTATTGAGATTGCTAAAACGAATAAAAGATTTCTAACTACAATATTTAAGATTTCAGTGTAGTCATTTCTGCCATTTGCCTGAGATACCATTCCAACAGTACCCATTCTTAAAAAACCAAAACTCCAAAAAATCATTGAAAATAAATTGGCTGCAACTGATGTTGCTGAAAGATAAGACAAACTTCCTAAGTTTCCCATTAATGCAGTATCAATAATTCCAACCATCGGAATTGCTAGGTTGGCAAAAAATATAGGGATTGATAACTTTAAGATGTACTGTATTGAGGATTTTTGCATTAGTTTAACTTTAATACTTTATTTTAATAAATTTAGTAATGATTTAAATATTTAATATGGCACCATTAAAAAATTGGGAT
>ERZ651776.2660-NODE-2660-length-18964-cov-5.564303_pt1 | contig 18964 bp, 26 predicted proteins | sample MGYA00514761_ERZ651776 | MGnify/ENA metagenome assembly ERZ651776 | reverse complement strand
CACGACTATGAAAAATGTGAAAAGCACAAGAAGTGCAGAAGTTGTAAGGATTTATAATGACAGAACCAAGTTTAAGAATTAAAGTAACAGATTTTTTAGCAACAGAATTTGAACAAGAAATATTTCAAGAGTTGATGAAATTAAAACAATTGGATTGTTTTAATGGTGCCCAATTTCCACTATATTTTTGGTATGATAGAAGAACCGAAGTGGTGGATTTAAACACATTAGAACCATTTATTAAATATTGGAAATCTTCAGGTGAGTTTAGAACTAAATTAATATTAATACCTGAATATACTGATGACCAAAATAATTTTATATTCTTTGATATAAAACCAAGAGGTATCAGACCAACTAATAGAGATTATGCAGAAAATTATAGGTTTGCTTGGGAGTATGATAATCCAACGGGTATTATTGAGGGACTGAAACAATTCAGAAAAACATACGAGTTTGTTAATAAAGATGAACTAAATCCAGAACCAACCAGAAAACAAAAACGAAACGACTAATGAAGATAGCAATTATCGGAAGTAGAACTTATACCAACAAAAAAAACATTCAGAACTTTTTGTTCAGATTAAAAATGGAACACCCAAATGTAGAAATTGTAAGTGGTGGTGCCAAAGACGGGGCAGATAAATATGCAAAGAAATTTGCATTAGAATTTAAAGTTCCTTATAATGAATTTCCACCACAACACCAACCACATAATATGTATTGTGTAATGGAAGCCTATAATTATGGAAAACCTTATGCAGTTGGTTATTATCATAAAAGAAATAAAGATTTGGTTAAATATTCTGACAAAGTAGTGGCGTTTTGTAAAGACGGAGAAATAACCAACGGAACAAAGTCAGCATTAGAATATTGTGAAAAAATAAATAAAAAGTATGTTATTTTAGATTAACCTACTATTTATATATATATACATATATACAGATTATGAAAGAAGAAAAATTAACATCAGTAAAAGTCATTGACGAGTTATATCGTAAGTTCAAGGAAAAGTCCATTCGTGATGATTTTTCATTACAAAAATTAGTAAATAGAAGTATTGATTTATTTGTACATAATGAAGAGTTCGCGAAAACAATAACCAATTACGAAAATTTAGAGGAAAGTGGTTCAAAATATTAAAGAGGTAGTATGAAAATTCCAAAATTAAAATCGGTTGCATTAAATTCACTTAGTAAAAAGAAAAAGATATTATTATTATCAGATGACTTGAGAATGTCAAGTGGTGTTGGTGTAATGTCAAGAGAGATTGTTATGGGAACACTAAGAGACTTTGATTGGGTTCAAGTTGGTGGTGCAATTAAACACCCAGATAAAGGTAAAATATTTGATTTATCAAGTGATTTAGCAGAACAGACAGGTGTTGAAGATTCATATTGTAAAATTTATCCAGTTGACGGATATGGTAATCCTGACTTACTACGAGAAATATTAAATATAGAAAAGCCAGATGGAATTATGATTTATACAGACCCAAGATTTTGGATTTGGTTGTATGAAATGGAACACGAAATAAGACAAAGTCTACCTATTTTTTATTATAATATTTGGGATGACTTACCTTATCCAATGTGGAACGAACCTTATTATGAGAGTTGTGATTTGATTATGAATATTTCAAAGCAAACACACAATATTGTTCAAAATGTATGTCAGAACAAACCAAGAACAGATTGGGATTCTACTTATATCCCACACGGAATTAATGAAAAATTCTTCTATCCAGTCAAAGATGAAAAAGAAGTATTAGAAATGAACAAGATGAAATCCGAACTATTTGACAAAAAAGATATTGATTTTTCTATACTATATCTTAATAGAAACATTAGAAGAAAGATGACTTCAGACACTATTCTGGCATTTAAAGAATTTGCTGATAAACTACCAAAAGAAAAACGAGATAAAACTGCATTCATACTACATACTCAACCAGTTGACCCAAATGGAACAGATTTACCAGCAGTGTGTGAAGAATTATGCCCTGACTTGAACATTATATTTTCAACAGAAAAATTAGATAATAAACATATGAACTATCTCTATAATATTTGTGATGTCACAATCAATATAGCATCCAACGAGGGATTCGGATTGGGAACTTGTGAATCATTGATGGCAGGAACACCAATTATTGTTAATGTTACGGGTGGTATGCAAGACCAATGTGGATTTAGATTAAAAGATAAATTCATTACTTATAAAGACTATAAAGATATCCACTCACTACACGATTGGAGAAAGTGGCAAGACAATGAAGATTTAACTCACGGAGAGTGGGTAAAGCCAGTATGGCCTAAGACTCGTTCATTACAAGGTTCACCACCAACACCATATATCTTTGACGATAGAGCAGATTGGGTAGAAGTAGCAGACAAAATCCAAGAATGGTATGAAATGTCAAAAGAAGATAGAGATGAGTGTGGATTCAAAGGACACGAGTGGGTTTGTAGTGATGAGGCAATGATGTCAGCCAGACATATGGGACAACTATTTACAGAACATATGAATACTGCATTTGATAAATGGACACCAAGAGAAAGATACGAGGTAATCAAAGTATGAAACCAATGATATTAGTGACAGCACCAGTTGGAACAAGAAGTGGATATGGAAACCACTCACGAGATATTTGTAGAACATTAATTGAAAGTGGAAAGTATGATGTAAGAATACAATCAGTTCGTTGGGGTAATACACCACCAAATGCATTAGAACAAGATAATCCAGTCCACCACGAAATAAAAGCTAGAATTTTAACAAAACCAGAACTTGAAAAACAACCAGATTTACATTTACATATTGTAATTCCAAATGAATTTCAACCGATAGGTAAAAAGAATATAGGTATTACGGCAGGTATAGAGGCATCAATACCACCAGCAGATTGGGTAGAGGGTTGTAATCGTATGGATATGACAATATTCACATCAGAGTTCTCACAAAAAGGATTTGTAGATGTAACTTATGATAAAACAAATAACAAAACCAATGAGATTATTTCACAACTAAAATTAGAAAAACCAAGTGATGTATTGTTTGAAGGTGCAGACCCGGAGATATACAAAGAAACAAAATTGATGTCAACTAATTTGAAAAAACAATTTTCAAAAATTAAAGAAGACTTTTGTTATTTATTTGTAGGACATTGGTTACAAGGTAATATGGGTGAGGATAGAAAAGACACCGGAATGATGGTCAAAGTGTTTTTAGAAACATTTAAGAATACGAAAAACCCACCAGCTTTAATTATGAAAACAAGTAGTGCAGGATTTTCCATTATGGATAGGAATGACTTGAAGAAAAAAATAGATATGGTTAGAAAATCTATTGATTGTGAAACACTACCAAACATTTACATACTACACGGAGACTTAACAGATGATGAAATGAATCAAATGTATAATCACCCGAAAGTAAAAGCACATTTAACATTTACTCACGGAGAGGGATTTGGAAGACCATTGTTAGAGGCAACATTTAGTGGTAAACCTATGATAGCACCTATTTCAACAGGTCAAGCAGACTTTTTGGATAAGGACTACACCGTAGAATTACCACATATGATGACAAAGATACCACAATCTGCATTTCCAAAGGAATATTTTAACGAGGAATCAGTTTGGTCCACTGTAAATTATGGAGTATCATCTCAAATTATTAAAGATGTTCATAAGAACTATCACAAATATGAAATTCGTGGTAAAAAACAAATGTTAATAAATAGAGAGCATTTTACACACGAAAAGATGTCAGAAAAACTAATTACTATTGTAGACAATCATTTAAAAGATATTCCACAAGAAGTATCACTAAAATTACCAAAATTAGTGAAAAAGAGTGATGTTAAAATACCAAAACTAAAAAAGGGATAATATGGCAGAAGTAAAAATAACTTGTCCAAATTGTTTCAATGATAAACAATGTTTTGAAGAAACCGCAATGGACTTCAAATCTTATATTTGTTTTAATTGTGGCTTTACAAGTAATTCATCATATACAAACGAATCAGAAGCATTGAAACTCGCCCAAGAAAAATCAACACAATTAATGAAAGATGTTAGTATGTATGATTATGATAGAAAAATACATTGGTTTCCATCAGTATTGAATATGGGTAAGTTCGGAGTTATATTTCCAGAAGGAATAAAAAATAATTGGATTTGGAAGTGGGCACAAGTTAGAAAACTAACAGAAGAAGAACAACAAGACCCACAATATGAGGGTCACGAACACACATTAGATATTGACAATGCCAAAGAATATGGACAACACGAATTTATGGATGCGTGTAGAGATATGGGGATTGTTAAAGACTTATGAAGAACACCTATTGGGATGCAATAGAACCAGGTGATGTAGTTTCTTTTATATACAAAGGACAAGGAAATGATGCAAAATCAGCAAGAAGAGTTGTTATTTGTCTTGACCCGAGATACGAACACAGAAAAAAATCTACAAATAGAGTTGTAGATTATTTCGTAGGGTTAGAAATATTTAATTCACAAAAATCTAATATTAATCCGACCGTTATAAAACAAACATTTGAACTATTATCTGAAAATGCAGATGTAGTTTTATCAGACCCACAATCGGGTGGCAGAAATAGAATGGAAAAAATCTATGTAGAATTACAAGGATTATTAAAAAAAGAACCAGACTTATTTAGAACTTACTTTTTTAGAGAAGCCAGAAAAAGAAGAGTATTTCTTGAAGATAAATATGATAGACTGAATAGTATGCAGATTAAACAAGTTACTGAAAAATTAATGCAAGAGGGACAAGATACATTAATCATAGGAGATGACATAGACTTATGAAGATTAGTTATGGAATTACAGTTTATAATGAACACAAAGAATTAGACAATTTACTATATCATCTATCTAAACACATTAGAGATGAAGATGAGGTCGTAGTTACAAGAGATATATCAAAAGTCGGTAGTAAAAATATCCAACAAGATGAGTTTTACGCATTAGAAAAGGTATTGGAAAAATATGAGTATGGAAGTTATTTTAAAAATCTAAAAGTAACAACATTTGATTTTAACAAAGACTTTTCAGCATTGAAAAACTACACAAAAGAACATTGTTCAGGTGACTATATATTTCACATTGACGCAGATGAAATACCAAATGAAATATTGTTAAAACAATTACCTGAAATATTGGAAATCAATGATACTGATTTAGTATGGGTTCCAAGAATCAATATCGTAAATGGTATTACTGATTGGCATTTACACCATTGGCATTGGAGACAAACTGAACAAGGGTGGATAAACTTTCCAGATTATCAAGCTAGAATTTTTAGAAATACAGATGATATCAAATGGATTAGAGAGGTTCACGAGGTAATAGATGGAGCAAAGACTTTCTCACATTTACCACCACACGAAGAATTGACTTTAAAACACGAGAAAGAAATTGCAAGACAAGAAGAACAAAACAGATTATACGATACAATTATATAGGAGATAGTGATGAATATATTAGTAACAGGTGGAGCAGGATTTGTAGGAACAAATTTAATTAAAAGATTAGTTAAAGACGGACATAATGTTGTTAGTATTGATAATTACTCAACAGGAAAAGAAGAAAATCACCAAGAGGGTTGTCAATATGTAAAGGCAGATGTTAGAGACATTATTAATTATGATACTTTTATGGAAAACCCAGATGTGATTTACCATTTAGCGGCACTTCCAAGAATACAACCATCATTTGAATATCCAGCACTAACATTAGAGGTTGGTATTATGTCTACAATGAGTATTTTAGAGTGGGCAAGAGAAAAGAAATGTAAAGTTATTTACTCGGGTTCATCATCAGTTCATAGTGGACATTACAAAAACCCATATACTTTTTCAAAAGTGATGGGTGATGAACTTTGTATGATGTATAAAAAGATTTATGATGTTGATGTGAGTGTTTGTAGATTTTATAATGTGTATGGTCCATATCAATTAACTGAGGGTGAGTATTGCACTGTAATAGGTATATTTGAAAGACAACACAAAAATAAAGAAACATTAACGATTACAGGTGATGGAGAACAGAGAAGAGATTTTACTCACGTTGATGATATAGTTGAAGGATTAATTCTAACTGCAAATAGTAAAACTTCTCACGATTTTATAGAATTGGGTAGAGGAAATAATCACTCAATCAATGAGTTAGCAAAAATGTTTGGTGGTGAATCTACCTATATAGATGCAAGACCAGGAGAGGCAAGAAATACACTTTGTGATATATCTGAGGCTAAGGACAGAATTGGGTATGAACCAAAAGTAAACTTAGAGGATTATATAAGTGAAGCCTCAAAAGTATAGTATATTTACACTAACTGATTCGAAATACTTTCTATTCACAGAGGTTTTTTTAAAATCACTATTTAGTAAACTAAACTTGGAACTAATTGAAAAAGTTTATGTTTGTGACCAAGGATTAGAACCCCAACAAAGAAAATTCGTAGAGTCTTTTGATAAAGTTGAAATTGTAAACCCAGTTGAAAAAATAGAAGGACAAACAGGTTTAGTTTGGGATAAAGTATGGCTTGAAAAAGTTGGTTCAAAAACTCAAAATCTATTAAAATTGGTTAATGAAAATCCAGAGCCTATTGTGATGATTGATATTGATTCAATGTTTATTAAAGATTTCTATGACTTATTAGACTTTGAAAAAGACATACAAATAGCTCACAGACCACTTCAAGACCCAAGTTATATAGCATCATTTGTTTCCATTAATAAAAAAACTTGCATCGAGTTTATTGAAGATTGGATTAGAAACATATCAAGAATATCTAAAATTCCATATGAAACCAAGGCATTAGCTTTAACTCTTAATGAACTCAATCATAGTAACTTTCAAGTAGGTCAATTGCCGGTAGAACAAATACATTTCTATGACCAAGAACAATATGTGGATACAAATGACACAAGAATTGCACACTTCAAGGGTTGGACTGGTAGTATGTCAAAAGTATTTGGTTCAAAAGAAGACTTTGAAAGTAGAACATTTACAAGAGGTTATCAAGAAAGATTAAAGGAGTATATTGATGTATCAGGTTATATCGGCGAATAGAGGTTCACATAAAGCACCGAAAAATTGGAGAGTTTTTGAACAAGAAAATTTAGAAAAACATTTTGGTAAAGTATTAAATGTAGACGGTGAGGACGGACATAGTGTTTTAGATGCCTATGAAAAATATAAAGATACATTACAATATATTCGTTGGTATCCTTGTCCTGAAACTTGTAATCCACACGAATATAGTGGAGTATTATCACAAGACAATCAATTAGATTTAAAATACATAACAAATTCAGCCAAAGGATTTAAATCAGTTCAATCAAAAGAAGTTTGTTTTGAAACTTGGAAAAATAAAGGCGTTAATTGTCCAGATTTTTTTACCTATTATAGTAAAGATGACTTTCATAAAAAACTATCAGAAAGTTCTATACAATATCCATTTTTAGTCAGAGTAAACAATTCAGTATCAGGAAAAGGAACAAGATTAGTCAATCACGAAAGTGAATTAGATAGTGCACTATCAGAGATAGAAAAAGATAATCAAAATAGAATTGGTATTGATAGACAAATGGTATGTGTTCAATTTATCAACACAATAGACCCAGACAAAAATGTAAATGTGTCTTACAGAATACACGTTTCAGGAGATAAAGTTATATCAGGATATGGTAGAGTAGTTTCACCAGACAACTGGTTGGCAATTACGGCTGGTAGTTTCTCAATATCTCAAATAGATAATTGGTTGTATTACAATGAGTTATGTCAAAAGATTATGGTGGAAAAAGAAGAGGAAATAGTTAAATCAGTTCAATCATTGGATTTAAATCATCAAGGGGTAGATTTAGTAATTGATGAGGACACAAAAGAATTATGTTTTCTTGAAGTTCAACCAACATATGCGACTGGTTATCCAGGTGGTATGGGAAGTTATACGCCACCATTTTATAATCCATATGACCCAGAGTTAGTAAAATACTTAATCCAAAACAAATCAGAACTTGAACAGAAAATACCATTGTATTATTTTAATTGGTTGGATAAAGATAAACATTTTGATTTAGTATTCAAGGAGTTAAAAAGATATGTTTGGTCCTAACACTTATACTGAATTTCCAAGTCAAATATCATACTCACATAGAGATAAACAATTTATAGAAACATATGAAAGTGTAAAAGAATCATTTATACACAAATTTAATTTACAAAAATATGATATTATGTTTATCGGTGGAAGTGGAACTACAGCCATAGAGTCAGTTGTTTGGTCTTTATTAAATAATATAGAAGTTGTTGGTAATAATGGTGTATTTAGAAATAAATGGGAAGAACTCATACAAACACACAAAAAAACAGGTTCATCAAAATTTTATAGAGAGAAGTTATATTGTCAATTAGAAACATCAAATAGTTCATATTATGATGAAGAGGGTTGTGTAGTTGATGCAATCAGTTCATTTCCATACTATGACTTACCAAAAAACACTAATATATTTATCACTTGTGTTAATAAACAATTGGGTGGTTTTCCAGGACTAGCAATCGTGGGTGTAAAAAAGTCATATTGGACCAGAATAAAAGATTCAAGTGAGTTCACATACTTAAATCTTAGGAGATATTATGAGTATGGGAAGATAAACCAAACACCAACAACTACACCTACACAAATCTATGACCAATTTAATACGATTCTTAATGACTTTAACTTAGATAAATTAAGAAAAAGGATTAATCGTAATTCTGATGTGATTGTTGATGCAATTGGTAAGGATAATATCATAGGTAAGTCAGTTTGTCCAGTCATTACTATACCAAAAACATTGATATCAGATAAATTGGCAAAAAAGTGGAATTTATATGGATTACAAACCAAGAGTAGTAATTACCAAATATTCACATATAGTTGTGATGATAAATCATATGATGATTTCGCAAAGGATTTGAGAAATGAAAACACTATTTTGTGATATTGATAGCACGATAAATAATCATTGGGTTAGGATACAAAAGTGGGCTACACCAAGTTTTCCAGGAAACTCTATCCACCAAAATGCATTCACCAGAGAAGAAATAATGAAAGACTTACCCATAGAAAATGCTGTGGAATCAATTGATAAGTTTTCAAAGGAATATGAAATACATTTTCTATCAGCCAGAAATTTTCCAGAAGCTTGGGATATTACAAAACAATGGTTAGACAAATGGGGATTCACTTATAAATCAATAAACATTGTTAGAAGTTCAATAGACAAAGTTCAGTTTGTTAAACAATATCCGTGTGATTTGTTCATAGATGACTTTTCAAAGGGTCAAGAGTATGGAAACTCTTATGAAGTTCTTTATATTGATACTATCAATCAATTAAATGATATGGGAATAAACTTAGAAGTTTTTAAAGGAGATTGGAATGAAGTTGTCAAAAAATATCTTGGCTGATTATTGGAAAACGAATGAGAAGAAGTTTCAGAGAATAGTCGATGAAATGGATTTTAGACCTTGTGGTGTTTGGTATACTGATGCATTCTTATTTTTATCTATATGTGATTTATTAGAGGTGGATATGATAATAGAGTCCGGTAGAGCTTGGGGTGTATCAACAGAATTATTTGCAAAATATTTTGATTTTGAAATACATAGTGTCGAAAGAGTGCCCGATAGAGCTGATGATATTGCCAGACCAGTATTAGAAAAGTATGATAATGTGAAGTTATATGAAAATTGTATTTTCAATGTTGGTAGAGATATAATTAGGAATAATTATGATAAAAACATTGGAATATTTATTGATGGTCCAAAGGGGAAAATGGCACAAGATAATGCAGAGGAACACTTGGATTACTCAAATGTAAAGGTTATGGGTTTTCACGACAGGGAAGATGTAGAAGAATGTGATTTTCATACTTTTACCCTTGACTTTTTACAAAATTATATGTATCTTAATAACAAAATATTCAAACAGGACCCAGAGCAACTTGATAACGGAAAGTTAGGTTGTGGTTGTATGATAAAAATAAAATGAAGATTTGAAAATTAAAACACTATTTATTACTGAGGTTATATGTTTAGAAAAAATCCAGACGAAGTTTATATTATAGCAGAAATAGGACAAAATCACAATGGTGATATTAATATTTGTAAAAAGTTAATAGACCAATTGATTGTTTATTCTTATGATGAAATCACAGGCGATAGATTAAACACTATCAATGCCATTAAATTAACCAAAAGAGATATGTCAGAAGAGTTGACAACAGAACAAATGAATCGTCCTTATGATTCAAATCACTCTTTCGGAAAAACCTATGGGGAACATAGAGAATTTGTTGAGTTAACCTATGAAGAACATTGTGAAATATCAGATTATGTTCGTAGTAGAGGTATTGATTTCATTGATACATTGTGTTCACCTAAATGTGTAGATTTGGTTGATATGACCACGATAGATAAAATTAAAATTGCATCAAGAGACTTAACTAATATTCCATTACTGGAAAGAGTGGCAGAGACAGGATTAGATGTTATAATTTCAACGGGTATGAGTGGAATTGATGATATTGTTCCAGCAGTTAATATATTAGACACAGGAGATAATGAGGTATCCATATTACATTGTCTATCTCAATATCCGGCACAATATGATAAGATAAATCTACTATCAATACAAGATTTAAAAAATAGATTTGGTGGACTACACAAGATAGGATACTCGGACCACTCAATAGGAAATCATATTCCATTAGCAGCAGTCGCAATGGGTGCAGAAATAATTGAAAAACACGTCACACTTGATAGAAATATGAAAGGAACAGACCAAGCAGGTTCATCAGAACCACAAGAGATGAAAGAGTTAGTTCACAACATTAGAACTTTTGAAATGTCAAGAGGAACTTTCGGAACATTTAAAGATGAGTCAACAAACTTGGCATCAGAAAAATTAGAAAGGTCTTTGGCAACTAATCAAGAATTATTTGAGGGTAATATAATTACTGCAGATGAAATTCATATGTTAAGTCCTGGTGATGGACTGAAATGGAGTGATTTAGACAAGGTGATAGGTAAAACATTAAGAAAAGATTTATTAAAAAACACACTAATAAAATTAGAGGATTTGACTGATGAAATTATATACTAATGGTTGTAGTTTTACTTGGGGTGCAGAGTTATCTGATAGAAATTCAAGGTTCGCTGGACTACTCGCAAATAAATTTGGGTGTGAATTAGTTGATGATTCTCTGAATGGTGCATCTAACGAAAGAATATTGAGAACCACACTTGACTACTTACAAAACCCAAACACAGACTTAGAAAACTTAATGGTTGTAATTGGTTGGAGTGGTATATCAAGGAAAGAAATATATAATGGTGGTTGGAGTAAAATGACACCGACTATGATTGGAACTAATGATGTGGCTACACAATATTACTCAAAAATACAATCAGTCCAACAAGACAATTTAAATTTCTACTACCAAACATTATTACTACAAATGTGGTTAGAAAAGAAAAATGTAAAATATTTTATGTTTAGGATTGATGATGGACAAACAAAAATGATGATAAAAGATGGAAGTAAAAGAGAAGTTACGGACGGATATGATACTTCATACTTAACCAAGGAACAGGCAAAAGATATTAATATTAAAACATTTCCAAGTTATTTATCTAATGGTATGACATTTAGAGAATACGCGTTAAGAAATGGTGGTGGACTAAAACCAGGTAGACACCCAGATGAAAAATCACACGAACTATTTACGGAGCACATTTATGAAAATTTATGTTGATATAGATAATACTATATGTACACAAGAAAAAGAGGACTATGGTCAGGCAACACCTTGGTTAGAAAATATATTAAAAGTAAATAAATTGTATGACAAAGGACACGAGATTACATATTATACTGCCCGTGGTAGTGTAACTGGTATTGATTGGTATGACATTACTAAAAAACAATTAGATGAATGGGGTTGTAAATATCACGAGTTGAGTGTGGGGGAAAAACCACATTATGATTTACTAATATGTGATAAGACAATGAGAATAGAGGAGATAGTAGTAGAAGATGAAATCTTTGAATGAAATAGCAGTCGTCGTTCAGGCGAGAAATAACTCGGAGAGAGTTCCACAAAAAATGTCACAGGGTATAAATGATTATCCATTTGCATCAACAAGTTTATTAGATATTGTGTTGGGAAAATTAACAGAAAGTAAAGTGATTAAAAATGAACACATTTATTTATCAGTTCACGAAGAGAGTCTAATCAACATAGGTGAAAAATATCCAATCAACATTCACAAAAGAAGTTGGGAAAGTGCCAATGTAGATAGTGGTATTGATGTATTGTTTGATTGGTGGGATAAACTTCCATACAAATATGTCGTAATGGTTAGTGGGTGTAATCCATTTCTAAAATTAGAAACTATTGAATCCTTTTTCAATAAATATATGTTTTCAAAACACGACGGAATGTTTAGTGTGGTTGAAAAAAAGAATTACTTCTGGAATACAGAAGGTGAGATGTTAAACAAATGGCCTGAGGGTCAAGACCTACTAAATACAAAGGCAGTTGAAACTACATATGAGGCAGGACATTGTTTATATGGTAGTAAGATGTCAGATATTGGTCAAGGTAAATGGGTTGGTAGTTGGACTAAAAAAGATGACCCAGTATTATTTCCGGTGAGTGAATTTGAATCATTTGACATTGATGAACAATGGCAGTTTGATTTGGTAAAAAGTTATTATGAGAAACAGAACTAAAAAATTAGTAAAACAAATAAGAGAATTAGAATATGTAGAGGATAGGCTGGCACTACTTCACGAAACATATTCAGATTGTAAAGCAGTCATACTGGCACCAGGTCCAAGTTTAAATGATTATGAAAATATAAAAAAGGACTTAGAGTTAAGAGATGACTTGGTTGTATTATCAATCAAACAGGCCTATGATAAGGTGGGTAGTTTAACAGACTTTCATATCGTAAACACATATAACTTCGATAAATATAATGGATATGAATATGAGAGTGAAAATTCTATCGTTTTCTATGGACTATCAGAGTCTTTCGCAAATGAACAAATGGAAAAGATACTTGTTAAACCAAGTCTTTGTGATTTATTCGTAATGGTAAAAAATCCACCTTATATAGAATATTCAGATTGTATTCACAAATCAGCGAATTTTGATTTGTTTAACTTATTGAAAGATGAGAACAGGTCACAATGGGGAACTTCAATATTGTATGAACAGGCAATTCCAATGGCATTATTATTAGGTTGTAAAGACATAACCACGATAGGTTGGGACTTGACTACCGGAGTTCACTCATACAAAGATGATGAGGTAGAGTTCAAACCTAACAAGGATAATGTTGATGTAGAGAGAACAGATGATTCTATTAAAACTACGAAAGAATTATCTGAATGGTTTGAAAAAGAAAATATAAATTTTAAAATAATATCTGATGTAAATTCGGCTTCTGATAAAATAAAGAGGATAAAAAGTATAAATGAAATTAGAAAATAGATATATTATCGGTTGTCATTGTATGTTTTATGAGATAGATATGGTAGAAGAATATCTAAACTCACTTAAATTGGCAATGGAAGACATAGAAAATAAAGAAAATATCAAAGTAGAGATGATGTGGAATATGTCTGAATACTTTGAACAATGTGAAACTACAAAATCAATATACTCAAAGATTGAAAAACTTGAAAGAAAATATAATTTTGATAGTCTATTCTATGAGGATAATGATAATCCATATACTATGGCAGACTATCGTAGAGATTTAAATAACAAATGTAATGCATTTGATTATGTGATATGGGGTGAATCAGATTGTCTAATGCCAAGACAGACCTTTGGTGTATTAGAACAACTAAAAACCTATGCAAATCAACAAGGTATTCACAGATACATAACTACATTTGGTGTTAGAAAAATGTGGGACGAGAGTTGGAAAGTATTGGAACACCCAAAATTTACAGACAAACCATACTATGAAATGGATACAGAGGAAGAAACAAGATTAGCCACAACTTCACCTTGGAGTATAAGATACACTATGTCACAACAGGAAATGGACGAGGTAAATCAAGATACAGAGGATTTAGATGTTAAAATGATTACTTATCCAAAGTTTGATGGAAGTGGATTGGTGATATCATCAGACTTATTGAGAAGTGGTGCAAATGTTCCACCGGCAGTTTATATGAACGGGGACGATACGAGTTTCTTAGAAAGCTGTAGATTACATATGGGAGATAATTACAGACAATTTGTAGTTAAGAACATATTAAAAGTTCACAATAGAACTCACCCGAGAAAGAGAAGATATGTAAAAAATGAAGATGAAACTCTTACATCACATAAAAAAAGAGGTAAAAAGGCCTGGTATAAAACATTTAATGATATATCAAAGGGTAATTTAAGTAAATTGTTTTATAGTCAAGAAAGATTTTCAAATTACAAAGACTTTCAAAAGGCATTAGGTAAAAACAAATGAAAAATGTAGTATTTATACCGAACATTGATTTAGGAAATGGTAGAAACAAACCATACGAATATTCAATCAAGAGTTGGAAAAAGTTTTGTGATAAATATGATTGTCAGTTATTAGTATTAGAGGATTTATTAGTTCCAGTTGAATCTATGAAAGTAACTTGGCAAAGATTCTATTTGTTTGATATCTTAGAACAGAACGAAATAGACTATGACCAAATACTATTAGTAGATGCAGACACAATAGTTCACCCAGATTGTCCTAATTTCTTTGAGGAAACTAATCACGAATATTCTGCAGTTGTAAATAATGGTAGTTTTGAGTGGGTAAAAAGGTCAGTAGAACAATATTCAGAACTAATGTTTGATAATGAAATACCATTTAATATCTGGGAATATATCAATTGTGGATTTCAAATAGTAAATAAAAAACACAAACCATTTTTTGAATATGTTACAAAATACTATCACGAAAATCAAAAACTAATTCAAGAGAGTATTGATAAGGTAAAGGCAGGAACAGACCAAACCATTATTAACTTTCTACTAAGACAACAAAACATCAAGATAAACTATCTACCAGTATGTTATAATTTACAAGACTTACACTCAAAACAATTATTATACTTGGCAGATGAGTATTGGTGGGACGATAGTAAAATAATATATGATAAGTGTGGTTATATATTTCACTTTAATGCAATACCACCCAACCCATTAAACAGAGATGCAAATTATTGGATAGAGAGAACTTATGACGAATTATATGGTTCTGATGAACCACCACTACAAAGATTGTTAGATAAACAAAAAGATAAATCAACTTACCACAATACCACATCAAATAAGTTTAAACAAGATTTGGTAGATTTCTTTGGTGATAACTTTAAAGATAAAGATATCTACGAGGTTGGTGCAGACGCAGGACTTACTACGAGAGTATTGAGTTTCTTGTTCAATAAAGTTTTTGTAAACAATAATTGGAACCCAAATCAATATGATATTAATAATGATTGGATTGTAAAAAAAGAAATAAAACATAAGAACACAACTTGGTATAAAAAATATTCAGTAGACATACGAAATGAAATTAATCACGAATTTGAAAATGTAACTTATATTGAAATGGATTCATACAATAAAAAAGGTTGGCCTAAAAAACTATTGAAAGATGTTTCAGTAGTATTCATAGATTGTATACACAATTATGAAGCGGTAAGTTTAGATATTAAAAATGCACTTAAATTAAAACCAGAGTATATTGTATTTGATGACTATGGGTTATCAACAATGGGTGGAGTAAAAAGAGCGGTAGATGATTTTATTGATAATGAAAAGTTAGAATTAGTGAAAGAGATAGGTTTACAAAAAGGAACATATGGTGCAACAGATAGAACAAAACCTATGGTATTTAATGATAGTGAGGGTGTTATATGCAAAGTGAAATAGTATTTTTTAGTGAATCTAATCTCAGAGGTAGAGTTCCAAGAGATTTTGAAAATGCCAGAACAGAGTTTGGTTGGTCAATAATGTTAGACGCAGAGTGGTGTCCATTGAATGAACCACCAAATAAAAAATATGACTTAGGGATAGTTATTATACCTAAAAATAATCCTAATGTTAATTTAAAACTGATAAAACAATATTGTAATAATGTTGCAGTAATGCAAGAGGGCCCACATTGGTATTATCAAGATTACTCGGTAGAGAAACAAATACATTATATCAACACATTAAGAAGTGCAGATTGGGTATATTGTCATAATAAATCAGATATAAGATATTACAGAGGATTAGGTTGTGAAGATGTAAGAGTTATGAGGTCAATGATGATTCCAGAAGGTCTGGATTGTCAAGATGGTTCATTATACAAAGAAGGAACATTACTGGGTGGTAATTTTGTGAGTTGGTATGGTGGTATGGATAGTTATTTAGTGGCATCAGAAGTTGATGAACAAAAATATGGTGTATCAATGGGTAGAAAACAAGAACAAGAAGACCAAATTGATGACATCAAATATCTACCTTATATGAATTGGAGACAATGGATAAATCACATAGGACAATATAGGGTTGGAGTTCATTTAATGAGAACACACGCAGCTGGAACATTTAGTATGAACCTAAGTTGGCACGGAACACCAGTAATTGGATACAAAGGATTAGATACACAAGAATTACTTCACCCACAGACTACCATAGAGGTTGGAGATTTAATTGGAGCCAAAAGAATAATAAAAAAACTAACAGAAGATTTTGATTTTTACCAAGAGTGTTCAGAACAAACAAAACATTTATTCAATCAGTATTATTCGGAACAGGCTTGGTTACAACATTGGAGAAAACAAAATGAAACCAATTAGTTTCATAATACCAAGTCGTAACAATAAAACATATTTGGAAATGTGTTATAATAGTATTAGGAAAAACTCAGGATACACACACGAGATATGTTTTGCAGATGACTTTTCAGAAGACGGAACTTGGGAATATTTACAGGAAATAAAATCAAAGGACGATAATGTAAAAATATATCGTAATGAGGGGCCTGAAAGATTAGGGTTGACTATATTGTATGACAAAATAGTAGAAGAAATGGCAACCAATGATAGATTGTTATTTTTCCATAGTGATATGTATTTATTTCCAGATGCATTGGATTATGTTGATGAGTATTTAAAAGAGGGAGTGGTTGTAACATTAACAAGAGTTGAACCACCATTACACCCCGAAGGACCAGAAAAAATAGTTGTTGATTTTGGTATCGAACCAGATGAACTAAAAGAACAACAATTATTAGATTGGTATCGTAGGTATGAACCAACACAAGAAATTACTGAGGGAGTATTTGCACCTTGGTCCATTATGAGAAAAGACTTTGAATCTATTGGTGGCCACGATAAACTATTTAGACCACAATCAAAAGAGGATAGTGATATATTCAATAGATTACATTTAAATGGTGTTAAATTTATACAGACTTGGAAAGGGTTGGTATATCATATGACAAGTAGAGGGTCAAGGTTTAATCCTTATTCAGGTGGTGCACCAGGTAAAGATAGTCCGGAGTGGTTATACACTACGAATAAAAATATGAGAGAGTTTATTAGAAAATGGGGAACTATGGTTCAACACGACCACCATATGAAACCAATTGTATCACCAGTATATAGTATTGGATTTGAATTAACCAAACCTGCACCAGTTGATATGATAAGATTGTTAGAACCTTGGTGTCAGTATATGGTGGTTCCAGCGAGAGAAGAATTACTACAATATATTGAGGAAGAACAACCAAACACAGATTATCAGTTGGATAAAAAATTACACACGGATATTCCAAAAAATCCAATATATGATATAAAGGTGGTGTTTGACCCAACTAAATTTAATCAACAAAGTTTTAATATATTACAAAAATTACCAGACATCATTAAAGATAGTGGGTCTGAGGGAGAAAGATTCGAATTAGATATATTCGATATATGGATAGAACAAATGGTAGAACACCAAGAGGATAATATAAATGCAATATAAGTTGAGAACAAAGGGAACAAAAGAAACAGTAGATGTGGTATCTACATCAGGTGATAGGGAAGCGAAACAATTCTTCCAATTAAAAAAGAGATTACCACTTGAGACCTTTAATAAACTATACGAGGTAGTAAAATATGACGGAGATAGACCTACACGGGTTTAAACACGACGAGGTAGAGGACAAACTAGCAAACTTGTTAATTATTCATTACAATATGAATAACTTTCCTATCAGGATTATAACAGGTAAGAGTGAAAAGATGAAGAAAATAGTCCGTGAGACTTGTGAAACACAAGGGTTCACGGTAGATAACTTCTGGAACGATAATCCAGGAGCAATAATAATAAGGAGTTAAAATGGAAACATTACAAATATTAGGTTGGATATACTTAGGAATAGGATTAGGTAGCATAGGTGGAGTAGTAGGATTAGGATTATTCCAAGGAGGTAGAATAGCCAGTTTCAAAAGAGAAATTTATGATTTAAACGAGGACAAGAAGTTATTAAAGTATCAACTTGAAAAGTCATACAAACGAGGTAAGCCAGCCCCAAGAAAAAGAAATTGGAAAAGAAAACCACGAAAAAAATAGACAGATTTTCTAATTAGTGATATTTATTAGTGTATGAATAAACAAGACAAACAAGATTTACAACTAATAGATTATCGTTTGGACGAACAAGACAAACGAGTTGACTTGTTGCATACAGAATTCAACACAAAACTTGGTGATATTCACGAAGATATCAAGTTTATCAAAGAAAACCTATTCAATCCTGAAACAGGATTATGGGCTGAAACCAAACTAAATTCCCAACATAGACAAAACACATCAAAATGGAGAACCATTGTAGGTGGTGGTGTC
>ERZ651776.2659-NODE-2659-length-18965-cov-4.529225_pt1 | contig 18965 bp, 13 predicted proteins | sample MGYA00514761_ERZ651776 | MGnify/ENA metagenome assembly ERZ651776 | reverse complement strand
ACATGTCGTTGCAAGAAAAGTAACTGCCGGATCCACAGAAGTAGTCATTCGCGTAGGCGTCGTACCAGGCGTTGCAATAACTGGACTTAATCGTTGCTCGTACATTTGCCTAATCCGGGTAATTCTATTTCGTTTTTCTCTACATTCCATCGACTCAATTATAGTTTCCCTCTCCGGCTCATGGAGCATGGTGTGATATAGCGAAATATCCATAAACCTTGTCTTTGGACGAAACCGCCTCGAAGAAGGCCTTCCTCGACTCCTTGTGGCTCGTGCAGACATCCTTCGATCCGTGGGGTGAGAACTCGTCGGTAGGTACGACTTCCATTTCTTGCTCAGTGGCGGAGCCAGAGTAGGGGATTTGAAAGCTTTTGCCAGCCCCGGCCCTGGGGAGAGGAAGGAGAATTTACCAACTCCAATTCTAACCCAGAGCCCCAGAGTGGAAAACATATCTTTGCATATTCTGCTTGGACTACAAAAACTGAAGTTGATGCGAACCGTACCAATTGGAAAACTACCTTGTCCCAGATTGTCCTAAAATCGAAGCTCACTGGGGAGCTCACTACACCCAATCAAGTTCTTCGTGGGTTTTCTCCTCCCTTGAAACAACCCAACCCCTACCCCCCCCCCCCCCTTCCTCATGTCTGACGAATCTCAAGTTCCGTCGCCATCGCTCTCGTCGCCATCGCCAAGTGCACCCCCCAGTACAGCCTCCAAGTTTAATGAAGCGAATTACCCCCAAGATCCAAATATCCTTTGGTCTGGGACATTGATGAAACGGGGGCATTTCATTGCAAGCTGGAAGTCTCGCTACTTTACCATTGAAGGGGGACTGTTCACGTACTGGCGGAATGAGCTGGAGTACATTGAAAATGACAAGCCGCGAGGATGCATGTTCATCCAATCCTTGGGTGAATTTGCGCAGAAGGACAACCTTGGATTCAAGGTTATCTGCAAGTGGTTTACGAACACCACTGAGAAAACGGAATACTACTTTCGGGCCCTTAGTCCAATTGATAAAGAGAAAGCGATAGAAGCTTTTGAAAAGGGAATGCAGAAGTATCAATCATTGTGTCGGCAAGCGGGAGGTGAGGGCTTTAACGAAGAGGTGAGTTCAGTTTTGACGTGACATGGCAGGCAGTAGTGAGGGAGTAGAAATGGGATGTGATGGGATAGTTTAGGGGGCAGAGAATTTAAAGTCGGATTCTTGAGTGGAGTGAGGGAGAATACCATCATCGAGTGCCAAATCATCACTCTCCATCGATCGACATCCTTCTAATCTTTCCGCCTCGCCCCCCCCCCCTTTTAATAATCCCATATATTCACAGGTGTTAATGGGGCTGGTCTTGGGCAACCATGCCAAGTTTGAGTTTAGCGTGATGAGTTTGAAGAAGGGGATGAAGAAGGGGATGGTCAAATCCAAGCGCCAACACCCGGAGGAGTTTCTAATGCTTGGAAATTCACTTTGGTGCCTCTGGCTGCAAGATAAGAAAAAGACTCAATACATTGGAGAAGCGATGACATTATATCAGAAGACAATTGAAGTTATCAACAGAAAGATTGTCGATAACGCTAATGCCAATGCTAGGGAGCGGAGGACGAGGGTCGATTCGGACGATAGCTCGCACCGCATTTCTTCCTCCAATGCGAAGGAAAATGAGAATGACACGAAAATCCTGGACGAAGCGATTTTCAACTTGGCTGGAATCAACCTCATTCTCGGCGAAACAGACAAAGCTATCGAGGCTTTCGAGGGATTGTTAAAGCGAGAAGAACTCACACCAGATGAGAAGGCGGACTTGTTCAGCAATTTGAGTAGCGCATATGTCTACAAAAAAGATCTGGCCCGGGCGAAGCAGATGGCTCTTACAGGTATTCAGTTGGTCCCCTCACACCTGAAGAATCTCTGTACCCTCGGAAGTATCCACAATCTCCTCAAGGAGTTTGATCATGCAGCTGAAATTTATGGCCTGGCAGTTTCTTACTACGATGATTCCGTGGAATCGAAGATTGGCCTCGCTCACGCCCTGCACGGCCGGGGGAAAACCGAGCTTGCTCTAACTTACCTTAAGGAGGCAGACGTTTTAGACGTTGGAAACCCTGACAAGACGGCATTTAAAGCATTGTGCTCGGTGTTGCGGGAAGGAGGGAACGAAGCAGAGGTGGTCGCACTTAAAGCGCAGCGAGAACTCGAAGACGCTGATCGGGTGCGGAAGCGGTTACTCGCTCTCGCAAAGTCCTCTTAAACTGACTTTAAGGATTTCATAAAAAGGGTATAAGAGTAGTGAATTTTTTGAGTGCTTCTATTCTATGTGCTACGTGACGTTCTCAGGTCCTAAACTTCTTTCGTCGATATTATTTAGTTCTCCTCTACTTACTATCTCTATCATCGTCTTCTTCTTCTTCTTGTTCATTTTCACCTCCTTTTTTGCTCAAAATGGCCGCAGAAGCGAGCGTGCGAGAGAATACTTGCATGCACTCTTCGTGTGAAAGTCGCTTCTTTTCCCCGTAGCCACCTGTTAACAGTGCCGTGCGCAAGGTGGTGTCGTTCGCTATAGCCGCGAGGACATGCTTTGCCGAGATAATGTGCTTTGGTTTTGTCGGTCGTAGGGGAGGTCTGGAGTCCAGTGAAGAAAAAGAGGGACGATTTTCTGAGGGCGATCGACCCCCTTCATTGTCGCTGCTTCTTTCATTGATCTCAATACCGACCCCAATGCCGCCGTTGCCATTACTCTCGCTCTCTGTACAACAACTTCTGTTGTCACTCCCCCGCTGCATCTGGTTGACGATATCAGCCGCGACGTTCTCCGCAAAGTTGTTTGTTCGCTCGTCAGAAATTATTTGCACCTTGCCACTTTTTCCCACTCCCACTTTTATCCCCTCTGCACCTTCTGCATCGCTATCGCTCGTAAAAGCAGAGTTGAACTCGGCATTCAATGTTTTCAATTTTTTTGCTACGCCGCCACCGCCGCCGCCGCCGCCACCGCCGCTAGCACTGCTGCCTCCATCTCTATCACCACCTCCACTACTTTTGTTACCTTGTTCATCGCCCTCTAACTTCCTCTTCAGCCTGGGACGCTTCCCTGTATTGACAAAATCGAGCTCATCCAGCCGCTTCCATCGCTTCAGTAGCTGCTTTGGGGTCCGATTTGAGAGACGATGGAGCTTCGCATCGGAAGGATCGCCGGCCTTAGCCCGCCGAGAGAGATCTGCCCATTTCCCCATGAAATTCAGATCGTTCACACCGTACGACAACGCCTCGTCATCTTCAAGAGTCCAGGGAATTGATGTCGCAACACTCTTCGCTAGGCTTGCTATCGAGTCGAGGTGCTTCAGTTTGGTGTTGTATTTCTCAGAGCAAGCCTTTTCGGTAAACACCTTTCCCTCCGGATTCTGGTCACTGAGAAATTTTGCTGCAGCTGCCCAGTCTTTCGGGCCATTATTTTCAATGTGAGTGAGAAGGTTTGAGATGTCACTTGGGCTAAATTTGGTTTTTTTCTTCGTCGGCACTTTCGCCTTCTTCTCAGTGGGGGGGGCAGTCGATGGAGATTTTGCAGTGGCAGCAGCTGTTACTGTTGTCTCTGTCGTCGCAGCAGGAACAGAATCGCCTTCAGGTGTGACGTTGAATCGATGTTTCAGCGAAAGTAGCACCTCCGCTGGGATGGTAGGGTTCATCTATAATATACACCTTTGCGATTTGAGAAATGGGACTCACAGAGGAGCAAGACCTAGTTTTCCAAATGAACAAATGGTGGGGCGGGAAGTAGAATTTTGCCAGAATCTCGTGAATTGTATTGCGTATTTTCCTTTGGCGAGCGATAAAGGAAGAGAGAACACACGAACCAACAACAACAGCCTTTTGTGGAAGGAAAAATTAAGGCAGAGAGTTGTGAAATGTGATATCCATTATTTCGGGGGCGTTGAAGAGAAGAACGGGCTGTGAGCTCATATATAAATCCTAAGTGAAAATCGACGCTTTGTGTGTCGTCGCAATAAAATTAAGGAGAAATTTGTGAAATCCATTTCGGGGGCGTGCGTTGTTAAAGAGAAAAACGGGCTGTGAGCTCACAAAATGAAACTTGTAAAAATTGCAGTGGCGACAATGAGGTCTACCAATTCCAAGTCTGCTAACGTTGCGACGATGCGGAATCTGATGAAAAATGCTGCTGCTTCGGGTGCAACAATGATATTCTTTCCCGAGGTCGCGAGCTATATGAGCGTATCATCGGCCGATACGATCAGCAATGCCGATAGCGTCGACGGCCCGACAGTTCAACAACTGCGTGAAGAAGCAAGGATAAGTAATATTTGGTTGTCGTCCTGCCTGCATGAGAAGAGTGACAACGGAGACAGTGACCACCGCGTGTACAATTCTCAGCTCATGATTAACCCAAAAGGAGATGTTGTTTCATTGTACCGGAAGATCCACCTTTTCGATATTTCAATTCCTGACAAGGGGATATCCTTGATGGAGAGTCGCTCAATTAGACCTGGGAACCAATATGTTACGTGCACCGACACCCCTGTTGGTAACGTCGGTCTGGCCACCTGCTATGATATGAGGTTCCCTGAGATGACCGTAAAGCTTCGCGAGATGGGTGCAAGCTTACTGACGTTTCCGAGCGCTTTCACTGTGCCTACCGGGAAAGCACATTGGCATACGCTGCTCAGGGCACGTGCGATAGAGTCGCAGTGCTTCGTTGTTGCTGCTGCGCAGGTTGGCCAGCACAATGAAAAGCGACAATCTTATGGTCACTCACTTGTCGTCAGTCCATGGGGTGAAGTGTTATACGATGGTGGTGGTTACAGCTCAGAAGGATTCGATGAGACAACCCAAGAACTGGATTTCGTTGGATTTGTCGAAATCGATCTGGCTTTGGTTGATGAGGTGCGAACAAAAATGCCAATTGCGGCCCACAGAGAAAGTGCAAATAAAGTGGTAGAAGAAAAAATTTTGTAGCAGAGAGAGTCTAGCGAAGAAAGACAGTTTATTGCCTAATCTACGTAATAATTATTATTCCAACGACAAACAAATTTACCACTACTGTCAACAAGGGCACAGCCATGGGCACACCCCCGCTTTCAGCATAAAATCTGAATTGCTCGCATACTTCTTGGTCGATGTATATATCGCCGTCATTTAACGCTCCTACTTCGCTGCAATAGCCCCTGCCACCGCCCTTATGATAAGTGCAATTATGCAGTTTATAGCAGCCCTCGCAGGAAAGCTCGTTTTCGCATGTTCCAAAACCCTCCCCTTCGTCGTCACTATCTTGGTCCCCATCGATATAGCTCGTTGAGTTATTGTCAGTGGCTGACCCTGCATCATCGTCACTATCTTGGTCCCCATCGATATAGCTCGTTGAGTTATTGTCACTAGCTCCTCCTGATGCTGCACCATCCTCTTCGCCATCAATGCATCCCCCACAGCAACCAAGACTGCTGTCAAATTGTTGTCCATCCTCACACTTTTGACACCATGGATCATCACAGCCAAACGGAGCGCAGTCAACGAGTGAACAAGGGTCAAAACACTCTGATTGGCCGCAACCGATCATCCCGCACTCGCTCATGCAGAATCCCCCATCGCCCCAGCCCTCGTGCCACATGCAATTGCCATTATCCTCTTCTCGACCCCAAAGCGGGGTTGAAACGCACTCAGAACAAGTCGTCTTCTCAGAGCACATGGCAGCATTTGCAACATCATAATCCATTCCTCTGCACACTTCTTCAGCAAGTGCTGGTTCTGATGCTGTGTAACAGCTCACGTCGCTGACAAAGCAACCACTCATGCATTCCCCAATTGTGAAGACACAACCCGAATTACTGGATAGACAGGCATTGCAATCACTGCCGTGTTCACTGCAATTATCTGCACAAAACTTGACTGAGCCCTCCTCGTGCCCGCAGATTTCCTTGTTTGCATAGCTATCTTCTGAGGCAATACACAAGGTTGAGAAGGGACAGTTTGTTGACAAATCAAAGTTGCCATCAACGTCTCCACAGTTGCGATAACAAACGTCCCCAACATTCAGACCCCAAGCGAGGGAGGGTAGAAAAAAAGTTTGGTGCAGTTTCATCAAAGGATAGAATCGTCGAAGTTAATTGTTGTTCGACTGCTGTGGGGGAAAAAAACGACAATTTCTCCACTCAAGATTAATTTTTCACATTAAAACTCATCGTTTCTGACTTATCCATTGTATTAAGGGCCCCTCGACTCCCAATTAACTCTCAATTCACGCGAACCCGTCTATAACTCCTCCTCCAAAACTGGATTTGCTCAATTTTCAGCGGGAAAAAACAATTTTTTCATGAATATGGATACGTTAGTTGCAAGCCTGCGTTCCATCGGCCAAGCGTCTACTCTCGCGAGCTGTGGCTTCTATATTTCTCGGTACAGTTTTCTCACTCCCTCTGGAAAAAAGCAACTTGCCAAGATCTCACAGCAAGTTACGATTCCTCTCCTTCTATTCAGCAAGATAATCTATTGCAACCAAGATTGGAGCGATGAGCCATGCCCAGATGTTCGAGATAGCATTTCCCAGGGATACTTTCTCCTGTTCTACCCTATTTTTGTTGTTTTAGGTGGACTACTTGTCGGCAGCTTAGGAGCGACTATCGTGCACTGTCCGCCGTCCTTTAAACCTGTCTTCGTAGCCTGCGTGACCTTCGGTAACAGTACGGGGCTGCCCATTACTCTCTTGACTGTGATTCACGCCTCATTCTCGAAGACTACGGAGCTGGGTGCAGTAGACCCCACATTGTTTTTGGGAGTTTATCTTTTGGTATATCCTGTTCTTCAATGGGGGATTGGGGGCTTTCTCCTAGCTCCTCAAACACCCGTGGACGCGATCTCCGAGCCCCTCTTGGCTCCTACCTCGGAAACGACTCGGGAAAGCAGTAATTCTCTTGTCACGGTAACGCTAAACAATCATGTCCTCCGACCCTCAGAAGGCCCAAAGAGTGAGGAGAGCGTCATGAAGCTGATCCTAAAGAAGGCCATTACCCCTCCGGTGGTAGGCGCTCTGAGTGGCATGATGATTGGACTTTTACCGGCTTTTAGATCTCTCTTTGTCGACCTCGATGACCGGGATAATGATGCGCCCCTCGAGTGGTGGTTTAACGGCCTTTATACGATGGGCCAAGCAGCCGTCCCTGTAAACATGATAATCCTTGGTGCTTCTCTCGAAATGACTTCCAAAAATACTCAAAGGGGCAACGACGTAGAGAGAGACGACGTGAAGAGCGGTAATGGTTCCAACGATGGCTGCAAGGACGATAGTGACCGCATTCCCCTCCGCGTCTTCCTTGCGATTGTCGTATGCAAAATGATTATAATGCCATTGTTTGGGGTCGGTGCTGTTTACCTCCTTCGGACTTTTCTGAACGTTTCTGACGACGTTGATGCTTCCTTTTATCTAGTGGTAATGATCGTTGTGTGCTCACCAACGGCAAACAATGTCATGGTCATGGCTGAGCTTGCTGGAGTCAACAGGAATGGGGTGGCAAAGGCAATACTGGTCCAGTATAGTGTCGCCCCGATAATTCTCACGGGAACTGTTGGAGTAGCAGTGACAATAGCCAAGACTTTGTAGAGCCTAAATTTGTCGTGGTGTGAGGATATGCGGAGTGTGAAAAAAGCTTTCTATTTTTTCGAGGGCTTGAAGTTTTGCGCAGGTGACAGCTTGAATTAGAATATAATACGAGAGTAAATTTGGTAGAGGAAATGCTTCGATGAAAAAGAGCTGCCATGGCGTATGCTCTGGGTTCTAGTCAATTCTCCATCATCACAAACACATCACCACACATTTTTATGTTGCATTAATTTTTCATCTTCCCGAATGCAAGGTTCGGCCTGTAGGTTCAGTCTGCATTGATTGACGGGGAGGAATATAATCTCATCTCTCATCTCATCTCACACGACTCTAACAATTGCCTGGCCTCTCCCCATTCCCACTTCTGTCTTTTTCCAATCAGCCTTCCCCCCTCTCTTGATGAATGTTCCGGGGCTGATAAGGGGCTCGATGTCATTCTCAGGCGAGGTAGCGAACTTGACTGACCGCACCGCGGAAGTAGTCTTGTTGTCAGCCTTAGGAGGAGGAGAGAAAGGATGGACCGGATAGGAAGTGTCCATCGGTGTCGGCACCGTTGGGTACGAGGCTAGGGTGATATTACCAGTTGAGTTAAGGTCGTCGATGGAGGCATTGGCAGGTTGGGCGCTATAGCTGCCGACGCCGACGCCGACGCCGTTGTCCCCGCTGATGATGCCACCTTGCATGAACTCCTTGTGTTTCTTAGCGCGCACGAGATCGTTGAGGAGCTGTTCTCGGTCCATGGTTTCGTTGATGGAAGTCCAAGGCGGTCTCGGGTTAGGTTGGTCACCGGAGGAAGAGTCAGTAGGTTGTTGCCCTTGATCCGAGGCGTAGGTGGTAAGATTTTCGAAACCGATTAAGTAATCGAAACCTGTTGGTTTGGGGTGCTGTCGTTTTCTTTCCTGCTGTTGAGGCGGCGGTGGGGGCATTGCTCCTTCCATGACTTCCGGGGCATCTATGTTTTTGTTCTTATTTGAGCCGTCGTCGTTTTCCACCTGCTCCTCGTTATCGCCAGAAACAGCACCAACGCCAACAGTCTTCATCGCCTGAATGACAGCTTCCATCCTCTCGCATTTAATCTCCAGCTCGAGAACCCTTTTCCTCATCCTCTCATACTCCTCCACGTCGACACTCTGGGCGAGCGGTTGAGAGGATTTAGGGGGTTTAGGAGGAGGAACTGAGTTGGAGACTGAGTTGGAGACTGAGTTGGAGACTGAGTTGGAGACTGAGTTGGAGTCGGACTTGTGACTCGTGTGGATCGACGTTGACGTTCCTTCCGCCGACACTCCAAAAACACCGGCGCTGCGTAGCGCCTTGGCAACCCCTGGAGATTCCTGCAGTTCCTGCGACTTTGGGGCCGGGATCAAACCGGCCCTCTCCTCGAGCGCGTTGAGCCTCTTCTTCGTCTCGCTAATCCTGGTGTTGATTTCGTCCCCAGCGTTCATGTCGTTAGTGTCGTCGCTTTCTTGAGCTGCGGAGGGGGTATCGTTTCCCTCTTCGTCTTCTCCGCCGCCGGGCGTAAGATCGTAGTCCTCCTCGAGCTCTCTCAGTCTTCTCCCCACAGCCGTTCCTCCCTTTCCCTTTTCTCCGTTGTCGCTCTCAACATTTCCGTCCACATCTCCAAGTGCCTTTCTCCCTTTCTTTCCGGCCTTTCCCTTTGCAGGAATGAGAATGTTGTTCCTGCTAACAAAGGCCATTTTCCGCTTGAGACGGAGGTCCTCAGGAAGTGTGTAGCGATCGGGATCACTGTGGTACGGGTTCCAAGGCGCCTTTTTCTTGCGTAAATCAGTTTTTGTGCTGCTGACGGTGCTGCTGACGGCGCTGTTCCCCCGGGTGTTGTATCTCCCAGAGGTTTTGTAGATCTTTCCCGCCTTGGAGAGGTTCTTTTGGGATGCGGGGTTGGAAATTGCTCTGCGCCCGTGAGTGGGACCTCCGTAGAGACCGCTCACGACCTTGAACTTTGCTGGCACCAGGCCAGTGGACGATTTTGGGGGGATAAAATTCTCGGGCATTGCTTGAAATTAAGCTACAGGGACTTGACGTGTCGCGGTCAATTTAAAAAAAGGCGAATGAGGTGGAGAGGGGTAAGGGGAATTACGGGGGCAAGGTTTCGAAAAAGAGAAGAAGGCTCAGGAAAATATGCAAGGCCAGGAAAGTGGAAGTAGTACAGGGTGATGGTCCTATACGTACTGGTTGAGACAATTTTGTACCACAATGAAATGCGGTTGATTCCGTATTTATGTTTTTGAAAAAGCGGGGCGGGAGAGAGAAATCATCGAAAATCCGAAAATGCAAGATTCGTTCCAACCCATTTTTGTAGCTACGACTATTTATTCTGCTGCCGAGCCGATCAACCCTGTCAACACCCTAAATCTTCTAAATAAATCGAGAATGGTTCCCTACCAACTCTCCTACTCCCTCCTCTCGGGGGACTCTTCCCCCGTCCGTTCCTTGTGCTGCCTTCCACAATCTCCTTCTTCTTCTTCGTCATCTCCGTTGTCTTCGCCGTACACTGTCGTGGCGGGGACACAGAGCGCAACGATATCGAAGTACGCGATCTGCCCACTGTCGCGGAGCGTGGAGATGTTGAATTACAGCATTCATTCCCACCAAATCACATCAATAATCAGTCCTAATTTTCCCCTCTCGGTCCCTTTTACTTTGCCCGACGGGGGGAAGGCGGAAGTTCCCGTCAGCTTCATTACCGGGGGGTTGGAGGGGGTGTTGAGGTTGGTGAGCGACGGCGGAGAAGTTTTGAAGATCATGAGCGGTCACACGGGGGGGATAATATCCCTTTCGTTCGTTTCTCCCCCTTCGACGGGTGGGGAACTTAGTGGTGCCCCCCTCCTTGTTTCGGGCTCCTGGGACGGGACCCTCAGGATCTGGGACATCTCCCCAGATTCTGGTGCAGCCTACACATGCGTAGAGACCATCGACGATTGTGTCGGTGAGAACGCCTGCTACGGCGTTGGTCTGCCGGCTCCGGACTCGGGAATCGTCGCGGGAACTACGGGTCGCAAGGATCCCAACGCTAACAATACTACTAATGTTATTATTGACTCCAATGTTAGGATCTTCAGGCGACAAACGGATGTGAATGGTTTGGAGAATGGACCCTATGCTTGTGTGAATATGACCCCTTCCAACGCGCCGATTCGATCGATAACGACCTTACCGAAGGACGTTGGAGACTTTTCGGCAGATTCTTCTGCAATGACTGACGATTTGATCAGCTCCAACTCCGTCATTACTACTGACAACTCGGGTTTTTCGCATTTGCGATCTGCAGACACTGGAAATGTCACCAAGGAATATCCGTATCCAAATTGTACTTCCGGCAGCGTCATGTCGAACGACAGGCCGTTTGTATTTTCGGTCGCGGCGTTCAATTCTGCCGAGGGACCACTCCACGTCACCTCTGCTGAAGACGGACGAGTGGCGGTGTATTCCACCTCGACTGGACAGCACCTTCAGACGATTGACCACCCCGCATGTGTCTGGTGCGTGATTTCTCTCCCCAACGGGGACTTCGCGACGGGATGTCAAGATGGTCGGATTCGGATCTTCACCAGGGACGATTCTCGGATTGCAGAGGAAGCAGAGAGGATGACTTTCATTAAGGAAGTCGACGAGGCTGCGTTGAAGAGTAGGAAGGGGCCGAGTAAGGAAGACATCGACAAGCTGCCGAAGTGGGAGGAGTGTACTGAGGCGAGAAACTTGGGTACTCAGAATGCCATGATCAAGGTGTTTCGAAAGGACGGAAAGGCCGTTGCAGCGCAGTGGCAGGCAGATTCCAACTGCTGGATCGAGATAGGAGAGGTGACGGGCTCCAACGAGAATCGCGGCACCATCAATGGGGTGACATACGACCATGTGCTGCCAATTGAATTCGAAACGCCTGGGGGTGGTGTGCAGACTCTGCAAATCGGACATAACGAAGGCAGTTCGCCTTGGGAAAGCGCGCAGAGATTCTTAGATGAGAACAACATGGAACAGCAGTTTTTAGGTCAGGTTGCGGATTACATTGTTCAGAGGGTTGGTGATGCTGGTTCATCCCAAACGATTGACATGACGGGAGATGCAGAGTCGACAGCAGCCGCAAATTCCCGACCAAACGCCCCTGCTCCTCCGCCTCCAGCCCCGCTCAAACATATTCCGATGAAATCGCCACATTCCTTCCCCTCTGGAGTTGCCACCCTTTCCAAGGTCCTCAACAAGATCCTCAGCTCTCCCTCTTCTGACAGCTTCCTCAATTCCTCCGATAGAGATGCCCTAACGACCCTCTGTGACACCCTCACCGATACCAGCCACTATCACAGCCGCCCAATGCCGTCTGAGGGTCTTCGCGCTGCCTCAAAGATCCTCGCCTCCTTTCCACTCCCCGAGCGCTTCCCCGCTGCCGACCTCCTCCGCCTCGCCGTTCTACACCCAGGCGCCACAACTAGTGCTCGAAACGAAACTACTATTCGAGAATCCCTCCAAGTGACCCTCGACGCCCTCCTGGATGAAAAGGTCGGTCCAACCGACCTCCATCCTCTCCCGCTCTGCTCCTTTCGCCTCGTTGCTAACCTTGCCAAGTCTTTCCCTGTTGGTTCTAAGTTGGTGAAAGCCAACTCAGGGAGAGTATTGGATGCCTGCGTCAAGTTCTCGAGGTCCGATAACAAGAATACAAGGCTGGCCGTTGCCACCGTTGTGGCGAATTTGTGCCATTCAGTAAGGGAGAGCGGTGCTGGGAGCGAGGGTGGGGGGGAGAAAGTTGTCATCGGGTTGCTGAAGGCAATCAACGGCATGATTGGAAGAGAGGGAGAGTTTGAGACGGAGGCTATCAAGAGGCTTTTGATTGGCGCTGGGTCGCTGCTCGTCATGAGGCCGATACCTGGGATCGACGTTCAAGCTGTCATTGAACATGCTAGAGAGATTGTGAAGGGGGTGGATGGGACGGCACATTTTGTGGAAAGTGACGCAGTGAGGGAGATTGTTCAAGAGATAAAGACATTGCTACCGTAAGGGTGATCAGAAATATCTTGCTTACCATGACCCTGAATGGATGGATTGGATTATTAATTGTGGAAATGTGGAAACCCAAGGTTTTTTGTGTTTAAGCTTTTTCTTTCGCCAAAATAATTATTCGTCTATAGTTTGGTTCCCGATGCTTGTATGCTTGAGCTTATATGTTTATTTCTCCTACATCGATATCGTCGTAAATCGAGTCAAGCATGTCATCTATATCTTCACCGAAAGGCAGATCTCCCTTGTTGATAAATTTTGTTTTCTTCTTCTTTTTGCCTTTCCCGTCGAAATCATCGTCATCGTCATAGTCATCGTCATCGTCATCGTCGATATCCTCAACTCCGTCGACTTCAACGGGCTTAACATTGGCTTTTTTCTTGTCGACCTTACTAGCAAGGGACGTCCACTCTTTCTTTTCGTCTGCCTTGGTTATCTTCACAAGCAGATACTTTTTCTTCACAATGACTTGCACATCGTTGACCAAACCAAATAGCCTCTTAATGTATAGGCTGTAAGTTTCTCCCCTCTCCTTCTTCAATAGCAAAACCAAACTCTCCCTATCGTCCCAGTAGACGCTGGCATCCCCTTTTTCAAAGCCAGCGTCAGAAAAATTCTCATGCCCGGGGAGGGACCGTACATACACCTTTACCATAGCCCCAGAATCCTCAAATGAATACTGCGTTATCGGTACACCCGAGTACGCCGGCAGAGCACCCATCGGCACATCTCCGCCACTGTAAGCCGGCCGCTGTATCTTGTCGACATAGATGGGGGCTCTGGTTTTGGCACCACTAGAACTGGCATCGGCACCAACGGTTTTAGAGTCTACATCTGCGTCCAATCTCCTGGGACCATTCATCCAGTAATCTTCCGTCTTGAGGCCGTCCTTATACCCGCCTGTCATACTCTGGTGAGCGTAATAGTACCCATTCTTCCCCTTGCTCTCGCTCCTTCCCCACGCACTACCTTCCCTCTCTCTCCCCACTCCCTCGTCGCCACTGCCTCCCTTCCCGCTATTTCTCTTTCCCCACCATATGAGGAAAGGTATGGCCAAGCACGTTACAGTTGCCAGAGATGTTTTCAGCGTTGAGAAAGAAAGTGACTTTGAGAAATACAGCCCTAAGATCACAGTATACGGTAATAAGATTATGAGAAGGAGGAAGCGAAGTAAAGACTTGGCAGTTGCCATTCTAAATACCATCTAAAGTAGTTCAAAAGCAACAATGGACATAAATGCTTCCAAACCCTTTTTTGAAAAATTAATTGTGGAAGGTTGGAAGGTTTCATTTCTCACACAGCCGAAAATCGCTTTGCATTAATTTTTAGGACGACTGACTGCGCAACTTGAAGATGACAACTTTCCTTGCCCCTCCGACATCCCAACCAGAGAATACAAAGTGGGCAGGGGATCTCACTTGCTCGGTGTGCCGGCAAAAACGCCTGACGGCCGCTGAGTTCTCGAAGAATCAGATTCAGAAGTTTCTCAAGGCAGGAAAGATTTGCAAAATAACCTGCAAAGTTTGCGTGGCTAAGCGGGAGGAGGAGCAGATATTGTCGAAGTCTTTAGAGCAGACTAAAGTAAATGACGGTGATGATTGCGAGCTACATGAGTGCGCTGCATGCAAGAAAAACCTCGCCACCGCAATGTTTAATAAGAACCAGCTATGCAATAAAGGCCCCGGGAAGCAACGGTGCATTGAGTGTGTGAAGTGTTCTATCAGCGCTGAGAATGCGGCTCTTGCGATGAAGAAGGAGGAGGAGATGGAAAGGCTGCGAGAGGAGACGAAGAAGGCAGGAAAGGGCAGCGGAAAGTCTTTGGCGGCCGCTTGCAGGGAGGCTGCCGCAGAGGGCGAGCTCGTCACCGGCCTCAAACCCATCGTGCTCGGCAAAGGGGGGGGCAGAGGAGGCAAATGGAGAGGAGGAGGCGGAGGCGGAAGGGGTTTAGGAACAGGTTTGGGAAGAGGCCGAGGAAAATGAAGCAAACAAAAGCATGAGTGTAGATAGAGAGGGAGGTCCTGTTAGGAGGATACCTGGCAAATACATTAGAAACGGAAACAGAAGTTTCTCCCGCAGGAGATCGTAGCAATTGGCGATGAAATGGAGTGCCTTCGATAACATCCTCCCATCCATGGCATGGTGGAATAGTTAGCAGCAAAAACGATGAGGTAAAAAACTTTTAAATATTACGACTTATCCGCTCAGCTTAGCTCAGCTCAGTTTAAAACTCGTTTTATTTTATTATAGCTCCTGAGCTTCCGTCGTTGCGACGTCTTCTCTTCAACAGCTCTCCACTCTTTATCTCTCTTCACACTATGTTTCAAATAAAAATAACCGTACAACATCGTAAAGTAAAAGTGCTCAAACATGCACCGCCCCTTGCGGCTCTTCAGTTTGTTGAAATTCCATAAAAACTCAATGAAATGCACAACTAGGATGAACATGCAAAAGTAGAAGGCTGCCGCGGCGTGCTCGAAATACCGTGGTATCCTTTCACAGTACTGCGTATATTCTTCCCCAAATAAATCTTCCAGCAGCTTCTCTTCGGCCGGAACCACCCAAAAATGCAAGTACACCCCCATTCCCGCAGTAAGGAGAATGAAACACAAAAAACTGTCGAAAAAAGTTGCTATAGCAGGGCCAAAAACAAAGACGTCGACCATATACTCACAGTTTCTGGAGTACGCAAACACGCCATGGTCTTCCGTAGCCAGCTTAACAACGGGCAAAAATGCTGCCCCTGTTCCGACTTCGAAGAGGGCCCATTCTTCACTGCTCACAATCAACCCTAGATATGCAAAACCGCACATCAGTATCATTTCCCTTGCTAAAGGGGAAGTCTTCTCATAAAATAGGTCATAATCAGTGAGATTGTCCGGGTAGAGCTTGGTGAGTAAAGTTATAAATAAAAAGGTGAGGATAAGGATGGGAGGGAAGACTGCAGGGAGAGTGGAAGTGTGATGGTATTAGAGTTGGGGAAAGTATTACTTCTGATGCTGGCATCGGTCTTAATGGTGGCGACACATTTCCACTTACTTGGAACGTCGCCATTCCACCCGACAGATAGCTGATTCTCTGGCGTCTCTGGCGCTTGCTTAAAATTATAAAGGTGGTCAAATGAATCCTTGAAGAGTAGCTTGAGGAGATCCATATTCAAAAGGTTTCAGGAAGAAGGGAACGTGTAAAGGTTTTAATGCGGTACTTAAGCTTCCTTTGGCGATAGTGGGGGTGTATGTATATATATGGGGATGAAAAATCAGAAAGAGTCTTTCATTTAATTGTTATCTTCATTTTTCCGCAAAATTGCTTGCAAGACATCCTTAAATCAGTCAAATACTCGATCGTTTTTTTAAGCAACCGACTGTACAGTTATATATACGATAGACTCAAATTGTGCGAATAATGATGAATCGTCCTTACTTTCAACTGATTTATGAGGATTGGGTGGAATCCCTTTCGCCCGACCCCTGCTCACCTGCTGGTTTCAATTCACTCATTCATGACCACTACCCATCGATGGAGAAGCTGACAAATAGCGACAATCACGATCCTCTGGGAGACGTCATGGGGTCTCACGTGGATAGCAGTGACAACTCAAAGGCGAGCTCTGGAGAGTGGGCTTTGTTTTACAAGAAACAAGACAGCATAAAGCAGATCGAAATAGATCTGGATCGTCTTTATCCGTCCTTTACTTCCTTAACGACTACCAACAACACCAAGAAACAATATTTTCAAACTCCTGCGGCTCGTCGGACTCTCCTTCGCATTCTGTTCCTGTATTCAGAGATGAACAAACACAAGATTAGCGAGTACAAGCAAGGTATGCACGAGATTTGTAGCGTGATTTACTACGTTGTCAATGAAGCTTTCGGAACAAATCACTGCGACGATGTCGAGGACGATGGTACCTCCGAATTAGCGACAGAAGACAAAGTCCCCTCTTTGGTTTTTGCTCTCTTTTCATCGGTGATGAAAAACTTGTTTGTTTTCTACGATGTAGCTGGTGAAGGTCGCTGCTACAAGAATGCGAAGCTGTCTAGTGATACCGAGGGTGATGAAGACTTGATGGCGAGACTTTTTGACGGCAAGAAAAGCTACATAGTCAATGAATGTGCATTCATCCAGTCTGTTTTGATGAGAAAGGTTGAGGGGGGAAGAGGGAAGGAAATCTCGGAATGGCTCGACAGATTTAATGTGATCCCTCAGGTTTATTTGCTAAAGTGGCTACGCTTAATGTTTATCCGGGAGTGCGCAAGCGATTTCGACTTGCTGACCAGAATATGGGGTAGCGTTTTTAAAGCGTTCAGAGCTGGGGATGAACCGGGATATCCCCCTCCCCCGCCAACACCATTGCCCCAGACGCCCCAAACGCCTTCAATCCTCAACCAAAATGCAAAGAAGAATGCCATGAAAACCATACACTTATCGGTGAAGCAAACTGTATTCATCCGACAGCTGGGTAAAATTGCTTGCGCCATGATCGCCATTCGACAAGACGTCGTTTTTGAAACAAGGGAAGAAAACGGTCTGTTAATGTTGCTCATGAATTTTGAGTTCAATCCCATGGAAGGTAAGAGCTGGGGAGATGCCTTGGGGAAAGTCATCGACAGTGATGGATACGGTATTATAGATAGAGAGGAGAGGCGACTGAGTTTAGAGCGAGATAGACGCAAAGACAAGAATGAGGGGGGAAGTTGTGGGGAAGCAAAAGCGCCCGAAACCCCCCCCCCTCCCGTGAAGAAGCAACAGTCAGGTGCAGGCGAGGGCGGGGTCAAGAAAACACCCGGGTGGATGCTGGGGGATAGCAGTCTCGGCTCGAGCGAGGCCCCGAGGAAACGGGACGTCTTTTCAGCAGACGACGACGACGACAACGGCGATCATAATGATAATGAGAATGAGAATGATAGTGATGATTGTAAGCAGGAAGAGGAAGCGGATGGTGAAGATATATTCGGAACGAATCGAAGAGACAAACTCTCTGGCGGAGGAGGTCTGTTCGGGGGCACTGCCGAGAAGAAGAAAAGTGTGAGGGCTGTCGTGGAAGATGGAGGGAATGAAGACGAAGATGATGATGGTTTTAGTCTCTTCGGGAAGGGGGGAAGGCAACAAGATGATTTTTTGCGCTCCAGGGATGAGGGGGGGAGATCCCTCCTCTTTCCTGGTGACCGGTTATCCAAACCAAGTAGTTCGGGTAACCTCTTCGGGGAGGACGATGAATACGATTATGACGAAAACGACGGCCCTGGTAATGGTGACAAACACAACGACTACGACTTTTTCAAGCAAAACGATGGTGATGGTGGTGGTGGTGGTGGTGGTGAAAATCAAAATCAGAATCAAAATCACCGCGCTGATCACGATGTCGACAAAAACATTGGGAATCTATTTCCAGAAACTAGTCAGATGCAGCTCAATACCTCGCCAACCCCAACTCCGCCCCCACCCCCAACACCAACAATTCCGACAATTCCGAAACCATCTCCTTCAAACCCCCCCCCATCAGTTGACCTCTCATCACAAATGGAGGAAGCACTCCGAACAATTAATAATTATTTGCAAGATGATGGCGCTGGTGCCCCCCCATCTGTGTGGAGGGCCCTAGAACAACTAGAGCAAATTAAGCTAGCGCTACCGTAAACTTCGCCAAATTTACTTCTATGATCTTATCCTCTTGATGCTAACATAGACAATAAACACACGCCCCTGTTGGGTGATGCGCCACAAAAAAAAATGTTGTTAACTAGTCTTACCTTTAGCCAATGTTTGATAGTAATGTAACAATAACCACACACCCCCCTGTTAGATAATAATAATAGTAAACCCCTCTGTTAGATAATAATAATAACGCCACCCCTGTTAGATAATATAACGCCGTATAACCCCCCTGTTAGATAACAATATAACGCCGTATTTCGAAATTTGCAAAAAAAATGAAATTCGTTTACTCAAATAAGCTTTTGTGATATAATTTTCCTTTATATTATTTTCTAAATATAAAATATAATTACTTTTTGAATCGATAATCTTAAAATAATTTTATCAAATATATTATAATTTAATACCTTTTTAAAATTAATTTTATTATCAAAAATAATAATTTGAAGCTAAAGATTTATTGAAAAATATTTATTCAAAATAATTATAACATATATATAAATAATATAATTAAAAGAAATTGTATATCAAAAATGTATTTAAGTATACTAAATCAATTTTCGATTTTAGCGCAGAGGTAAGTTATGGCCAATAACCTTGCTGTGGTAGGTTAAATTGTTAGCTTGTTAACGGTTAGAAGTCTTAGAAAGAGGTTGGAGAAAAAGGGGGAAGATCCAGATTTTAGGTCGGGGATTTCCTTGGGGATAGCTA
>ERZ651776.2657-NODE-2657-length-18970-cov-4.288678_pt1 | contig 18970 bp, 16 predicted proteins | sample MGYA00514761_ERZ651776 | MGnify/ENA metagenome assembly ERZ651776 | reverse complement strand
AACACTTGAACGGGACGGTTGGCGTGGTGGGGTGGGGGGTGTGGTGTGGTGTGGTGTGGTGTGGTGTGGTGTGGTGTGGTGTGGTGTGGTGTGGTGTGGGTGGGGGGATTTTGTTGTTGTTGTTGTTGTTGTTGTTGTTGTTGTTGTTGTTGTTGTGGTGGTGGTGGTGGTGTTTAGTTGTATTGCTGTTCTGTTCTCTCTTTTTAATGAATGAATTGCTCACACGATCCCTCGCCCTCTTCTCTCAATCTCTCTCTCTCTCTCTCTCTCTCTCTCCTGTCTTGCGCTACTAATGTCACGCAACGTCCTGTCTCGTCTCGTCTCGTCTATTCTCCTTCCCCTCTCTGGTGTTGTCATCATTTCATTTCTCACCTCTTCTCCTCATCCTCTCCACTTTACTCCACTTTACTCCACTCCACTCCACTCCATGTGTTACGACGGACGTTTTTAGGCGCGGAAAGGCGCCCAGGCCCTTGTGGGTTCGTCCGCCCTCGCCAGCCTGGCCCTCACAGTAACAAACGGCCCCACGGCCTCCAACAGCGACGACACCATCCCCTCCCAGGACTACGGTTGGTCTCACCACGGCGCCCTCTCCTCCTTCGACTACTCCGCCGTCCGCCGCGGCTACCAGGTGTACAGGGAGGTCTGCGCCTCCTGCCACTCCGTGCAGAGGATCCACTTCCGCGAGCTCGAGGGCGTCACGCACACCCGGAAGGAGCTGGAGGAGATGGCGGCGGACGTGGACGTGGTGGACGGCCCCAACGACGAGGGGGAGATGTTCGAGAGGCCGGGGAAGCTCAGCGACCCGCTGCCGAGGCCGTACGCGAACGACGCGGCCGCGAGGCATGCGAATGGGGGGGCGCTGCCGCCGGATCTTAGTCTCATGGCCAAGGCCAGACATGGAGGGGTGGACTATATCTTTGCGCTTCTCACTGGGTATCAGGATGCTCCTACTGGGAAGGTCATGCTGCCTGGACTTTACTACAACCCGTACTTCTCCGGGGGTGCCATTGCCATGCCCCCCCCGCTGATGGACGGTAGCGTTGACTATGAGGACGGCACCCCGGCTACCTTGAGCCAGTGCGCTAAGGATGTCAGCATCTTCCTCAACTGGGCCGCTGAGCCGGAGCACGACGAGAGGAAGAAGCAGGGGTTCAAGTACATGGTATGTCTGGGGTTCATCCTTGGGGTTACTGGGTACTACAAGAGGTACAGGTGGAGTATTTTCAAGACCAGGAAGATTTCCTACACCAAGGATGGGAAGACTTGAGGACTTGAGGACTTGAGGAGGAAGAGAAAGAAGACCAAGGCAGCGGGGACGAAAAAAAAGACAAAGACAAAAACAAAAACGGAACGGAACGGAACGGAACGGACGGTTTCTTTTACAAAAGAAGAAGATTACTATTTTTTTTTCTTAATTCGAATCTTTCGAATGGTATTGTGTTGTGTCCCCGTTGTAATTGTTGCCTCGCTCCGTTTAATTTTATTATTATTTTTTGTTGGCTCCGTCCGCATCGGTATCCAAACTGAAAACTCCCTTGCCTTTTCGTGCCTTTTCGTTCGTCCATCCCTCCTTCTCCTTCCTCCTTCGCTTCCCTTTCTTCTGGCTAGAGCTACTCAACAAGAATCAGTTGCACATCCGATTGCTCAATCTTCCATTTCCTATTGAATCTTCTGCCTTACATGTCAGCGCTGTCGCAACCCTCGACAGGAGTACTGTCAAAGCAGGGGCAATAGAGATCCACCTGCTTCACCCCATCCTCCGTTTCCACTTGGACAAAGTCATCGTCGCACGACTTGCAATCCCCGGTGGTAGGGAATGCAACCCCCGGTTAGATAATAATGCAATCTAGTTACTCCTAAGAAAATCCTCGACCTGAAATCTGGATCTTCCCCTTTTTTCTCCAACCCCTTTCTAAGACTCTAACCGTTAACCAGCTAACAATTTGACCTACTACAACAAGGTTATGGGCCCAAACTTACCGCTGCGCTATAAAATTAATAACTAAAACTACACTCCTCGGTGTGGTAGAGGATAGAGTGTTTCGTTTTCACTAAAATGTTTTTAAGACTTAAATTAATACTTTATTAATTAATTAAAGAAATATAAATATTATTTAGTAAATAAAAATTAGTAAAATATTATAACTTAAAATAAGTTTATAAAATTTAAAATAATTTAAAGGTAAATTTATTAGACATATATTAAAAAATATTTTAAACTTATTTTTTTCAAAATGATAATATATATATTTTAAAAATGTCATTAAAGTAAATAGATTTATGAAAATGTATTTAGAGAAACAAAATCATTTTTTTTTGTGGCAGGAAGGGGGTTAGTGTTGTCGAGGGTTAAGTGGGAGGGGGTGGGGTGGGGTGCAGGAAATGATTTGAGATGTTACTGAGGTAAAGAGAGTGGAGTTATTAGGCCCGATGATTGCCAACAAAGTAACTTTGAAATTCCCCAAAATGTGCCGAAAAACAATGTTCTCTCTCCTTTTCAAATATTCATAAACCACAATCAACACAAAAATCTCATCTCGCTGCCCCACTTATTTCCCACCTCTCTCTCTCTCTCTCTCTCTCTCTCAGTTCCTCCGAAATGAGCTCATGCAGCAAACTCGCTCATGCAGCAAACTCGCTCATGCAGCAAACTCGCCGAGGTAAGCCCCGGTTTCGACCATGGAAGATTCATCAAATCCAACGGTGGGGAAGGATTCAGCGAATGTGCTGACCTCGTCCCTGAGGGCTCGCAAGTCGGGGTGAACGTCGAGGCCCTTTGTAGCACATGCCTCCCTGAATCCCTTTAGCTTCTTGCCTTCCTCGGTTGCCTTTAGATCGCAGGCGATGGCGACAGCCCTATCGAAGAATTCTGCGACGATTTCAAAGTCCGCTTCCTCGAGTCCGCGCGAGGTGAGAGCTGGTGTGCCCATACGGATTCCTCCGGGTGTGAGCGCACTCTTGTCCCCGGGGATGGTGTTCTTGTTGGTGGCAATGGCGACCATCTCAAGGATTCTCTCCACGCGAGCACCATCGATGTTCCTTGAAGATTTCAGATCAACCAGGCACAGGTGGTTGTCGGTTCCTCCACTGCAATGAATGTATGTGTAGAGGATGAAGGTGAATGAATGGTGAATAAATGTTTAGAAAAAGACTGTACGTGACGTGACACACTATACGAAACTTACGACACACGACACGACACGACACGACACGACACGACACGACACGACACGACACGACACGACACGACAACTATATTCAGAAATATCATCAACATCATCAACATCATCAACATCATCATCAACATCATCAACAATAAAACTCACCTGACGAGGTTGTAGCCGCGTTTGGTGAGTTCCTCTGCGTAGTGGAAGCTGTTGCTGATGACCTGCTTCTGGTAACTAACAAAGTCTGCGCTGTTGGCCTGCTTAAGAGCGGTAGCAAGGGCGGTGATGGTGTGGTTGTGCGGTCCACCCTGGAGCCCGGGGAAGACGGCAAAGTTGATCTTGTCCTCCAGGTCGTAAACGATGTCCTTGCCCTTCTTGTCCTGGCCCTTGACACCCTTGCGGAAGAAGATCATGGCGCCCCTGGGTCCTCGGAGGGACTTGTGCGTGGTGGTCGTGACGACGTCAGAGTGGTCAAAGGGGGAAGGGATGAGCTTGGCAGAGACAAGCCCGCTGATGTGCGCCATGTCAGAGAGAAGGTACGCGCCGGTGGCATCCGCAATCTCGCGGAAGCGACCGTAGTCGATCAGACGGGAGTAGGCGGAGGCGCCGCTCACGATCAGCTTGGGGCGGAAGAGCTCCGCGCTCCGAGCAACGCCCTCCATGTCAATGTAGCCAGTCTCCTCGTTGAGCCTGTAGGGCATGCTCTCAAAGTAGGTGCTCACAGCACTGATCTTCTTGTTGGGCAGCTGGTACCCGTGGGACAGGTGGCCGCCGTGGGGGAGATCCAGAGCGAGGATGCGGTCGTGGGGGGCCAAGAGAGCGGTGTAGACCTGGAAATTAGCAGGAGAGCCAGAGAGGCTCTGCACGTTCACACCCCACTCAGCGGGGTCCAGGTCGAAGGCCTCAAGTGCTCTAGTGGGTGGAGAAAAGAAAAGAGAGAAGTCGAAAAGCGAGAAGTCGAAAAGCGAGAACAAGAATGAGAATGGGGGGTCAGGATCAGCATTCACAGCATTCACAGCATTCAAAAAATGCACCAAAAGATGCACCACCCTGCACAAGACTGCACCTTTTTGCTTTGCTTTTCCCTTTTCCCCAGCCATGCGAAAAGACACTCAATTAGCCACTCACCTGCTCCTGCAGAGCTCCTCAACCTTGTCGATGTTCTCGTTACCGCCATAGTAGCGCTGGTAAGGGTAGCCCTCACTGTACTTGTTTGACATGACGGAGCCGAGGGCGTCAAAGACCGACCTGGACGTGAAGTTCTCGCTGGCGATCAGGTTGAGCGAGGATCGCTGCCGTGCTTTCTCCAACTCCATCATGCCCGCGAGCTCGGGATCCGTCTCTGTGAGCGGCTTGTTCAAGGCGGCGGCCAGGGCACGTCCACCGCCACTGCTGGCTCGGCGACCCGATTCAACCAAAGCCTGATGGCCCCCCCTCTTGAGGAATAGCGAAGTAGCAGCAATCATGATTAGCGAGGATATAGCAGAGTAGAATCGATACTGAAAAATATGCTTTCACAGGGCCGTTTGAAGAATTTATCTCTGTGTTTTCTTCCCAGTCACAAATAGAGGGCGTCAGAGTCATTTATTCAACTTGGAACCACAATTTTACGTGATAGCAACGTTTCACATCAATAGACACTTACATACGATTTTTTGCTCACAAATTCCTTTGGGATCCTCTCCTCCGTGAACCAAGATTGGTCGTTTGACTTCGTTGCTTTTCTTCCCCCGCTAGAGAGCATGATTAGCCTCAGAACTACAACTCTCCTCCTCTTTTTCGCGGCATATAAGCCCACAACCTCAGCCCAGCTCGTCGACATGAACCACAAGCAGCAGGCAGAGTGCTTGAAATCGGTTGAGAACTACGTGCAGAATATCACGGACACTGCGTCTGAGTGTGAGGGCTTGATGGCTGCTTACAAGGATGGCTGCTCTCCCTACAATGATTTCGACGACGATGTAATACTTGTCGACGACGACCGCGACGTGCCTCTGAGGTCTTACACACGGCATTGGCAGAGAACAGTGCCATGGCAGAAAAAGCCAATCCCCAAGGCTCACAGCACCTGTTGCCAAAAGCTCATCAACTTATACCACCAGCGGTGTAACTCCTCCGAGGAGAGCGAGCTCACTGACAGGCGCCTGATATCGATAATACTGATGCTCATAGTCGCCTTCTTCTCGCGTAGCTTTGTCAAGTCCAAGAAAGTAACCTGGCTGCCCGAGGCTGCCGCCTGCATTCTCGTGGGGATGTTTGGCGGGGCGATCATCCGCTATGCTCTGGTCGATTTCGAGTTTTCCTTCGACGAGCGTCTTTTCTTGCGCATTCTTCTGCCCCCCATCTGCTTCGAGGCGGCGCTGTCCATCAACAAGTCCGAATTTAGACGTTTGATTGGTCCCATTCTGACGTACGCCATCGCTGGGACGCTTATCAGCGCTACGTTGACCGGCGCTTTCATCAGGTTTTTGTCAGTATCAAGCATAAATTTCAGCAACCAGGACCTCCCCTGGCCGGAGTGTCTTGCCTTTGGTGCCCTAATTTCCTCCATTGACCCCGTCGCCACACTGGCAATTTTGAATAATCTCGGGGTTCCTTCCACCACAACTCTCTACGTTGTGATATTTGGGGAGTCTCTGCTCAACGATGGTGTGGCTGTAGTGCTGTTCGATACCATCACGACCTTCATGAAAGCAGAGCCGACGCTGGATGCGAGTGATTTCGCAAGCGCGACACTCAACTTTCTTTTTGTTTTTGTGGGCAGCACTTTGGTCGGCTTCGTTTGCGGTCTCTGCTGCAACTTCTATTTCCGATTTATGCACGGTCAGCACCGCCCGCTGGTCGAGATCTCCCTATTCTTCTTGTGGGCGCTACTGCCGTACTACATGTGCGATAGTTTTGGGGGGAGCGGAATTGTGGCCATTGTAGTTTGTGGTGTTGTGATCGACATATACAGCCGGAGACACTTGTCTGTGGTTGCAAAGACCAACGTCAATTTTGTGGTTGAAATCATAAGCGTCACGATGGAGACTGCAATCTTCTGCTACGTCGGAATATTCATTTTCATTGCTGAATACAAATGGAACTTTTTCCTCTGTCTGACAGCTCTTGCCGCGTGCCTGCTGGCACGCGCTCTGATGGTAATTTTCTTGACATTTATCGTCAACCACAGCAATTTTTGTCGGTGCAGCTGGCGCATTTATAGAAATCGCCGTCATTCAAGCAGGGGGTCGCTGAACGAAAGCTTTTTGTCAGATGATGGCGGTAGACTGAGTAAAGTTGGGATGGTGGACGAGCCAAGCGTTGATGCGGGCGCTGACGCCGGCGGGGGCGTTTTTAGGCAGAGCAATAGCATGCTTAGTTTGATCAGCGGGCTGAGCGGGAAGAACGGAATCGGCGACGGCACAAAGTTTGTCAGTGGAAAGACGCAGTTTGTCTTGTGGTTCAGCGGTTTGAGGGGGGCGATGAGCTTCGCATTGGTAGAGAATTTGCTCAACTACGACCAAATACTAGATGAGGGCACTCTTTACAAGAGGGAACTTCGCGCAATGGTGTCAACCTGCGTCTTCGTGACGATTTTCGTTTTTGGCGGCTCAACTCACTACGTCCTTGGAAAGCTGGGAATCGGGGATCCAGACCAAGGCAACAATGACCAAGATTACAACAACAGTAGAGTTAGAGTTGGATTGCGGAAGAGCGGGAGCAGCGAGAACAACCTTTCCATGGGTGATGTTACGCGCGATCTCTACAATATTAGTAGAGCTAGCAGCGACGACCTGATGATCGCCGATCAGAATGACACCGAGGTGTCTCTTCTCAATAACAACGCGCTATTATCGGATGACGGGCTCATGGATGGCTCTCCAAGTCCAAAGATTTCGAGTCTCAAGAACAACCACTTCCGGTGAAGTGTGTTTGTGTTTGTGTTTGTATTTGTATTTGTGTTTGTATTGTATGGTTGTTTGCTATGGCAATGATGGTCAAAGAGAGTATGTGAAAAGTTATAGATTGAAAATTGATTGATTGGGTTTCTTCGAAAACCATTGTTGCACCTTTCACTCAATCTTGAAAAAAACCCTCTTCTTACTACTTCCACGCCTCTCTGCCTTCTTGCTTCGAAACTTACAAGTTACAAGTATTACAATAGCTCCTCCTCTGACTCATCATCATCACCACTCTCGCTTCCGCTTCCACCTTTGCTTCCACCTTCGCTTTCGCCATCCATCAAATCCAAAACTTCGTCAGTTTTTGGTCCGGTCCAAGCGCGAACCCCGCCCAAAAGATTCTGCACCCTGACTGATCTGCCCTCCCCACGGTCCTCAACCAGCATTTCCGTATCCTCTTCCTCCCCCTCTCCTTTACCAATCTTCCTCCGCTTTGATTTTTCCGCAGTGTATTCTTTTTCCTGAGAATTATTCGTCTTGGCCATCTTCATTATCTCGTTGAACTGATTATCATCCTGGTCATGGTCTACATCGTCGCTCTTACCGCCGCCACTGGCAATGGCACCAACGCCTGTGCCCGACAAACCTTCATTACCGCCGTTTGCGGACTCTTTTAGATGACCAAATATGCCACCAACACCCTTTTGCTGCCGGAGCTTTCTTATCTCCTGCAAACGGCGGAAGAGACAAGGAGGGTTAATTTCAGGGCGAAGAAGAAAAGGTGACGATCTTTTGAGTTCTTCGCTCACCTCTTTAAGGCTCTTTATTTCATCCTTTTTACTCTGCAGTACAAAACGAAAGTTCCCCAGCAATTCGTTCTCTCTGTGTTGTAAGTAAGCTTGGAGGTCATTTGCAGTCTGTCTAGAAATCCCAAGGGTGCTGCTGAGCTCCTTGTTCTCCTCCAGCAGCACATTGCACCTGTCTTTGCCCTCCTTGACATGTTTAGAAACGAAGGAGAACAGCTGCAAAAACCGCTCAAAGTCTTGCCCCGCAACTTTGGGGAGGGTAATATTCACAATGCATTTCTGGATGGTCGAATTGGGGATGCGCTGAATTATTTTCATGCTAATTTTGTCACAATATTCCCCAACAAAATGCTCCAGTTCTACAACCAGGTCGCCATCATTCCCTCTCGATTCTCCCATCACCCCTCTACATACAGCGTCGATCTTCTTTTCGCTAATATCTTTGCTGTAAAATTTCATGCCATTTTCTCTCGAGATATTCTCATCTCCGTAAACAACCAAGCCGTCCGTGCAGAAAATTGAGCAGTTCAGACCGAGCATATTTGAGCCCACTGTACTGATTATATAAACGTCACGGTAGCCACCACCATTATCATTACCATTACCAGGGAATTTACAATTGGTAGACCAAACACAAACCATTTCTTGGAGGGAGGGAAGGGAGTGAGTGTCGATGTTAAGGTGCCAAGACAATTTTCTATTGCAAATACCACTTCTTGGGTTGAGCCCGCCCGCCGGGGAGAAAAGCAATAATATAATTGTTGAAGAAAGCGTAACTTTTGCGCGAAAGAGAATTTTCGCAAATAAATTTGTGAGGGGCTGAAAATCCCCATTTCGCCACGTTATTCTTTTGGACGCCATGCAGGCACGCAACATGAGGTTTTCCGTGATATTCTCACTAGTAACTCTCTGTACGTTGTGCACACCTCTCTCACTCTCCAGTGACTTACTACCGAAGATGCGTCATTTCCTGGACGAAAGCCCGACACCTTATCACGCATCGCAGAACCTGGCATCGACATTCTTCAGCGGATACACACAACTTTCTGAGATGGAAGACTGGAGCGGAAAATTGCAGCCTGGTGGCTCCTATTATTTCCTCCGTGAAGGAACATCGATTGTGGCATTTCGAGTGGGCAAGAAAGTGACCACCTCTTCCCTGAGTCGCTTCAAAATAACTGCGGCGCACACGGACTCTCCCAATCTACGCTTGAAACCGTTCAGCAAGAATTCGAAAACCGCCCAGTCTAACCTCCAGCGAGTAAACACAGAGTGCTACGGGTATGTCCTGCAACGGGTGGGGGGGGAGACGTTATTTTTATTTTTTTACTAACTTACCATGCGTAAAAACTAAACTTATTTACTAACGGATGGAAACACACACACACACACAGAGGAGGATTGTGGCACACATGGTTTGATAGAGATCTCTCTGTTGCCGGTTGTGTCACTATTCAGAAAGAGGACGGTTCGTTCCAGAGAAAATTGGTAAAAATAAACGAACCACTCCTCCGAATACCGAATTTGGCCATTCATCTGACGACCGCTGATGAGCGTAAAGCATTCGAGGTCAACAAGGAAACCCACCTCGCACCTCTCATCTGCAGCCAAATTGAGAAGAAGATTAACATGAACGTGAACGATTCTGACGATGAAAATAGCGCGAACATATCTTGGGAGAATAGGCAGAATTCCGCCCTCATGCAAAAACTTGCGACGGCGGCTGGTTGTGCCGAGGGGGAAACAATCAAAGCCTTTGATTTAAGCCTTTTTGATACACAACCGGCGTCGATAATCAACGGTGAGCTGCTCTCCTCCGCTCGGCTGGACAATTTGGCGAGCTGCTACGTGCTCGCTAGGGCTCTCGCCGAATCTCCAATCGAAGAGGACGAGGGCGTGTCCATGTTCGTTGGATTTGACCACGAGGAGGTCGGAAGTAGTTCAATCGTTGGAGCTGGATCAACTCTGATATCAGACGCTACACGTAGAATAGGCGATGCGCTGTTGGCCGGGCACAGCGATGCAGCGCATAGAGTGCTGTTGAGACAGTCATTCTGTCTATCTGTCGACCAGGCCCACGCGATTCACCCCAATTATGCTTCGAAACACGAACCGGACCACGCTCCCAAGATCAACGGTGGTTTGGTAATAAAGCACAACGCGAACCAACGCTACTCGACGAACAGGGATGCGCCATCCCTCCTTCTGCGCGAGATCGCATCGAAAATGAATGCCTCCAAGGATGTACTCTCGCGCACGGGTCTGCAGGAGTTCGTTGTGAAAAATGACTGTGCCTGTGGCAGTACCATTGGCCCAATTTTGAGCACTCAAACGGGCATCACAACTGTCGATGTTGGTATGCCGTCGCTTTCTATGCATAGCATAAGAGAGGTAATGGGCGTCCGTGACGTCTCTCACGGATTCGATTTTTTTCAGGAATACTTTAAAAGTTTTGACGAGGTCGCCGCTAGGGTTAAAATTTTCGAATGAGACCAGTTTTTTTTGCCAAATATACATACAGCAATAGTTACTATTAAACTTCACGCTTCGTTCGCTCGGCTTCGCTTCCTCCTTCACGCGGCTTTCTCCTTGATGTTGTCGTCTGCTCCAATATCTTCTAAAATCTCGTCGATTTTGTGAAACTGAAACTGCCACCGAGGGTACAAGAATTGTCTCAGGTCGAATCGGTTGTCATCGGGGCTGTACGCTTCCGCATGATACGCGGGTGTTATGGTGCACATTTTGTGGCGATTGATGCCGTAATACGTGAAGAATCGCTTCACTTTATCAGCTATATCACTTTTGGAGAGCTTATCGCCCCACTCAAAGCACAAATTCTTGAACATGCTGACGGGCCCGCAGCGAGCGAGCTTCCTCAAACGGCCAAAATAACCCAATTCCTCGTAGGTCATTCCCATGTCTTCTTCGTCCGTTTGGGTGTGCTCTCCACTCCCCCCTGTCGGTCGGAGTTCGGCCGAGGGAGGGGCGTCAACGACCTCCGTTAAAACTGTATATCCGTATTTGTCTCCTGCCCATCGGAGGAGTCTCTTCAGGTCGAGTTTGCTGATGGCGCCGATCGGGTTGAGATCGGCACTCGAGCAGTCGTACTTCGTCATGTAACCCCTCAGCCCTTCGTCCACGTTTGCGCTCCCAAGAACCAGCAGAAATCCTTTGTCGTCGCGCGTCCATGGGATGAGCTGCGCTAATAGGTAGGCGAGGACCATTCTCAAGCGAGCTTGCACATTCTGTAAGGCAAGATCCTCACAGTTTGTGCCGCCGAGCGAGGAGAATCTGGGCATTTTCCCCGTCGCCAGCTGAAAGACTGCCAGCACTGCAGAGATCATCGCATCGATGTTCAAAGTGAGATGGTACGAATTGATGACTGATGAGAGTTTCTGGGCCCGCACTTTGGTGGCGTTCCCGCTGTTGCTCGTTCCCATGTAACAAGTGCTGAGAATTTTGTTTGCCATTTTCTCGGGCGAAAAGGTAAAGACATCATCCCCTAGATTACACACCCGCCTGACTTCCGCAGCTACCTCGCCCGACGAATCTTCGTTAGCAGCATCGCATACAATATTGCACATTATTCCAACAATGGCTGCAACCGATGATGAGTCCGCCCCACCGCTCAGCGGCAAGAAGAACCCGCTCGCACCACTTCGCCTCAGGTAATCCCACAGCCAGCACGCAGGACCGAACGCACACTCCTCTTCAGGGCTGTGGATCGTTATTTTGATTGGTCTGTGAAGTGAGTGTCGAGGAGTTAGGTTGTTAGGTTGTTAGGTTGTTAGGTTGTTAGGTTGTTAGGTTGTTAGGTTGTTAGGTTGTTTCGTGATAGTCGGCTTGGGCTGGTTAGTCAGCTTCTCTACAACTCCTCGCTCACCTTGTCGGCCTGCAGAATTTGTCACCCAGCAGTTTCAGCTCAGGGGGCGCAGTGACAAAAGGGAAAGGATTCGTTCTCGAAAGCTCGGCGGCCTGGTTCCCAAAGGAAGGCATCGAGGCGCGATAACTTCGGATATCGTCGATATCCATCGTAGCCGAGACAACCTGAACATCTTTCACATCAAACTGCTTCGCCTGGGCAAGGACATTGCCGTTGCAGGCAATTAAACTGCATCCATCGTAATACAACCTGCCGCCGTCGCACCCACGTTGATTGGAGTACAAATAAATCCCCCCGCATTTTCTCGTCGCACTGACGATCAGCTCCAGCCTCGTGTCCAGCTTTCTCAGCTCATGGTGGCTACCACTACCGTTGGTCACTATGTCCACACCGCTAAGAGCCATGGTGATATGTGGGGAGTTGGGCGCCCAAAGCTCCTCGCATGTTTCCGATCCAATCCTCACATTATCGGACGTCACGATGGCACCGACGCCAAAAGGTACAACGACCGTACTCTCTACTTTCTCATTGATATTATTTGCACTCCCGACCCCTGTCTGGTCCACTAAATTAGACCTCCTTACCCTCGCTGTGTACTCACTCGGGACAATAAACTCATCCAATTTGTTGGGAACAGATACACGAAAGGGAGTAAAATAGCGACTCTCCCTGTAGTTTCCGTTGTCCGCCATGGCGCACTTTGGTCGAATAAGCAGTATCTGTCGATTGAATACAAGGATGCGACAATTATACCGAACAGAGCGGTGCAAAACGGGCATCCCAAAATCACAGAGAAGTCCATCGGTACAGCCAGCAAGCACAATATCCGCAAGTGACTCCCAGCAATGTGTAAACGTGTCCGTTTCGAGGAAATGATCCTCACAACCATAGCCACAAATCTCAAGCTCAGGACCGAGGCGATATGACGACTTATTCTCTTTGGCTTGTCGGCATGACTCGATTATCCGCTTTGCATTGCCGGTGAAATCCATCGCCCATTGGTTCAGATTGCACGTTGATAGTGTTACAACGTTCCTGCGCAGAGAGAGAGAGAGAGGGAGAGAGGGAGAGAGAGAGAGAGAGAGGGAGAAGCCACGGGTTAGCGTTTGTGTACGGATCAGTAAATTTGATCGTGATCGGTCAATTCGGGTTGTAAATTTAGGTCAGACAAAATTATGCAGTCAATGGAATTAATCCGTGGGAGACAATTGGCAAACCCTGTTTGACAAGCCCGCGCCCACCCCACTCCCAAATCGCGCTTTGTGACCCCTCAATTTCCCCAGAACAAATAAGGGGGGCTCAGCTGAGAGAATGAGACAGGGGGATGCAAGAGACGGGAGGATCGCATAGAACAAAATGCCTGGATATTTGCAGGGATTTTCGGACGCACATTTTAATACTTCTGAAAGTTGTTCATATATAGATAGGGACCGAGTTAGATGAAATTTACAGCAAAATTTAACTGTTAGGATGGAGAACTGGAAACATTTCGTCTTTGGACAAGGACGACAGAAGAACAAAGCTCAGACGGACGTTTAATGCATTTATTTTTCAGAAATATATAACCAACAGCACTAATTTTTACACACCAACCTGCTGTACGTCTTATTTTCCCCCATCCTATTGATCCTGTCTAATCAAAGACAGCATTCCCTATCGTGAGCTGAGTCGTCAGAATGCCGCCTGCTGATTGGTTGCGGGTCCTGTCTGGCGCCGAGCGGGTTCTGTCGCAAGGAGCCCGACAAGGCGTGAAGGCTGGCTCGTTGCGATCGATTGAGATTTTTGGGTACGGTGTGCAGGTTGTTGAGGGGATGGAGCGTGTTTTCCGTGACCAGGAAAAGTTGAGGAGAGAGGGAGAGGAAAGTATGGGCTCGCCATCGCCATCGCAATCTCAGCCTTCACCAGAAGGAACATCGCAACCCGATCAACCTTCTTTTTCATCACCTCCAGTTAACGAACCCCCAACAGCAAGAGCAACAGCAAGAGCAACAGCAAGAGCAACAGCAAGAGCAACAGCAACAGCAACAATATCGACACCAACACTAGCATCAACATCACAATCAACACAACCACCCCCACCACAACAAAAACAGAAAATAATCAATCAAAACCCTGTCCCGTCATCTCCCATCTCTCGCGTGTTCAATTTTGCTTCTCTTGCCGTTGGTCTGGCAACCAACACGGCTTACGAGTCAATTCGACGTAAAACCTCCTCGTCGGACGACACCTTTGAGTATTCTTCCTCTATAAATTCGGCGAACGGCAATCTTCTTGCTGCGACCCTTTGCAGGATGCGCGGTGCGGCGATGAAACTCGGTCAAATGATGTCGATCCAGGACTCTTCCCTGTTGCCCCCGCCTCTTGCGGACGCCCTGGAGCGCGTTCGGGAGGGCGCCGATGCGATGCCACAGAGCGAGCTGGAGGCGGAGATGGAGAAGGCATTTGGCCAAGGCTGGAGGGAGAGCAAGTTTGTGAGCTTTGACGAGCGTCCAGTCGCGGCGGCTTCCATAGGACAGGTACACCGGGGGCGAATACTGGACACCATTGTTGGAACACTGGACACCAGTACACTGCTATCGCGTGACAGTGATGATGAGCACACCGAAGTTGCAGTGAAGGTCCAGTATCCTGGCGTTGCCAAGGCAATTTCTAGCGATCTGGGGAATTTACAGAGGTTAGTCAATCTGACCGGGTTGGTGCCCAAGGGCGTGTTCATCGACGAAGTAATCAAAGTGGGTCGGGAGGAATTAGGGAGGGAGTGCGACTATGAACTCGAGCTACAAAACCAGGAAAGGTTTCGCGAGTTGGTTTTGGCCGACGAAGAGCTCTGCAGACTGAACGTGTCTGTACCACGCCCGATACGCTCTCACAGCACAAGGAACGTCCTGACGACCGAATTCGCCCGTGGATTTACAATTGACAAGTGTTGCTCGCTCGACCAATCCACGAGAAACAACATTTCCCGTGCTGTATTGCGCCTGACTCTCATGGAGCTCTTCGAGTGGCGGTTCATGCAGACGGATCCCAACTGGGGCAATTTTCTATTTGACCCCTCGACCCATACTCTCCATTTGATAGACTTCGGAGCGGCTCGCTCCTACTCCGATACATTCACGAAAAATTACTTGAAAATAGTCTGGGCAGCCAGCAACAACGATGTGGCAACAATGATGGATGTCAGCCACGAGATGAAATTCTTGGAGGGGGGAGAGAACGAGACCATGCTGGAGGCTCACAAGGACGCTGGACTGGTCCTGGGGGAGCCATTTCGAACCCACGAGCCGTTCGATTTTGCGAGGGCTAGGATAACCACGAGGATAAGCGAGCACTTTCAGACCTTTACCAAGCACCGGCTCATCCCCCCGCCCCCTGAGGTGTACACATTGCATAGAAAGCTGGCCGGATGTTTTTTGCTCTGCGTTAAGCTTGGCGCGACTATCCCGTGTCGCGACATTCTTGAGGAGGTGGTCGAGGCGCAGGCGAGTAAAGAAGGGAGCATCATGCATAACTGAAAAGTGAGAGCAGAGGAACAGAAACAGAAGTACTTAGACTTTTAGGTAGAAAAAAATGAAATAAAAATGCAAAAACCTTTTCTGTAATGGAAAACCAGTTGCCAGAAAACAGTTGCCAGAAAACAGTTGCCATTCATTTTCATAACTGCAGTTAGTTAGGTACCACCTACGTTTGTTGTCTAAAAAGAAGACCTTTATGCGAACATAACACACACATATAATATATTACCACCATCTTACCACTCTCACTGCTCACTCGCCCCATCCTTTGAGCCGTTGAGCCATTCAATCTTGGGCCAGCCATCTTTTGGTGTCTCCACTTTCTCCCCCATGTGGGCACCGACGTGTTTATTCATCGAAAACATGCTGACGGTTGAGTTTCCCCCCATGATCGCCTTGAAGTTCTCATCGCAGACGATCTCCCGCTTGTCGTTGGGGTTTTGGAGGTTGTTCTCTCGGATATAGACCCACAAAGCTTTGACCACTTCATATCGACCAAGGGCAGGCACTCCCCTGCAGACCTTCTTCAGCGCGTCGCTCAAATTGTTCCTTGGCGTGCGGTTCGGCGCGTTCGGATCCTTCTGTTTCTTCTTGGCCGGGGATTGAGATTCACCCTCTCCAGCCTTCCTTTTCTTCGAATTCGAAGTGCCAGATTTCGACTTGGAAGATTTCGACTTGGTCGATATTGATGACTTCTTGGTGGTGGCCTTTGGCTTCTCGGGTTTCTTCGGCTTTACCTCTTCGTCCTCTTCTGGCTCATCCTCAATTTCGTAAAGATTGTCCGTGAGCAGCCTCGCCATCTTGAACATGGTCGTCTTCTTCCTTTTGAAAACTTTCTGCAGCAATTCATCCCCAACAATCTCCCGCTTGTCCTTGGGGTTTTGGAGATTGTGCTTACGGATGTATTCCCAGACCATCTTCGTCACGTCGCCCCTGGTGGCGGATTCAACGCCCCCACACACTTCCGATAGTGGAGCCGAAAGCCAAAACTCCTTTTGTTTTCGTTTTTTTTTGTTCTTCACACCACCATCATTGTCATCATTGTCATCATCATCATCATCATCATCATCATCACTGTTGCCAGCATCTGAAGAAGACGCCTCCTCATCGTTCGCCCCCGCATTCTTTTCGCTGATGAGCTCTTGAATAAATACCTTCACCTGAGCTTTCCATTCACGGCAGGTTTCGCCGTACTCTGCAACGAGGCGGTCCAACACTTTGTTCACCGTCAGGGAGTCAAGATCTTCCGCCTCAAGGACGGCAGAGACAGATGCTCGAAGCGACGCCGGCGGAGACGAAGAAGAATCAGTGGGGATCGACATGTCTTCAATGAAGAAGATGGACGACAGACTCAAAGATTCGAAGAAAACACCATCTGCAAACTTCGACGAATTTCTGCTGGCCATATAATTAATCCAGTACTGGAACAAGTATTTCGCACCGAATTTTTACAACTACCCTCCCCCCTGCTAATCTACTTCGCATAACATCGATAAATTTCGCTAAAACTTCGACAATCAATCATCGAAAAACCAATCGAAGGACGAGCTCGTCATTCCACTCTTTTCCCACTGCCCCTTCCTCAGCCCGGTTTATTTTTGACAGAAAACCCTTACGCCACAAAGGTTACAATCCTCTTCGCGCTCCTTTGTCCTAGAATTTCCAGAACAATTTCCAGAACAACGACGATTGTGCAGGAACTTTCACCTTAAAAATGTCGACAGCACAAGCACAAGCACCACCCCTTTCTAAGCCAGTCATATTTGGTACTGCTGGCCTTGGCGGGATTGGGGGATGGATTGTGGTGCATCCATTCAATACGATTGCAGTCCGCTCTTCCCTCGCTTCCACCGTGGGCAAGCCCTTCTCCTTGGCGTCCATGATAAAGAAGGAGGGGCCGCTGAGTGTCTATAGTGGGCTGTCTGCCGGAATCGCAAGGCAGCTTGTGTACGCCACCTCCCGTTTCGGTCTCTTCGAGACGTTCCGCGACAAGCTGCACCAGGCAAGGGGCAAGACTGACTTTACGGGAAGGGTGTCAGTCGGTGCCGTCACGGGGGGAATCGCTGCCTATTTGTCTTGTCCCATGGAGGTTTGCGTCGTCAGGATGTCCAACGACGCCACTCTACCCGTCGAGAAGCAAAGGGGATACACTTCCGTCGCCAATGCGGGGGCTAGAATATTGAAGGAGGAGGGTTTATCCGCTTTCTGGAGGGGGAGCACCCCTTTTGTGCAGCGTGCCATGATGGTAGGTGTATTTCAGGTTGCCACATACGACCAATTCAAGACAATGTACGCCAAGCAATTCGGACAGAAGAAAGACTCAGTCACCAACGTCTTCTGCGGGGCTATGACGAGTGGATTGCTGTACTCCCTGGTGACAATGCCCCTGGAGTCCATGAAAAATAGGATGGCCAACCAGGTGGCAGGACCGGATGGGAAGCTCCCCTACACTGGAACTATGCAGGGATTTAGGAAGGTTGTGGGAACGGAAGGGGCTCTTGCTCTATACAAGGGGTATTTGGCTTATTACGGGCGATGCGGAGGCCACACAGTTACCATGTTTTTGTTTGTGCAGATTTTACGTGATTTTTACAGGGAGTATAGTGCTTGAGCTTGAGCTTGAGCTTGAGCTTGAGCTTGAGCTTGAGCTTGAGCTTGAGCTTGAGCTTGAGCTTGAGGAGGAGGAGGAGGATGATGACGATGATGATGATGATGATTGAGGAGGGTGACGATTGAGGAGGGTGATGATTGAGGATGACGATTGGGGATGATTGAGGTTGACGATGGAGATGACAACAAGCGGTTTATCGCTTTAATTTTGTAGAGATATGCAAGAGAGAAATAGAAGAGATGAAGTGTTTGTGATTACAATCAATTGTTCTGGATGAATTCGCTTGGTTGCTTGTCGGCAAGAACTCACTCGGTCTGTTCATAGTTTTTAATATATTTAATTGTAGTCTCGCGTCGGCTTCTTCAAACAAGTGCCTACTTTCTACTTTCACACACTTGCACTTTATACTTTTCCACCAAGGTAATGGCTCACGACGACGACACCAGCAACTCCAACGTTATCCCACTCCCCCCCCAAACCCTCAACCACCGCCGCCGCCGCCGCCGTCCCAACCTTAAGCTCCTCCCTGCAGCTCGCAGTGAAGTACGTGACGACGAAAACCGCCGCCGTCCCAAACACGGTCTTACTAGTCTGTGACCCCCACCTTGCATTCAAGCCCAAACGTGACATGCCCTTCCCCACCAGGGCCCCCGCCGGGTCCGCGAAGAACACGGGCCCCAATATAACCGGATCCATTCGTAGGAAGAACCACAACGACACAATGACGAGATACGCTGTCACGCCCACGTCTTTCGGCCGAGTGAACTTGAACTTGACTGGCGAGTCAGGCAGCCAAGTCATGAGGATGGAGGAAACCGAGACGAGGTAGACAAAGTGCCTGTCGAGGGACTCGTTAGGGAGGAGGTGGAGGATCATGTAACCGCAGCCTGTGTGGACCAGCTTTCGTGTTAGGAAAGAATTGAGGGGTAGGTAGTGGAGGGCCACGAGATATAAACAAACGAGAGGGGGGAGGTGGAGGGAGGGGGAGGAGAGGTAGGTTGAAGAGAGGGAGGACATGTTGTGTCGAGGGGAGGGTAGATCTCAGCTTGTCGACTTCGATGAGAGTCAATGAGCGTAGTGAAAGTTCTCGTAAGCTTTTGAACG
>ERZ651776.2652-NODE-2652-length-18994-cov-8.118465_pt1 | contig 18994 bp, 10 predicted proteins | sample MGYA00514761_ERZ651776 | MGnify/ENA metagenome assembly ERZ651776 | reverse complement strand
CAATTCTCTCTTTCTCTCTTTCTCTCTCGCGAGAAACTTGAGACGAAAAAGCTCTCACGACCAAGTCCGTTTCCCGGTCGTTGAGATGTTTTTATTTGTCGTCTTTCACGTCTTAAAATCATATTTGTATATCTCCTCAAAATTACAAAAGTGCAAAATCAAACCACGATGTCTCCCCCTGCGGTGGAGCCGGCGGTAGCAGCTGCACGACGAAGGATATCATCACTAAATTCACATTTGTGTTCATCTTCGAGTCTTTCTTCTACTTCGTCGTCGTCTTTATCAACGCGTATCTTTGTTTCCGATAAAGTACAAACCGCATTAAAAAACAACATTCCGGTTGTCGCTCTCGAATCGACAATCATCTCGCACGGCATGTCATACCCGGAGAACTGCAAGTGTGCCACGGAGGTTGAAGATATCATCTCCTCAAAAGGATGTGTACCAGCTACAATTGCCATAATTGACGGGTACGTCAAAGTTGGACTCACGCGAAAAGAAATCGATAAATTAGGTAAGGAAGGAGCTAGGGGTGATGTGCAAAAAGTCTCTAGACGAGATATCGCTCCGATTTTAGCGAATGCGTCGCTGTCGGAATCATCACTTGGTCGATTAAAACTTGGTGCAACTACGGTTTCGGCGACTTTATTAATCGCAGACATGATGAAAATCCCCGTTTTTGTTACGGGCGGCATCGGAGGCGTTCATCGAAACGCAGAGACGACTTTTGACATATCGAGCGACCTCATCGAGCTATCTCGTGCGAAGAACACGGTCGTGGTGTGCGCGGGAGTCAAATCTATTTTAGATATAGGAAAAACGTTAGAGGTTTTAGAAACGTTAGGTGTCACCACGGTTGGGTACAAGACGACCGCGTTTCCGGCTTTCTTTACTCGTGATTCAGGCTTTAAACCATCGACGTTCGTAAACTCGGCCGAGGAAGCGGCAAATCTCATCGATGCGCGAAACGCTCTGCGATTGAACAGTGGAGTATTGTTTGCCGTTCCAGTACCAGAACAGTACGGAAAAGCGACTGGTGCTGAGATTGAGCGTTGCACGACGCAAGCGATTCGGGAAGCCAAGAGGCGGAGGATATCCGGACGCGATGTTACGCCGTTCTTGCTCAAACGAATCGTCGAGCTCTCGAAAGGAAAGAGTTTAAGCACAAACATAGCTCTTGTTAAGAACAACGCGGAAGTTGGGGCAGATATAGCAATTGCACTGAAAGATATGCGGCGCAGCGCAACTTAGCCATTAGATATACGTGTAGCCCAACCTAATTAAGAACGAATACGAAAAAGCGCGTATTATTTATTTTCAATATATCTATTACAACTGCATCGCGAATTCAATCACCGAGGTGACTTTTTCTGGTTCGACTGAGCCGATCTTGGCCTCTACAATACCATCGATTACGTGTTCGAGTTCGGAGAGGTAACTTCGCATTTCCTCGGGCGCGATTTCTCTCTTCGCACTTTCGCGAAGATACTTCTTTATGCGCTCTTCACAGACGCGTCGACGCAGTCGCAAAGAGAAGAATTCCCGACTCGTTTCCCATTCAACGACTGCTTTGATTGCCCTCTTGTGAAGCATGACGCCCGGAGTATCGTGTAAAGCAGCGAAATGAACGGCGAGTTGTTTCATCGTCGGCGTGAGCTGTTTCTGGAGATGACTGTTGTGTTCTAAGCTTTTCACCGTTCGACGCATCGTCTTTACCAAATCGTCTTTTCGAAACTTGATATCGACGATACCTTCCGGTTCCAAAACGCCCCCCTTGGCGCCATCGCTCGCGTAGAACTCCATTTGTTCGGGGTTGATGGATGAATCAATTACTACCCAGGCGCCGCCGCGCAACTCGCCGCCTCGAGGAATGTAAACGAATATCGGCTGCTTGAACTCGCGCAGCGCGTCGACAATGCACGCGCCGTATTTCAAAACCTCTCCGTACATGTCGCGCAGGCCTCCCGCAAATCCTCTCCAATTTGCAAATATAATCAGCGGCAATCCTTCTCGGTTCATATCTCCAATCGCTTGCGCGGTTTTGAACGCGGAATCCGGGAACCACACCTGCCCAGCTTGGGTCTCTTCGCCAATTTGAGCGCCAGGAAACGCCGGGTCAGCCGGTATCGTCTTGTTCACCATTCTCGTTTCAACCGCCACGCACCCTATGGGTAATCCTCCCAATCTCGCGCGTCCTGTGACGACAGTTCTACCCCAATCTTGCATGACTTCCGTGAACGAGTTCGTATCGAAAAAATCGCGCAAAATCTCGCGCGGATCGTACGGCGACTTGGTAGCTGCCGGATCAAACCTCAAAGTTCTGTGGATAGAGTCACCGCCACTTTCGAAAGCATCCGCGTCGTTATCGAGATAGTAAGAAAGTGCTCCGCCAATACTCGCCGGAACGTACGATAGCCAATTTAACACGGCTTTTACGCCCTGAACGTCATCTGGAACAACCATATGAGAAACGCCGTTCGAACCCATCACTTTTGGGCCACCAATTTGCGCGTTTGAAGTGTATACATCTCGTCCTAAAACTTTGTTCAGAGCGCTCGCTCCAGTTAAGATGAGCGGCGCCTCTTGGTGTTGCACGACGCGTTGGCATAATCGCGAGCAATACGCGCCAATGCCTACCGAGCGCGCGGTAACGTATGCAATAGTTACGGTAGATTGGTATGCGCGAGAGGTCGCGGAAGCTATTTCGCCAGAACCTTGAAGGCACTCGACACCTTGTCCACCGCAAATATCCGTAAGCGCGTAGCGAACTTCGTTGTTCTCGAGTAACCGCGTTCCTTTCACGCGTCCATTTGCACCGAGCATCTCGTAATCATCTTCGGAGAGGTAAATGTACTTGAATCCTTTGCGCGGATCTTTCTCGTCTATCCAACACACTTGAAATGCAGCTTTCACGGCTTCGTCGAGGCCAATGCGTGCACCAGAGTTTGCCGAGACGTAGACACACGGTATAGCCAACTCAACTGCCAAGTCCATGGCGGCTCTGTACACGGCGTCTTCCGGCGGCGAAAGCGAGCCCGACATGTGCGTTATATCATTTGACACTAATATAATATCTCTTCCATCGGGATACTCCTTCGTATTTAACGTGAGCTTCCAGCAAACCATGCCGCAATCGTTATGACCGGCAGGGCGGTTCGCTGGCACAAGCTTTCGTTTCTGACCGGGCAAGATTTCTAAAATCGAGCCAATCGACGATCGCGGTGACGTCGGACCATTATTGCCCAATACGCCGCCTGAGTAAGAGCCGCCTTGAAGCGCGAGTTCAACAATTGACGAGATACAGCCACCTTCTTCGTGGAGCACGTTTGCAAAAATCTCCGGGAAGTCATACACGTACGTTGATGATAAGTTTTGAGCAACCATTCTTTTGCGTTGCGTAACGTTTAGGAGCGGATGCGCTTCCGGTACACCCCGATCGAGGGAGGTTTGAATCTTGAACTTTAATCCGGAGGTGTTCAGAGCAACGACAGATCCAGAATCACCGACGCGCACTTCTACGCACACTACTTTTAATCTCTTCAAATCCGCGAATGCTAAGTTAACGAAGGAATCGATGGCACTTTCTACGTGTGGTAAATCTAACTTGTCGTCGGCGCCGACGAGATGGATAAACACGTGATTCCACGCCGTTCTGTGCGAACCGACGGCCAGCTCCAGTGATCCTAAAACATCTGCCAAAACCGAATCTTCTGGTGGTAAAAACGGTGTTTCTTCTGCTGAAATGCCGGAATCTGAATAAGATGTCCTCGACGGCCGGGGGGTGGGGTTCGGTGAGAAATTTACGAGAAGTAAGTCTTTATCGTACACCGCCGCCCGTAAGAAGACGCGACGATCTCTTTGCGGCTGCTTGTGTCCAGGCTTCTTTGGAGTCTCTTCGGCGAGAAAAACACCGATGGAGTAATCCGAAGGCGTGACAAAGTTCGGATTACGCTGCCGAGTTCTGGAATTCAATTTTCCGACGCATTCAATCTTCTCGAAAGGATCGAGTCGATCGACTTCCATGTGAGAAGCTACGTGCGGCCAAAAACCATTCGCGGCGTACATCTCATCAAAGCCATCGGCTCCCGAGGCTGCAGTGCCAGATCTTTTGAACGCAAAGTGATGCGGACGAGCATCCAATGACAAAAGCGTCACGCTCACTTTCGTAATTGTACTAGTAAATGCGCCCGCCAAGTTTTGCCCTGTGACGAAAGCCGCCGCCGCCGCGCGAACTTCCTTTTCATCTCTGCCAACTAATCTGGGATAGGAAATGACAAAAGCAAGTTCCCGCGGACTTAAATCCGACGCTTCTGGTAATGCTGCTACCGCTTGCCCGAGAGACGGCGCAAACAAAACGATAGAATCTGAACCGTTCAACTTGACGCTCGTCACCGTCATTTCGGTCCGGCACGGTTCCGGATCGGCACCCGCAATCTTCTTCAAATCCACTCCAGTGGATGAAAACAACGCCTCGATGGCATCAAATCGCGCGGTTTCAGATACACCGTCGAACAGTGAGTCCCAGTTGTATTGCAAGTGCGTGTTTTCAATCTCTGAAATATCGTCATAAGATTCCAATCGCGAAAGCGTATTTTGTTTATCCAAATAGATTCTTCCAACATTTCGAGCGAACGTTTGAGAGCCTGACGGTGTATTATTCGTCGGCGTCGATTCACCTCCACCGGTGTAAGAAAGCGAGGAGTCATCTTCTGAAACTACGGATTGTAAATCAACTTCGCTTCCATACAGCGATCCAGCGCTGCGTAATCCTCGTGAATTGGAGCGCGAATGCCCACCTCCACCTGGCGTGTCGAAAGACTCGTTCAAAGAAAGCTGCGTGAAGGATGCGAACGATTCTTCTCGTCGCACGCGCGATCGTTCTGCGGCTATTTTTTCGCGTCTGGATTGTCTCGAGACTTCTTGCTTCTTTACAATAATTTCGCGCGCCCGTTGGGATAGCTTCTCGTGTCTGTGACCAACGAGGTTCATGCATCTATGCACCGCGGAATGGCACGCGTGGATATCCATAAATCCATTATCGGCAACATAATCTAATATTGTGACTATCAGTTCTGATCTGCGCTCTAACTTCGCGTGCGCGTGTGCGTATTGAGTCACTGTAAAAATATCATCGCGATGCGATTCTCTCAGAAGCATAATTGCGTCTTCAAAGCTCGCGCAGCTCGAGAAAGTCTCTTCAATATCCAAGAACATTTCCATGTATCCAGTCAGCACGCGAGCTTTTGATGAGTGCAATCCACCTTCGTGACGATCGCAGAATTTCGACAAAGATGCAAACGTAGTATCATTCTCTTGTATTATTTTACGAACGTTTTGTACCGCTGATGCTACGGTGTTTGTATATCGAGCCGATTCGCTCGGAGATGATTGCGAAGTTTCAATATCGCACGCGATGAGATGCAAGTCCTTTATCGTCTTTTCGTCTAATCGACTCGCGATCGCGTCGCGTGCCTCTTTGAAATCCTCGAGGACGAGTTCTATCGTACCCAAAACTTCAAATAACTCTCGCAATGGATCGCCGTCGAAGTGATACCCTTGCAGGAGTTGAATCATAGCCGCAGAATTTCTAGAAAACTTATCCAGGTGTGATCCAGCCGCGCTCACCGTAAACTTCCGCGGTTTAGATACCGGAAAGACACCTTTGAATGGTTTTGTGAGCTTCATAGAGCTTGGATCATCGACCACTACTGCGCACAAAACGTCCCCGGGCTCAAGTTGGCTGCCTATTTGCGCAACGTGACTGACGATACCAGAAGTTGTCGATATCAACGGCATAACCGTCTTCATCACCTCGATTTCGCAATACGGTTCGTTTACTTTACAACTTCCTCCGTTCGGAACGAGAAATTTCAATAGTTTTCCTGTGGTATTCGCGCACAATTTGGTCGCGTCGAAATCTTCCGGAAAAAAGCAAGGATATCCGTCGATATGGATTTTCATCCCGACTTTGGACTCTTCCGGGTACACAGTATGAGAGCGGTTATTCAAAATGATTTTCAAACCTCCGTCAAAGAGTTGCAAGGACTCCGCTGCGAGCATTTGGTCGTTGATGTAAATGCAAAAACTTGATTTACTTCCCATGCAGACTTTCAAGGAATATTTAATATCGTTGTATATGAGCTCGAAAGAGTGTTCGCTCAAGTTTGCCATCCAGAGCTCCGGCGGGACACCTCTTCTCAAGCACTGCGCAACCTGCTCCTCGAGCTTTTTAGACTCCGCTGAGGCTTTCAAAACAGCTCCACACGCAATGACGACGTGGTCGGGAAGTTCTGGTGCTCGGTCCCCGATCGCGATCAAGCCGTCTAACCAGGCCGTGTCGTGGACGTTAGCCCTGAAATCATCTTTTTCGAGCAGAGTCATCAAGTACTTTACGTTACAGTGGATTTGTCCTCGCACAGAGAACTCGGATAATGTTTGCACGAGCGCAGTTGAAGCTTCTTCTCGCGTTTCGCGATGAGCGAAAATGTGTCCAAACTGCGAATCGGCGAATTGGTGGACTCCTCCGCCTCCAGAACCAATCGAAAAATTGCCGTTTACGCCAGGCATGGTGCGAAAGTGTAACTCGTGAATGGCACCAGATGTCGGTTTAAACCCACTATCTGGATCTTCGGCGGTAATTCTCCCAGCTACGCAGTGTCCAATCGGTTGAATTGGTTTCGCGGTATCAAAATCAATCGAGCTAACGCCCATAACGTCGCTTTGCGCAAAAAATCTGCGAATGTGTGGGATTTTGTGCAACGGAATGCCCATGGCGATTTGCAGTTGTACTGCAGGAATATTTACTCCAGTAATAGTTTCTGTGACAGGATGCTCCACTTGTAATCTCGGGTTGACCTCTAAAAATGAATACGCCCCGGTAATGCAGTTAAATAGATATTCCACGGTGCCTACGCCGGCGTAACCCACTTTCTTTGCCAAACGAACCGCGCCGCGCTCCAGTTCTTCGCACAGTTTCCTCGGAGCGACGGTAATTGGCCCTTCTTCGATAATTTTCTGATGACGTCGCTGTACAGAACAGTCGCGCCCGTATAAAGCGATCGCTTGACCGTACTGATCTGCCACCATTTGTACTTCCAAGTGACGAGAATTCTGCGACAATTTCTGAATGAAAATTGGACTCATCGGCACTTCCTGTTGCACCTGCTGAAACGAAGCGCGTAGTTCTGCATCGTTGCGAACCATTCGAATACCTTTACCTCCACCTCCTTCGGACGCTTTAATCATGACCGGATATCCGATCGATTCATTGATTACGCGTTCGGCTTTTTCCACGTCTCTGACCGTAGCTTTTGCTAATAAATCTTCCGGTATGGAACAATCGGTATCATCGGCGTTGTTCAAAGTCAAACCGGATCCGGACCAGGGGATGACATCAACACCACACGATTGAGCTAGAATATTCGCACAAATCTTATCACCGACAGCGTCCATGGCTGAACTCGGCGGGCCGAGAAAGGCTATGTTGTGATGGGATAATCCTTCCGGAAGCTTTGGATTTTCGCTGGCGTGCCCCCAACCGGGCCACACGGCGTCGGCGCCACATCTGCGCGCAATTTTTACAATCAAATCGACATTTGCAAAGTTATGCACGTTTGAGCCGCCTTCTACGATGATGTATTCGTCCGCTAATCGAATATACTCCGCGTTCGTTCTTAAATCGTCCTCTGTCGCCATGCAAACCAAATGTAACACATCGTGCGATTTGAACGTCTCGTAAGCCCAGGAGCGTAAACTTCTGATTGCTTTCGTCGCACCAACTGTTATTGTTATTTTATACACAGAAGAGAGAGATAAAAAGAAATGTTATCAGTTGCGTCAAAATAATAATCATAATACACAGTGACCGCGTCTTTGACACAAAATGAACGCGTCCGTCGATTGTGATTTGAGGAAAGAGAGAGAACGAGAGAACGAGAGAACGAGAGAAACGAGAGAAAGAACGAGAGAAGAAAAAAAAAGGAAAAATAAAATAAAGAAAATTGAAGAACGCACGTCCGTTGGATGCGATGAGCACCGTTCGAATCAAGCGATTCCCTCCTCGACTAAAGACATAGTTCTCAAACTCGGCGCTCGACATCGACACTGTTTCAATTGGATGGAAAGTTGTAAAAAGAAGGGTGAGTAAACGAGCGGTCAATACAAATTTCTAATGTTCTAAATTTGTGACACGGAAAAAGTTGGTTTTTATATCCAAGCCAGCGCTCGCGAGTGTGCGCGACGTCGTATCGCGGAAGAAATCCACATCGCGAATGCGATGGTTAAAAATATGAACGAAAGAGTGATGAGTATCGTATACACGCACTGTTTGAGAGTTTACTCGCGTCCAGTCGCACCGCTCCGCGCGACACTTTTTGATTTTCGCTCCGATAACGCTTGATTTTATGCGGTGTTTTTTTTCTGTTTTTCTGTTTTTCCAAACTGCATAAAAGACGAACCAACTGACCACGACTCTCTCTCCTCCAGAAAAGAAGAGAAAAAGTAAAGAGCGCGCGGATGGAGCAAAAAGAGGAGCAGTTTTTAGAGTAAAGCAGTAAGGCGTACATGACTGTTGTTGTTCTCGTTCGTTCTTCTTCTTCTTTCACAGCTACTCAACTTCGCCGTCGTCAACCTCGTCATCTTCGTAAACACCACCGTACTACGAAAACGATGACAACGACGACGAGAAAAACAAGCCTCTCAGCCTCGGGTGCGGGAGAAGCACAACACGGTGGTAAACTATTCATGGGAATGGATTTTGGAACATCCGGATGTCGCGTATCGCTCATCGACGAGCGCGGCGTGCAAAAGTTTGAAACCTCGGTGAAATACACGGATACTCGCGAGGCGAACAACAAAACGTCTTCTTCTTCTTCTTCTTCGTTGACGGCGATTTGGGAAGACGCGCTGTGGACGAGTCTCGAAAATATTCCTAGAGAAACGCGAGAGCGCATTGTATCCGTCGCTATCGACGGCACCTCCGGTACTGTTATCATTGTACATCCCGAGAGCGGCGAACCTTTGTATAAGGCCATGATGTACAATGAAAAGTTTGAAGTTGGCGCGCAATATCTCGCCTCGGAGAGTTGTCGAGTGCCAGACGGCCACGTCACGAGAAGTAGCACTTCTGCGTTAAGTAAACTCGCGCACTATTTCGCAAACGAACATCCAAAACCGAGTTCGTACAAGCTTTTGCATCACGCGGATTGGCTGAGTTATAAATTACACGAGAACATGGGCGTATCTGACTTCAACAACTCTTTAAAACTTGGATTCGATCCGGGCTCCGAAACCTATCCGCAATGGATGTTGGACTTGCCTTTTGCAGAAGCACTGCCAAAGACGATGTTACCTCCTGGTGCACGCATAGGAGTCGTTCAAAACCCTCGCGCGAAGGAATTCCTATCGAATCCTGAGTGCATCGTTTGTACGGGAACGACTGATTCAGTCGCCGCCTTCATAGCTTCGGGCGCGAATGAGCCCGGCGACGCGTGCACATCTCTCGGTTCCACGTTAGCCTGGAAACTTATTAGCGAAGCGCGCGTAGATGACGCTAGCGTTGGTATTTATTCTCACAAAATTGGAGACCAATATTGGTTGGTCGGTGGTGCGTGCAATACGGGAGGAAACATTTTGCGTGCTTTTTTCACCAACGACGAACTCCAATCGTTGACCGATACCATCGAGATGGAAAACATGTTCGAGTTGAATCTATTCGGTGTTCGGGACGCGGATTTTTTCAAAAGTAACGCCGGTGGTGATTTTGGCTTAGAAGTGAGCGATGCGGTGAAAAAATGCGAGAGTGAAAGAGAAACGTGCGAGAACGACGCCGTTTTTTTGTGCAAAATTTTCTCCTCGATTGCTAAGGCTGAAAAGAGGTGCTACGATAACGCAAACGCGATGGGAGCGTCTGAGAAATTGAAGAAAGTGTACACCTCTGGCGGCGGCGCAGCAAATGCGACGTGGTGTAAAATGAGAAGCTCTTGCTTGAGCATTGACAACAAGTCTGGTTCTACGATCGATGTCGTTGCGAGTGAATACACCGAGGCTTCCTACGGCACCGCGTTGCTCGCTAAAAAAGGTTATCATTCGCGATGATACGATAGTTTTTGTGGTATGAAAATTAGTGTATAGCAATACAACGTTCGTTTTTTACGCGATATCTTCTTCTTCGCGCGTGAACAACGCCTTTACACGTGCACAATCGCTCGATCGTTCGTTTTTTCCTCTAATCCTTAGGAAGAAGAGTTTCTTGCGCTCCTTCGGCGTCTTTCGGCGCGTCATTCTCCACGTCCACGTCTCCCCAAACTGAATCGCCAAACTCTTCTAAATTACACTCGTCTTTTGAGTAGTCTTCCCCGGGGATATCCGTCGTGTATATGTCTAACTTTTCTCTGAGCATCTTTATCTTTGAAATAGAGACGGAAAACTCTTCCACGCGTCCTTTATTGCCTTTGTACATGATCATATACGGCAACACTTTCACGCCAAGCGTCTTGCACATGTCTTTGTTCTCGTCAAAGTTTACTTTCAACAGGACCATCTTCCCGTCAAACTGTCGTCCCATTTTGCACAACTTCGGATACAGAGCTCGGCAAGCTCCGCACCACTTGGCGTAAACGTCCACGACGACCAGTTTATCTTGGTTATTGCACAATGCCTCTAAAAGTTCCGGCGTCCCGTTTATATCTATCATATTCGGCGAAGCATCCTTCAGCCACCACTCGTTCTTGGCATCTATTCTTCCCATGTTCATTTTTAACAACGAGCCGCGTCGAGTGAGATTACTACTGCAGCCGTTATTCGTGTTACACTTCATTCGTCTTCTTGCCACGTCTTTTTGTTTTTGTTTTTGTTGTTGATTATTATTATTATGTTGTTGTCCTCCCTTTAAGGTGCAGCGCGTTTGCATCAAAGTCTTTCTCGAATTTTTCCGCACTGGCGATGATGACGCAGGCTTGCCACCAATCAAGGCAATAGTTTGTGACACCGGTGCTGTCAACATATTCTTCTTCTTTTTCTTTACTTTGATGAGTGCGTCGTGTGTTTACGCGCGCTTTTATTCTTTTTCTTTTTCTTCTAGAAACTACTTCTTCCTCTTTGTCGTCTTCTTCTTCGTCGTCGTCGTGCGAGATTATTATACGGGAGAGAGCGATGAGAAAGCAAAAACCCAAAACAAAATTCACCCAAAACAAAAAAATTCTTGCTCTTCTGATAATCTGCCACAAAACAACAGACAATTAACAGAGAGAGAATTCAGACGTAATTGACGCGACAACCGCGCACAAGAAAGTTGTCCCGCTGCTGTGTGCGCGTGTGTATATCAAATCGTTTCGTAGCGAAGATATTTGAACGACAATGTCGTCGCATCGCGTTGCCTCGAGAGCGGCAGAACAGGACGACGGCGCTTTCGGAGGTGAAGAAGGAGAAGGGAATAATAAGACGCACGCGTTCGATCGAATTCGACGACACGCTGCTCACGCAAAAGACGAATCCGGGAAGGGCACGAAAAATGTCTCTCCAGAGTCGCCGTTGACGTTACAATCATTCCGAGGGGATGTAAACGATAACGTACGCTCTCACGTAGACCCCGCGGAGGAAGAGTACGAGCGCGCGAAGTACGAGGAAGAGGTTATTAAAGAGCGAATTAGAGACCGAGAATCGTACGAGAAAACGGGGAAAATAAAAAGCGTGGGGACTCCGAAAAAGTCCTCGCTGTACAGTCACGCCACGACGACGCAAAGAGGAGGAGGAAATGGAGGCGGACAAAGGATGAACGGAAATCAAATGACGCAAGAAGAGCTCGAAAAGCTGACGTTGGAAGATCTAGCCATCGATTCAGACCCGGAAGACGACGTGGAAAATAATAACGCGCACGGCAGCAGCAGATACAACAGAGGAAGCGTACGAAATGCGAGCGAGCTCGATATCTCTTCCGTGTTATCGGACGATAGACAAAGTCGAGACACGAGTAAACGCACTGGAACGAATTCGAGGCGCACCGATGGACGATCTGTCGGCGCCTCCTCGACGTCAAGGAAGCATAACACGAGAAAAGCGCTTCAACTCGCCCAAAAAGAAGCGTTAGCCATCGAGTCGGAACTGAAGAAAGAGGAAGACGAAAGAATAGCCGAACTCTCGAAAAGTACGGCAGAAGAAGACTACAAACTTTTACAAGCGGCAAAGGAGCGAAAGAAAGAAGCGTTGATTGCTCGAGAAAATAGAAAACATCGCGAAAGGTGGGGCTTATCAAAAGACGCACCGGTGACGACTTCTTCGAGGAACGTGGACTTTGCCGGTAACGAACAAAAGTTGGAGCCAGAATTTGAGCTCGCGTCGGATAATCCATTCGACACCTCCGGCGGTATGATTGATAGAATTTTAGCACAAAACAACGTCACGCCTACAGCGAGCACGCCGCCAACGCGTCGCATTCAACGACCTTCTACGGCAGCGGCAAACGAGGGGACCGTCGTCGAAGAAGAGAAAGATTGGTTCGTGCAGTTGCAAGAGTCATTGTTTGGGTGCTGCATAGCGGGTGGGCAGGGGTCGGGAAGAGAAGGAAAAACTCCAGAGCAGAAAGCAGCAAAGAAAGCAGCAGCAGCAGCAGCTCAGACGAGGAACGCCCCCAGATGAAGTTAAAAAGAAGAGGCAGGTTTTCGAGTTTTTTGTCATCATACGTAAACCTCGCCTGCCTTGGAGAGTACAAGAGAGATCAATGATTAATGAACGAATAAGTTGTGTATTGTACGATATTTCATGTGTAATTTTAACATTTTGTATTACATTTTTTGAATGCTCAGGTGACTTTGTGCGAAACTCGCGCTCATCATCCTCGCGACGAGACGTGAGCTGAACGCATGCTAAGTCCCGCGTAGTTTAACAAACCTCCTTCTCGTTCCTCTTTTCATAGTTTGCATCATGTTATTATTATTTTTATTATTATCAATCTTTATTATCAATCTTTATTATTATATACTGGTATGTAGTAGTGAGTTCTTTTCACTACAAAATTCCAATTTTTTCTCGATCGGTATTTCTACCATCTCTTTTTCCCAACCCCGCCGACTTGACGCAGGGCGATATATCACTCGTTCGTCTGTCCGGTAGCCGCAGCCGTCAGTGTCTTTAAAAGCGACCTCTCCTTTGAATAGCACTTCAAGCACAAATCCACGCCGACGGTCGTCTTCGACTTTGCCCATTGCGAGGTCTTCGTGGTTTTGCAATCGTTACAAACTTTATTAGCCATTGAATTGCGCTCCACTTTATAACACGAGTTACACAAGTCGACGCCGGGAGTTTTCTTGGATTTGTACCAACCCGCCATCGAACTCTTTCGCGAGGCGCACACGCCGCACTGTTTGTTGGAGAGCGACAACTTTTCTTTGTTGTAACAGTTGACACATAAATCCGCGCCGAGGATAACCTTCGACTTGATCCATTTAGACGAAGTCTTGTCAGATTTGCACAAATAACACGTTTTTGTAGTGAGCGCCAATTTTTCTCGAACATAACATCGCTGGCAGACAAACTTGCCCGGAAATCTCTTACTTTTCGACCACGCGATGGAGGTTTTCGAGGATCCACAGTCGTTGCATTCTCGATTTTGCACTTTCAGTAACTCTACATAGTAGCACTTATCGCACAAGTACGTGCCTTTGACGACTTTCGACCTGTACCAATCCGAGTGCGTCTGCGTCGTTTGACAGTCGTTGCAAATCCGATTACTGAGAACCAACCTCTCCTTTTTGTAGCACGACTGGCACATATCGTTTCCGACGAGGATTTTAGACTTGTACCAAGATCTTTTTTGGATGCCGGTGCAATCTGGCGTCGAGCACGTGCGAAGTGGTTTTTCCAAATCTCCGTCTTTCTCTGCCGCGATTTGGTGATCGTTGACGACTAAAACCAGACTGTCCCGCTCCTCCAAATTTTGTCCAAGAAATTGTTGTTGTTTTTCTCCCTCTCCTTGGTGGTGGTGTTGGAAGAGCGTTACGCTCGTGGACTTCGCCAGAGGTATTTGCGTTCCCATGGAGCTCTCTTCTTCGGCGATGCTGTTCTGCAACAGTAGCGCTTCCTGATCTCTTCTCGGCATCTTTTTTCTTTTTCTTACTACTAATAATAATAAGAAGAGGTTGCCTCTTTCCAACAAGAAAAGGAAAAAGCCGCGCGCTTCTTCTCGGGGAGGAGGAGATGGAAGAAGAAGACAAAGAACTGAAGAAGAAAGTGAGGAAGGTGGAGAGTAGTAGTAGTAGTAGTAGTAGTAGTAGAAGAAGAAGAAGAAGAAGACGACGACGACGTAAATAAAGACGACGAGGACGACGGGAAGAGAGTAAGGTAAGCAAAACAAACCCTTCTCTGCTTTCTTCTCTTCTTTTTCTGTTTGTATGGATTCTGTCTGTGGAATTGATTTGTTTTCGTCCGCCGAATTTTTCTTTTTGCCCTCAAAATAATCATCTTGCAGAAAAGGGAAGCTTCTAGAGAAAAGAAGAGAAAAGAAGTACAAGAAAAGAAGAACACGCGCGCGATGAGTAGCGTCGTCGCGTTCCAATCGATGATATCTGGAAAGACGGGAGCGTCTCCGACGTCATCTATACGTCGGCGACGGCGGCGGTATCATCCATGCCAGCGCTTTTCACCAGTTCCTTCTTCTTCTTCTTCTTCTTCTTCTTCTTCTTCTCGTCCTGAGAAACAATTGGATGTCGTTGCACGAAGTACGAACCGAGATGAAGACGAGAGAGCTTTGAACGACGAAGACGTTCGGCGAGAAGAAGAAGTCGTGGTCGAAAGTGAACGATCAGACGTGGTGAATGGAGGAGAAAAGGATAACTCTGAAACGGAATCTTCGTCCTCAGCGACGGCTTTTAAATTTAGCGCGACGAAAAGTACCGGAACGAGAAACGAAGAAGAAGAGGAGGAGAAGGAAGAAGAAGAAAAAGAAGGAAAGAAGAAGGGGAAGATGGAAAACGAGCACACGAATAAGAGCGAGAAAATAAAAAACGCGTTGGTTCAGACGAAAACGTTCGCGCTCAATTTACCGTTCATATCGCACGTGCGGGTTTTCCTGGACCGCAAATCAAAGTGGGAGAAACTATACGGCGAGGCGAATGAAAAGTTTGCGGACCACAAAAAGCAAGACGAGTTGATGCTCGAACTGCATCGCTTCGGACGGGTCGAAGAAATTATCGAACGGTTTGAATCGAGAAAATACGCGAGTGGACCAAGAAGTGTGACCGCGTACATGGCTGCGTTGATATCATCACAAAGAATGGATAAATATTTCGAGCATCAAGGAGCAACTTCTTCTTCCTCGAAAACGACGTCGGAGCTTGAGGACAAAGACGAAAAAACGAAAGATGGAGAAGGCGACGCGAAGAGTGATTTGCCGTCTTCAACCATTCCAAAGCCCCCTCCGCATTTGACGAGATCTTCTACGGCGACAACTTACCAACCGATGGAGATTGGAGGAGACTCGCTGCCGCTGCTTTTGAAAGATTTGAGCGAACGCGCGGATCCGGATAAATCTTTGAAGATGGCCCGAACCGTTCGGTTTGGACGAGCGAGTACGCCCATCCACGTAGTCGTAGAAGGCGGCAACATCTCAAAAGTCGGGAAAGTCAAAGGTTTCTTTGGAAATATGTTTATGTTCGTTGGTGTCGTATCGTGCATTTCATGGACGGGTTCATATCTCCTTCGTCGCTACTTTGCTACCATGAAAATTACCACCGTAGTGACGTCCTCGCCTTCGTCTTCGTCGTCATCCTCGTTGGGCAAGTCGTCGTCTTCGTCGTCTTCATTGCATCCGCCGACGAGTTCAGGCAGCGGTGGTGTAAAGAAGGACGACGAGGAAAGTGACTCGGGCACTCCTTCCTTCGCTCCGAAACAATACGATAAAGATACGATGCCGGAGAAGAACAAGAAAACATTTAAAGACGTTCGCGGTTGCGACGAATGCAAAGGTGAATTGCAAGAAGTCGTCGAGTATCTTCGCAATCCGGATAAGTTCACGCGTCTCGGAGGAAAGTTACCGAAGGGCATTTTGCTCACAGGACCGCCGGGAACTGGTAAGACTTTGCTAGCCAGAGCGGTCGCGGGTGAGGCGGATGTTCCGTTTTTCTATCGCTCTGGCTCCGAGTTCGAAGAGATGTTCGTTGGCGTCGGATCAAAACGGGTGCGACAACTTTTTGCCGCCGCTAAGAAGAAAACTCCGTGCATCGTATTTATCGATGAAATTGACGCAGTAGGAACATCGCGCAAGTCGTGGGAATCACAGTCTGGGGGACGCAAAACGCTGAACCAGCTCCTCACCGAAATGGATGGATTCGAACAAAACGATGGTATCATCGTTCTGGCGGCGACCAACTTACCCGAGAGTTTGGATCCAGCGCTTACGCGACCTGGTAGGTTCGATAAAACCGTTCACGTGCCAAATCCAGATATCGGAGGACGCAGAGATATTCTCAAACACTACTTGGACGATAAACCTGTCGCGAAAGACGTCGATGTCGACGCGTTAGCTAGAGGAACTTCCGGATTATCCGGAGCCGAGTTGTCGAACCTCGTCAACATTGCGGCGGTGCGAGCGGCGGTGACGGATGAAACTTCAATCACGCTAAAAACGCTGGAATGGGCAAAAGATCGCATCTTGATGGGAACGGAAAGAAAATCCGCCGTACTGAGCGAGGAAAATAGAAAACTTACCGCGTATCACGAGGCTGGGCACGCCTTGGTTGCTCTAAAAACAAAAGGTGCGATGCCGGTGCACAAAGCGACGATTGTGCCAAGAGGTCAAGCGCTCGGTATGGTCACACAATTGCCGGACAAGGATGAAACTTCCATCTCTAGACGTCAGCTTTTGGCGCGATTAGATGTGTGCTTCGGCGGTCGAGTCGCAGAAGAAATCATTTTTGGCCAAGATGAGGTTACGACGGGCGCTCTCAACGATTTACAACAAGCAACGAGATTAGCGCATTACATGGTTTCAGAGGTTGGGATGAGCGACAAAGTTGGCGTACTGAACGTCGGAAACCTCCGTGGAAAGGAATCTAGAGGAGCTTCCACGCGACTGGAAGAATCCGTAGACGAGGAAGTCATTGCTTCTTTGAAGCAGTCACACACGCGAGTGACGAAGATGTTGAAACAAAACGAAAAAGATTTACGCAAGTTGGCAGAAGCATTGCTTCAAAAGGAAACGCTGACTGGAAGCGAAATGCGCGAAATTTTAGGAATGCCTGCGCAACAAAAGCCAGTCGAATTGGTTTCGCGATCGAAGGTCGAGGAAGAAGACGAATCATCGAGCGCTCCGAAAGGAGACGAAAAAGTTGACGAAAAGACCGATGCAGCGCCAGATGAAGACGACTTGATAATTGTCGTCGTGGGCGAAACTACGGAAAAATCGACTTCCATGCGGAATAAATAGAATACTGAGGTGATCTCATGCTATACAATTGCTTTTGAACGCTATAATACTGCTACAGTTTACTATCACTACCACTACTACTACTTACACATATGATGACGTTCATCACCAAGCATCATTTTCTCCTCTTCTTCTTTTCCTGTTTCGATTTTTCTCCTCTTTCATTCCATCCGTAGAACCTTTCATACAGCCACAATAAACCGTCACCTTTTACTTTGAATATGCCCCATGCCCCACCAATAAGAAAGTGTACTAATGTCGACTTCAGATTGCCACCCATGCTCTCGATGCGTCTTCCACTGGTCGTGATGACCCTATCCACTAAACGCACGCAGCTCGTCGTACTTTTTTTTTTAGAGCACCCGTATTTTTGCATTCGAACACATAAATCTGCATCTTCCATGATGGGCAAAGTCTCATCGTATCCGTCGACGGCTTCAAAATCATTTAGTCTACAGAATATACCTTGGTCGCCAAACAAAAGTTTCAATCCGAGCACGTATCTTTTCGGATATAAAATAGCCGTGTAGAAATCTGATTTGAAGACGTTGTGATAAGACATCGCCCAGTACGTTTTCTTATCAGTCGTGATGAGCGAAATAAACCCTCCCACGATAGCCTTTGCATCTCTCATTGTCTCATCAACTACATTCAAAATATCCGGAAAAGGTATCGTATCTGCGTGTAGAAACAAGACATTCTTCGGATGTGTTGAGAGAGCGTGGACGCCGGCGTTCATTTGTCGCGACCTACCTCGTTTGCCTCGCACTACTTTCGCGCCGTACTTCTCAGCTACTTTGGCACTATTGTCCGTGGAATCTCCCACGGCAACGACCACTTCGGATGGTTGCGGTCGCAACGCATGTATTTGTACGAGCAAAAGCTCTATATTTTCCTCTTCGTTCAACGCCGGAATGACAATCGCGCAGGCGCTCGTTTTCTTCTTCTCTCTTCGCTTTCGTTGTTGTTGTTGGTCGCCATCATTTTCTTCTGTATTATTAGCATCGTCGTACGACGGTTCGTGCAATTTATCGAGCGCAGATATCACGGCTTGTCTAAAAAGTAAAGCGAGGAGAAGAAACTTGAATAATCCGTTGAATCTATCGCTGTAATCATCGTTGTCGTCGTCGTCGTCCTCTCTTTTTTTATTACTTCCTCCGAACCAACTGCCTCCTCCTCCTTTTCCTCCTCCTCTTCCTCCTCCTTTGCTCAAATCGTTATTATCGTTGGTGCCATCGCCAATATCAACTATCACAGGTTCAAACGACGATGATGAAGATGCACCAGTCGATATCCTATCGCTCTTGCGTTCCATCGTCCTCTTCTTCTTTATCTTTCCATCAGCTGAAGAAAACAAAAAGGAAGTTTTTTTTCTAACAACCTCCTTCGTTCTTCCTTCGCGTCGTTGATGCTTTTGATGACTGACAAGGCATTGTCCGAGCGCTGATGCGACGGCCCGCGACAACGACATCGCGTCGTGCGTCTCTATTCCTATCCTTATCAATTCTCTCTTTCTCTCTTTCTCTCTCGCGAGAAACTTGAGACGAAAAAGCTCTCACGACCAAGTCCGTTTCCCGG
>ERZ651776.2648-NODE-2648-length-19007-cov-4.535235_pt1 | contig 19007 bp, 19 predicted proteins | sample MGYA00514761_ERZ651776 | MGnify/ENA metagenome assembly ERZ651776 | reverse complement strand
TTATGAACTTAGTCAAAAAATTAGTCAAAATGGGAAAATATGGGATTTTAGTCGGATTACTAAGATAGGAAAGGCTAGCTGCTCTAAAGTATAGAAAACAAAAGAAACGCAAAAAATTAAGCAGAAACGAGAGAACTCAGTCGTCATTGAGATAATTTAGTGAGCGCCAACTTGGAGCCAAACAATTTACCAAACCCCAAAGTCCGACACAAAATGGCGACTTTTATGCAGCTTCTACAAGCGTCTTGCTTGAAGAGGAACACGCTATTGATGGCCGGCATCGACCCGCCTGAGACGCCTTCTGGCTCGCCCTGCCACCTTCTCCCCTGGTCAAAGAAAATCGTGGACGCCACGAAGGATGCCGTTTGTGGTTATAAGCCAAATGCGGCCTTCTTTGAACGGGAGGGTGCCGAGGGACTGGCGGCGCTGAAAGCTCTCGTCAGTTACATTCACGATACTTGCGGCGACGACATGCCTGTATTGATTGATGCTAAGCGCGGGGACATAGGCAGCACAGCGACCGCTTACGCGCAGTCGATCTACGAGCTGGGGGGCGACGGCGTTACCCTCTCCCCTCTCATGGGTTACGATTCCGTCGAGCCCTTCCTGAAGCCGCGAGACTCATCCGAAAGCAAAGTATTGGGGGGATTTGTTTTGTGCAAGACGTCCAACCCCGGCAGCAACGACTTCCTGAACCACGAGGCGGACGATGAAAAGCTGTACCAGCGGATAGCGAAGGCGTCGCAAACGTGGTGCGATAAAAAGGCGTCGGGAAACATCGACATCGACATCGACATCGACGGGCCTCCCGCCCTTGGGCTGGTGGTGGGAGCCACTGACACAGAGGCAATTGTCGGCGCTCGTGAGTCCGCTCCTCTCTCGTGGATCCTGGCGCCGGGCGTGGGGGCCCAGGGCGGAGATCTCGAGAGGAGTGTCGAGGCCGGACTGTTCGCTGCCGAGAGCGGGGGAATGGTTGGGGGAGGGATAATTTTCCCCATTTCACGGGGCATCAGCAAGGCAGAGGACGTAACTGCCGCCGCCAATAATTTCCGGGATCAGATTAATCAAGTCAGGGAGAAGGTAGTTGCGAAGCAGAATTCGCAGAATTCGGAGAGGGACGCCAAGAGACAAAAGAATAGTGGCGGCGACATGCAATCGGAAATGCAATTGGAAAAGTACCAGACAGATTTTATCCACCTGTCGCTGCGATTTGGAGTCTTAAAGTTTGGGAGCTTCACGCTGAAATCCGGCCGGACCTCGCCCTATTTTTTCAACGCCGGCCTATTCAGCTCAGGAAGCGCCCTGAGCGAGCTCGCGACTGCCTACGCGAACGCAATCATGAAGAAGGGGGTGCGGAAAAATCTCTTCAGTTTTGACGTCATATTTGGACCCGCCTACAAGGGAATTAGTTTGGGGGCCGTCGTAGCTGCAAAGCTCTACGAGCTCTTCGGTGTCGACGTCGGATTCACCTACAACCGGAAGGAGGCGAAAGATCACGGAGAGGGGGGATTGTTGGTCGGGGCTGATATCAAGGGGAAAAAGGTGCTGGTTCTTGACGATGTCATCACTGCCGGGACTGCCATCCGAGAAGCCCACACAATGGTCAAGAAGAACGGGGGAAATGTAACGGCCATCGTCATTGCCTTGGACAGGATGGAAAAACGAGGGGAGGACGATGCCCTGAGTGCTACAGGGGCCGTGGGCCGCGATCTGGGGCTGCCCGTCATTGATATTGTGAACTTGAAGATGCTCATCGGATTCCTTCAGAATGAGCCAAGCTATTCTCAGCACCTCGGTTCAGTAAGGGAATACCGGGAGCGGTACGGGGTTAAGGAATAAGAATATAAATATACCGACCCATGTTGAGCAAAACCTTGTGCTCTCGTTCTTACTTAAAACCAATTTGACTGACCTTGATGACATTTTCTTCTTTCTCCGGCTGTTTCGATCCTAGCCTAGGCAGCATTATCTTCCTCAGAGCAGTCTCTTACGAATTTCCTCCCTGAGATCGTACTAGATTAAAATTCCTGTCGTCCACTACCGCCGAAAAATGTGGATGAGTTTTACGATGGCAGCGATAAGAAAACGGACAAGGTCAAAACAGAAAAGGCCACCCTCCAGAGTGGAGCTTCAAGTGCAGTGCCGGAGGAAGTGCCGGAGGAAGTACCGGAGGAAGTGCCAGGGGAATAGTAATCCGTGCCACCACAGGTTGCGTAGTTGTAGTAGAGGTCAGCTTCAGGGAACTGCGAGAGAAGACAATTGACTTAGTTCTCTTCCAAAACGACACGTTTGCTGTCGCACGACTATACCCCCACTGCTCATTGCATTACCACCACACCGAGCAAAAGCGCTCAAACTCCACTCGACACTCACCTCTCCACTTTTTACCGCTCCTCCTTCCACACCTTCACAGTTGTCCTTGTCAACGTAGCAGAAGGACTGAAAACACCAAGCAGGGGAGCCACCTTCTTCAGTCAGAGTCCTATTCGCGCACTTCCCCGTGATCCTGTTTCTCCATATATTCAGTTCGTGGCTCGCGCAACCAATACCAAAGTCTGGGGTCCGACACGCAGCAGAAAAACCATTCCGAACCGGATCAGAGGACAGTACCACCGACGAAGTTGTAGAGTTGTAGGACAAGCTGTCGAACATTATGGTTCCAGACTTTGCGGTACACAGCATGTCGATTGGAACGGAATTCGTAGTTTTGCAAGGGCAACGCTCGTCGCCAAAGGGCGAATAGGGGAGCCCACCGCATACTCCAGTTTTCGCCAGAAAAAAGCCAAAAATGACGACAATGTTATTGGTTGATAGAGTCATGTGTGCAGGGGGGGTTTATTACAAAATTTACGAAGAGTTTGTGTTTGCTGCGCCTGCTTGAGAATTGAGACTAAAACGACCTCAAAATCAAACATTTAGAGCTCTTCACAGCCTATATTTCGTAGCAAAACCCACTGTTTTTGATACTGCTCGTCTAGAGAACCCTGAGGGCTCAAATTAATTACCACGTTGTCACTGCATAGTAACAAAACCATCGCCCCGCCACATTTCTCATTCAAACTAAAATTTGTCCTCCTGCCCCAATAAAATAAACGATGGATATAAAAATTACCTGCCTAACCTCTGCCGAGGACCTTTCCCTCGACAAGCTCATCGATGAGCACAAAAAAGTGATAATTGGTACGTGGCATCGACGCGAAGCCCTGGCAGCAAAAAGCACGCCAAACAGGGAGCTCTATAACTAACACTAACCCTCCTCACCGCCCTAAAAACGCCCTGCACTCCCTATCATACCCCCACTTACTCGCACGCGAAGACTTCTGGACCACACCGTGCACACGTTGCCCGGCTGCTCTTGACAATCTCAACGAGAAGGCTGAGTCTGCTGAGTTTGAGGATTACAAGGTAAGTATTACGTTCGCCCCCTTCTTCCCGCCCACCCCAACTTCCGCTCTAACCGATCCTCTTATCCCATCCGATCTAAAATCCAACAGATTATCAGCATCAACTGTGGCAACGATGTGTTCCACTGTGATGATGCACGCAACATAATCGAGGCTCCCAAGGAGAAACGCTGGGACAACATCTCGCACTACTACGCGGCATTGGAACAGAAGGAGATCGCAAAGGCATACTTTGGTTTCTCTCAGGTTCCTTTTTACGTTGCAATCTGTGATGGCAAGGTTGTTTCCTCTGGAACTAAGAAGACTTTTGATTTTTATGCTCTCCCGGGGGTGGCAGCCAAGTCTATCAACAGGACAAGCAGTCCAACTTGTGTCACTCACGATACTCTCGGAATGATGGGAGGAAAATTTGTTAATACAGTGAAGGTTGTTGACGCCGTCGTCGAGGAGGAGCTAGCTCCAGCAATGGACACATTCTCCTTTTCCATGGACGAGGATTTTTGATTCTGATTCTGATTCTGATTCTGATTCTGATTCTGATTCTGATTCTGATTCTGATATATATTGGGTTGGGGGAGGGCGAGATATGAATACGTAGGAGTAAGACCTGGGTACCACTGAGCGCGCACACGCATTGCGACGCTCTGGTGAACCGCAAAGAAAATAACAAGAAGCAAATTAACCAATGCTGAGTGAGGGTTGACAAAAAATGCCTAAAAGAACGCACGCCTTTGCACACAAATAATTCTCAGCCTCGAAAATGCTTGTTAGCGCAAAAACAACACGTGCTATTTCCACAGTTAATTTATACACGACGAACAGGACGGACAGTCATTTTCTGAAATCCCTTGCATAAAAGCCATTATTCTCGGAAGCCTCGAGCTTCCTCATTTTGGCCATCATCCTATCCCGCTTGACGATCTCCCTCCCCACCACGTCAGGACGCGCTTCTGCAACCAGCAAGCAAGCGCGCTCGTGATCGTCCCTATTTTTCGTCTTTTTGTAGTTGCTTGAGTATCTCTCGCTGTTTTTTATCATGACACTCTCAAGAAGCTTTGCCCGACTCTTTGGTCCCATCGAAGTCGTGTGCTTATCGTCTAAAACGTCAGTGTTGTACTCCGTGTCACCAGTCATGCCCCTCGCCGCCGCGGACTTGGGACAAGCGACGATTTCCTTTAGCGCCGAGCTAACTGCATAGAAGTTTGTCTTGGGTTTCCTAGGCCTGTGAACAACTTCGTGCAGGTGCTGTTTGACTTCTTTGTGTCTCCGCCTTACTCCATTTATATCCCCATCCCTCACCACGTGGATCTCCTCGTTCACCTCCTCGTTAACGCTCATGTCCTCAATAACAGTAGTAGACGCCTCACGCACGTTTCTGCTAAACTTCACCTTGTTGTTTTCTCGCCTCTTCCTTCGCTCCATGACGCTGTCTTGGTCCAGCTTACCCGTGTTCGGCAAAAAAGAAAAAAACTTATGCGGGTCAAAAATTCTCGTAATCTCACTGTGGATTTTCCTCCACAAATCGTGGCCAAATATCGGCCCCGTCTTGTCGTCCAGATATTTTTCAACATCTTTACTTAAGAATCTGTACAGTCGCACAAATAAATTGTCGGCCGCATTCCTAAGCGCAAGCAAAAATAGTGGCAGGTGGTACTTTGTCGCCAACTTCCCCATTCTGCGCACAGCATCCGCCTTTACGCTATTAAACCCCTTGACCATATTCAAGGCTAGTTGGTCTTTGCTCTTAGAGGGAAGTGGGACGAGTCTAAGATCACTGATCTTTACTGTTCCGAGCAGAGCTGTCTGGTCATCCAAGTCCCTGATTGCGACCGCCTTCTTCCCGGGGTTCGTGGATTTTTTAAGTATCGCATTATCCTCCTCTGTAATGTCCGCGACGACACTATTTCGCTTGGTTTTCACTGTCCTCTTTGCCTTCTCAATGGTATCAATCAGGTGGGGGTGTTTGAGAGCGTAGTCCTGAACGATGGCAAAGTAGAGGTAGTGACAGGTTAAATCCACCAAGCGCGTTGTTTCTGGGCACATCAGGAATGTAACCAGTCGCTCTTTTAGGGGAAGGTGCTTGCTTCCAAAATCAACAGTACGCACAGATTTAGCGGCCATAGATAATGACCCAGTTGAGCTCGTCAAAGATAGCAACGACCGTTCTTCCTTTACTGCGGGCGACGCAAATTGAATGTTTGCCGTCTTTGCCGTCGGCACTGGAGAGGGAAACGTTGTTGTTTTTCGCCCGGGACTGGTGCAAACACCACCGGTGGCACCAAATGGGACAGGACTACCAGTACGGCTACGAGGACTACCTCGTTCTTTGCCATTGTTCGGCTTTTCGGGTGACTTGGGCGACATCGGTGATGTCGGTGATGTCGCTGACATACCGACTCTCCCCTCTCCACTTGCTGCCACACCCCCAAGCATCGAATCGAAGTCAAACCTCTTTACAAACATTTCCATGGCAACATTCACTTCCTCATCTGTAGTCGAAAACGGCTTGAGTAGACCTAATAGCATCTGCTGCAAGACGATCTTTTTTTGCTCAAAAGAGAGCGACATTTTCACCTGCGTCAGCATATTCTCTTGGATTTTCTGTGCCCTTTTATGCATCTCCTCCTCGGACAACAACTCATCCAAGTTCTTTTCATTGGGCGGTAGCATACTCGCGCTCATGCGAGGATCTTTCTCCGTCTTGGCGTTAGTCAACATTGAACGCATATCACTAATGGATTGCTTGGCCGAGGCTCTTCTCAATTTCTTCTCATTCACACTGGCATTGCTGTCCGGGGGCTTGTCATCAACATTTTCTACTTGGCTTTTTGAAGATGAATTTCCCCTCGTCCCCCTCACAACCACGCAGTCCTCCAAAAACCCCTCCTTTCTCCACTCCCCCCCAATATACCAGTTTTCTTCCGGCATGCACTCGAGAATCGCACTGACATTATCTGGAGTTGCCGACGCACCTAGCTCCTCCAGATAACGGGTGGCAAACTCTGTAGCAATGCAGTGCGGAAATTTTGGATTGTCCCGCAATTGCAAAGGCTTCGGTTGAGGTTTCAAGGGAATCCTCACGGCGTAGTTTGCCTCTTTCATGCTATCAGTTCAGGATTTTAGGGGAGGGGAGAGTGAGGGAGTTGGAAGGAAAATGGGAAAATGAAGGGTGGTGTGTTCTTTAAAAATTTTTGTTGGGGTAACGTTTTTTCAGATAGATTGACTGACTGACTGACTGAACCGCCAAAATCCGAAAAAGCCCTCAGGAGTGTGGGAAGTTCAGCGGCTTATTTTTTTCAGAATCCAGAGTTCACAAGAAAATATTTCGACCCTCCCAAACTGAATATCGTCTCTGGTGGCATTCGCTCCGCGAAAGCTCCACCATGCTAGGCATGAGACAATTGCGATTTATTCGCAGGCTGTCAGAAAATGCTAAAACCTCTGCCAGAAGGGGCTTTGGGGGCGGAACCTACTACGACTCCCAGAGCGCATATTGGGTGACACCGCACGACCCGACATCGCTGAAGATCAGCGTTGACGTATCTGCGTCCCGGCCGGATTTGGATGATGGTGATGCCCTCCTCACGCCCATCCACCAGCGGCACGAGGTCCTGAAGGACCTGGCGGGGTCCTATCAGACTATCGTGCTGCCAGCCTCGCCTTTCTTGCAGAACAACAACAACTTGGCGGCACACGCTTCCCTCGTGGGGGAGCGGGTGAGGACCGTTGTGAAGTCCATCCACCCCTACAGCAGTAGTGTAAGTGCGCCTACCAACGTCCTTTTTGACGTTGAGGTCGACTGCGAGGACGGCGGGGACGTTAAGGAGAAGGCGGTCCAGCACGTCAGGGACCATTTCGAGAGGGGCAACAGGGTCAGGGCGACGCTGCGCGGCCTCAGCGCAGGGGCGCTCCAAGTGGGAAATGTAGCGGGGGTGCTGGCGGACGCTGGTGCCGAGGAAATATTTCTCGACAACGGCCCAGGCACAGACTGCAACGATCTTGTGGCCGCGATAGAGGAGGTGTGCTATGTGGACGCCCCAGGGGGCGCAATGGTGGGCAGGTTGGGTTTGAATTTTGTAGACGACGACGAGTTCTGGGAGGAGGCAGTAGAGGCAGTTGGGGTGGCGAAACTCAAGGTCAAGGAGGAGGATATCGACCTACTTCGTCGGCGAATCGCAGATGGCATAACGTGTGACGTTTGTAGTCAGGCCTTTTACAAAGAAGGAAAGAATTAATAGAAGTAAAGTTAACACCTTGAGGGTATTATCTGGAAGCAAGTTTAAGATCAAATCTCACTCCTCAGTAAATCATCAATCGCTTCCTCCACTGTTTTTCTCTCCAGCCTCTCGATGTTATCATCAAGGCAATTGAGCAGTACTTTGTCCTCAAAAATGCCTGACTGATACCCAATCATGAGCTCGCCCCGCACGTACCCCTTCAAGAAACCTTTCTGTCTCATGACGAATTCACCGAGTTCTTTCACAGCACTCTCAATCATAAGATTCCTCGCCCACTGACAATAAACCCCATACGAAGGTTGAAATACGCACGCAATATCCGCCATTCTAAGAAGGTACGCCATAACGTCAACTTTGTCATGGGGGGGGGGAGTTTTCAGGGCAGATTTTAGACGCGTGCCAGCGACGTCGCCCATTGAGATGTCTGTGGAGAGGATTAGGGTGTGGACATGGGAGCCAAAGGTTCTTCTCAGATTGAGGTTGTCATCGTTCTCAGTTTTGCTACTAGACGATTGATCCGACCTATACAAAAATAGATAGTCCTTCGACAACTTTTTAACGATCTCCGCCGAATTCGACTCCAGTGTAGAAACAGGATTTGCCTTATACAGCTCCGTATCATTTTCTCTCTGATATTCATTGTTGTTCCCAGGATGTTCAGCATCATGAGCAATTGCAGCGATAATTAATACCAGTTTATCCATCGGTGATAGGTTGAAAGAAGTCATCGATATCAGATGTGATACTGATATCGTTACGTGTAGAGCATGCGTTAAGTTGTGGTATTCGTTGTTCTTGTAAGTTTTTGCCAGGTTCAACAAGAACCTCTCGAACAACTCCGGGGAGGATATCAAATGTGATAAACCATGGTGGTCAACTACGGACCATATTAATGTAACCACATTTTGTATAGTAGTAGTATCAGGAGAAGGCGAATGGTTGTATCGTGACCAAGGGAGAGAGAGGGATTCGGTGAGAGGATCAGCTTTGGTCTTCTTGTACAAAATCATCGCTAATGCATGACTGAAGAAGATGGCCGCGTCCATTTTCTTTTTTCGAAGAGAAAAGGATTTATGTATGAGCGGATACGAGGGGGTGGGTGCGAGATTTGCTAAAGTTAAATTGATTCCGTATGAAATTAATTAATTTTATATCATGGAAATTATTCCGCAACACTAATATCTTCCCCAAAATTAATTTACAATCCTAAAAAATCTCAGGCTATTCGACGACTCCTCTCCCTAGCATCGTTTCTTCGCATTTCATTCCTGAATCCTTTTTTTCATCACTCCTATCACGAAAATCATGATCCCCCGTCTCCCATCTCTCCTCCCTACCTACCTCCTAATCATCTCAATCCTGCCTCCCTTCCAGCAACAATGTCCAGCAACACTCTATGTATCAGCTAAACCTCTAACATCATCATCATCGTCGTATTTGTCGTCTGACCCAGAGACGATAACGACCCATTGCCTACAAGCGTTGCACGATGTAGAAAATGGTTCCAGTGACGCCAAGCATTTTGGTGAAGTTATTCTACCTAGCATAATGTCATCCTTCGGCCGCACACTGTACGGCGATTCCTCGAATACCTTCGATACGACAATAACGACAAGAACATCCCAAGGAATCAACGCCTGTCTCTCTAAACTCTGCTTACTCTCCCACTCTCTCCCAGAAGTGTACGAGTCGTTATACGAAGTTATAAAGGAGGGAGGGGATAAGTTTGCGAAGTCGGCATTGAAAGACGATGTCCAAGTGGAAGGATCGGAAGAAGAGGGGGGTAGAGAGAGGGCGGCTAGTGTATTCAATGATCTCGCAGCACGGTTGGGTGGAGTATGTATTTGGAATAGTGTTGACGTTGACACTGCTTCCGACAACAACAATGCCCCCCGACCACCAAAAAGCATAAAACACCTTCTCCTCTCTCATTCCTGGGTTCTTACGAACGGCACAATACCCACGATTGGGAAGAATTACGCGTACATGTTGGAACAGTCTGACGACATCGTCGGTGCTAGAGAAGTGTTAGAACGGTGTAGGGATGTTGATGAGGACAGGGTTAGGGAAGGGGGGAAGGGGAAGGATTGGGGTCTAGAAGTGCTGCTTTTTACGCTTTGTGGACCGCATTATGGGAGTGTTGATGAGGCGAGGGAACGTTATTATGATATATTACGCCGCGGCCTCGAATTAATCCAAAAGCTCGACGGCCGCACTCCCTCCGAAGAGTCCCATATGGCCCACGTCGACCCTCTTAGAGACTTAGGACAAATGCCAATAAATTGGCCGTATTTAGGAGGTGATACGGGGAGGTTGATGGGGATTTTGAGCGAGGTGCTGAGGAAGACGTATCCGACTTTGACTGAGGATGATTTTGATGGTGATGGGGGTGACTTCTCTGACGAAGAGGGAGAAGAACCAATGAGAATCTGTGTCCTTTGCGAATACGCCGGTAACACATCCCCTGGCTGGCTGTTGCAATCCGTTCTCCTCTCGTTACACAAACACTACCCAACGGAAGTAAAACTCATCCTCTTCATGAATCCGGGGCTTGATACAGAGTTCGCGAGGACTGTCGGAGGGTTGGAAGGTGTTGAGAAAAGAGAGTTGGATGTTGCGAGTGTAAGGCGGTCGAGAGATATCGTCCGTAACGGACGATGCAGCCACGTACTATACTCCGCAATCGGCATGTCACCCCTAACATACTTCCTCTCCTTTACCAACCTCGGTGGCACGGGGATACAATACGGTCACGGTCACCCAGTTGTAGTAGGAGGTGTAGGTGGGGTGGAGTATTTTGTTAGTAGTATAGGGTGGAGAGGGAGGGAGGGGAGAGTGGAGTTTTGGGAAGAAGGGAGGAGGGGGGGAGGGATTGGGTATGGCGGGGGGGGGGAGGGGGAGGGGGAGCCGAGGGTCGTTCTCTTCGATACACTAACGACGAGTCCTGACCTCTTGTCCACGTTTGAGACCATCAGCGACCTCCCTGGCACAATGGACTCATTCGGTCTCCCTTCATACATTATGGAATCCGATAATCCAGGCGATGTGAGGAAAGTGAATCATTATGCTCTGCTACAATATAGCAAGAAACTGCATCCTGTCATTGATGCGGTTATTAAGGGTGTCCTCGCCGCAGATCCGAATGGCGTTGTCGTGTTACTAGAAGGATCACGTCGCCATATCCCTCGCTTCGCACGGACGATGTCCGAAGACGCTATCGACAGAATTCTCTTCGTCCCCCGGATGCCAAGAGAAAGTATCCTCAAACTCCTCTCCTTCTGCAAGGCAATGATCGGTAGTTACCCTTGGGGAGAAGGTGTTACAAGTTTTGAGGCCTTTAGTTTGGGGTTGCCGGTGGTGGTGGGGAGGGGGATGACGACTGTTGAGGCTTTGACTGCTGGGCAAGTGAGAGCATTTGGGGACGAGGTTCTGGAAGGAGCATTAATCGCCGAGGACGAAGATGATATGGTGCGGAAGATTGTTAGATTAGGAATGGACGAGGCATGGGGAGATATTGTGAAGGAGAGGATATTGAACAAACGGGGAAGGCTTTTTGACAGGGGAGAGGAAGTGGCAGGGGAGTGGTTGGGATTTTTTAGGAGGACGAGGAGGTGAAGTGGAGAGAGGTGGAGGATGTTTTCAGGCCTTTATTTTAGGTACGAGAGGATTACTTTTGAGACGAGAGATGGGGTAGGTATACAACCGGACGATGCTGATGTAGATGTTGCAGCTGAACGATGAACGATGATGCTTTAAGTGAAAAGGAAGAAGGTTTTGTAATATATACTGCGAGTTCTCTTTTAGTTGCTTGGTGCCGTCATGTCGATGTCGATGTCGATGACATGCGTTGTGCTTGTGTGTGACGGTTTGTGTTTTTTCTCCTCGGTTAAGTTCTTTCTAATTCTCTATATAAATCACTCGATAACAATCTCCACGGATGTTATGAAGACCCCACTATTTTTCCACTCCGCATTCTTGTTATATTGATCGATTAACATCACACTCATACCCCCATCAAAGACCACATCCAATACCGTATGCTTAGTCGGATAGCTTACAGTATCAACGGATAAAACAATATAGCAGTGAGTTTGAGTGGAGGAGATTAGGTATGGGTAGGATGTTTCGAGAGGGGAGAGCAATGGTGAAGCAGGGAGGAGAGGGCCAGATATTGGAGGTAGGACTGGAGATATTACTGTTAAGTACTGTGATTCCGAGCAAGAAGGGTTGTTTTTGTTGACGTTGTTGTTGTTTTCAGTCGGCGGTGGGCGGAGGAGAAGATGTTGATGAACGGAGGAGATGTCCGAGAATGCTCGCCAACGCAAGGTTGTTGACGAGGTGCATACCCAAACTTTTTTTGTTAATTGGGTAGGAGGGGGTGAGAACGTCAGAGAATGTGATGTGGAAAAAAAGGATTGGGGGAATGAGAGACGGGAACGTTTTGATGGCGGGGATGAGAGAGGGGATGTTGCTTTTTGGAGTTGTGATGACGATGACGATTGGGGTGAGGGCGTTATAATGTTTTTTGCGAAATTTTCATCGTAATGTTTCGTCCGTGGGGTTTTAGCGGAGCTTAGTGCAGAGGGGATAAGTGGTGGTGAGGGGGATGAGATGGGAGATGGAATGAAGTTCAATCCGAAGAGGGGGGTTTCTGGCGATTCCGTCATTGGGAAGGGATGGTATCGGGTGATTAGGAGGGATAATTTAGGATTTGCGTATAGAAAGGATATATTGATTATAGGGGGGTGCTGCTAGGGTGTCAATAATTGCGGATCAACGAAAATTGCTTGGGAAGTTAACTTTGTGGGGCGAAAAAGAAATCTTTTACCTCAATTAATTGTAGAAGACAAATAAGAAGAAACATCGGTATCCCCCTAGAATAAAGATCCCGCTGTTTCAATCCTGCACTCTATTTTTTTCTAATTTACAGTGCTACCCTTTTAGACAAGCTTCCGAAAATATCTAGTGCAGGAAATAATATTGAAGAAGAACATGGTTGCTTCTCGACCGACCTTACTGCAGGCAGTGCTAGTTCTCCAAATGGTGACGATGTATATTGCCTTGATACTGATCTACGAAAACTGGTTTACCGTTGATCCGCATAACAAAGCGAGAGCATGGGATTACCCCTTCTGCTCGAGGGAGCACAAGTTTGAAGGATCGTTCTACATCAGCGGGTTGATGTTTTGTCGTGAGTACAACAGCATCATGAGCACAGCATTGGCATTCGTCACACTCTTTCACGGTCCTATATTAATTGCAAATATATACATCTTCGACAGCAAAGTAGTATTCATCTTGGGCACACTTGCACTCACTTCCGCCCCCTTTATCAATTTGACTCAAGATATATGGCCAGTTTGGCACATTATCTTTGCAGGAGGTAAGATCGCCTCTTGTTGATCATCGTTGTGTATCATCACTCTCTCTCTAACCACAAACTCGACAGTATTTTTCATTGCGAGTTTTGCCAACGGTGCTTTCATGCAAAAAAGAATATTTATGGCAAGAAAAGACCGAAAGGTGATGCGCAACTTTGAGCCCAACAAAGTGGAGCTCTATGGCGGACTCATTTTGATTGTTCTTGCCATCACTTCAGTGTCCACGTACATGATCACATTTCAGATTTTCGCCATGAACGGCAGCCAAGAGCCAAAGGAGAGCCGAGACTATTGGCTGGCGATCAGTAGCATTGCGGAAATAGCAGCTGTAGTGTTTTGGTCTACTTGGAATGTTGTCGCGTTGTATAGGTGTTACTCGAAATTTCATTTTACCCACGTATTTGACCTGGAAAAGGCGCATTCTTTACGGGGGGGAATTGGGCTCGATCTGAACTCAGACAGCGATAACAGCTTTAGGGTCGAGACCGCTGAGCTTGGTGATATCCAGGTGGAAGAAACTGACGTAGAGAGAGGGATGGAAATGAAGAAAAAACCTTTGGTTTGAACCTTTTTTTTTTGAAGGGAAGGTACAAGCCTTGACGTCAAATCTTTGTTCTCTGACATCAACGTTCTATTCATCAAAGTCAGTTCACTATTCTCCTTCATCAATGTCTTGATTGTCGCAGACAGTGTTTCTATTTCTTTGTGCATTATTGCCAATCTTTTTTCATTGGAGGCGTCAGCTAGTAGCTCGCTTTGCGGCAGAGTTTCTCGCGTGGGCAAAGCGTCAAAATTCTAAAAAGATCCCTCCTCTCGAGTTTGAGCGCTGACTCGTAAAAATTCTGAAAAAAAGAGTTAACAGGAGGCATGCTTAATTTTCTAAAATTTCGTCAAAGACAAATCGTTAACTACCTAAACTACCTAAATTCATGTAAGGGGAAGGGTTGGAGTTTTTAGATTGACAAATTATTAGAGCTTCGTGCAACCTCTTTTTTCGAATTCCTCCTTCAATACTTTCACATCCGCAATGGCAGGGAAGAAATGCACCTGCCCTCCGCCCACTTTATCCAGTTGACCAGGACCTTCCTCCCACTTGTCTTCCGGTGTGTTCGTCTCCTTGAAGTAAACGAGTATGGGGAACGCGGAAGGGAAGAAATCGTAGTTGACGAAGGAGGGGTAGGGCCAGCGGTTTTCTCCTCCAACTACGATGTTCTCGCCGGAGGACTGGAGATCGTTGGAGAACGGCTTGGCGGTTTGGAGGCTGAAGGAGGTCTCGTCGAAGACGAAACGGACGCGAGAGGTCTGGATCAGGAGGAAGACCGAGAAGAGGATTACAGGGATAGAAGGGATGAGGGCTACCTGCGACAGGAGGATTGAAAACGCCAAGAAGGCAGCGCCTAATGTTGGGTTTGGTGGAACGATCACGTCTTCATAGAGAGGTTTGGCAGGTTCGGGAGCTTTGAAGAAGTTTGTGAGCTGGTCAAGCGGTGACGAAGGAAGGGTCGTACTGCTGCTGCTAAAGTGAGTTGGAGTTAGTGTGACCTGGCTCTTGGGCAATATGAACGCTGAGCTGGCGTTCAATAATAGTAGGATCGACAGTAAGCGGAGCATTCTTCTGTTTTGCATTTTTCCGGTGGTTCCGTCGATCAGATCCCAAAATCAAAGTAAAATTTAACAATTAAACCTCAACAATCAATCTAGTAGTCCACACTTTTAACCATGTCGGTGACTTCTTTGACCGTAGATCGTCAAACGATTAAAATTCATGCTCCCATCTGCACTGCGGCAAAGGAGATGCTGACTCCGCCCTGCCTCCGGTTCCTCGCTTTTCTCCATAATGAGTTCAACCCTCGCCGTTTGCAACTCCTAGACATTCGCAAGTCCAAGCAGATGGCATTTGATGGTGGCGCCGTGCCGACATTCCCGCCTGAGACGAGGAAAATCAGGGAGAGCACATCTTGGAGGTAAGTTATTATTTTTTGGGGCACACCGACCGACATCAGCGAAAAAAATAACTCATATTGATGGCATCTCGCTCGCAGGTGCGAACCGCCCCCGGCCGATTTGCAGGATCGCCGCGTGGAGATTACGGGCCCAGTAGACCGAAAGATGGTGATTAACGGGCTGAACAGCGGAGCTAATACATATATGGCAGACTTTGAGGACAGCACTTCTCCGACCTGGAGTAACCAAACAGAAGGTCAACGCAATTTGCGCGACGCGAACGAGGGTAGCATCAGTTACACCAACCCCAGGACTGGTAAGGTATATGTCCTGAAGAATAACCCTGCTAAACTCCTGGTGCGCCCTCGAGGGCTGCACCTCAATGAAGATCACATGACTGTGAACAGCGTCACAATGAGCGGCAGTCTGTTTGATTTTGGTGTTTACTTCTTTCACAACGTGCACGGGCTTCTTCGAAAAGGTGGGTGCGTGTATTACTACATTCCTAAACTTGAAGGCTATTTAGAGGCTCGTTTCTGGAGCAATGTCTTCAAAGCCTCGGAGGATTATATGGGAGTCCCCAGGAGTAGCATCCGAGCTACAATGCTCCTCGAGACCATCACCGCTGCCTTTGAGATGGAAGAGCTCCTCTACGAGCTTAAGGAGCACAGCATCGGGCTAAATTGCGGAAGGTGGGACTATCTCTTCAGTTACATAAAGAAATTCAAGAACCACAAGGACAAGATTACGCCGGATCGTTCCCATCTGACGATGCAAACCAAACTTATGGAGAGCTACGTGAAAAAACTTGTCTACACGTGCCACAAGCGAGGTACCTTTGCTATGGGCGGCATGGCCGCCACCATCCCGATTAAGAATAATTTCAGTGCGAACGCGAAGGCGATGGAAAGTGTCAGGGCGGACAAGGTACGAGAGGTGATGGCTGGTTGTGACGGCACATGGGTCGCCCACCCTGCTCTGGTGACCATCGCCAAGGATATTTTTGACCAGCATCTTAAGGAGCCAAACCAGATCAACCGCCCACTAGACCAAGAAGGTGCGGGAATCACGGAGGGCGACCTTCTGGAGCTTCCCAGAGTCGAATACGGGAAGGCCCTGACTTCCAAACACCTCGACACTGGAGTGAAGATCGTCATGGCTTACACTGAGGCTTGGCTAAGGGGAGTGGGCTGCATTCCTCTTGATAATAAAATGGAGGACGCAGCCACGGCAGAAATCAGCAGAGCGCAGCTTTGGACCTGGGCCAAACAACGTGCCAAGACCCAGGACGACAATCAGCTCATCACAGAGCAGCGCCTGGCTGCTATTGTCAAGCGGGAAGTCCGCGAGATGAAGCAGAAAAAAGGAAGCAGCGGAAAGTGGCTGCTTGCAGGAAGTCTGGTGGAGAAGATGCTCACCGGCAATGAGCTCGACGAATTCCTCACCACGGTCTGCTATCCTCACATTTTGACCACTGCCTATGCCGGCACCATCATCCCGGACGGTGAACCTCCTATTGTTCCCAGCAAGCTATAACTGGTGTTTTAAACGCACATTTTTGTTTGATGTTTAATTTAATTTGGTTATTATTTTTTAGCTTCGGTAACCGACTCATTCGTTCATACCGCTTTTTGGTTGTTGCTTGCGTGTCACCCGTTACCCAACACACAAACACGGATACCACAATGGGTTAAGGATGTACGAACATATGAGAAGTTGATCTCTTGTGGACCACTATATCTACACTCGGTCAATCGTCGATCTAGTATCGCTGTTTGTGCATGGCATAAAAAAATCATGCGCTTTAGGGCATCTTGTTTCTTGTTTCATCTTGTGCCAGCAGCAGCGAAGAAGATAAAGGGTTTGGCCTACCTCTTGCCGTTTCACTCAATTTTTTGCCCTGCACCCATATACCAAAAAAGCGTTACGACTAAGACAGGTTTCTTCTTTCTCCCACTCTTTATCCCAACCGAAAACCTAATGTCCACTCTCGCAGCGTACCCCTCCGTCCTCCTGCCCCCGCCGCAGCCACCTTTGAACAGCGAGGTCCCCACTCCCAACCCCCCTCTGGCGCACACCCTCACCTTCGAGGGCCACGTGTACGGCTCCGCCGTGTCCGCCCCGAAACAGCCCGTGGTCTACTCCCGCCAGGGCAGCGTCTTCACGGAGGAGCAGGAGCCCGTCCTCTGCCAGCCCGCGGGCATCGGCCTGAGCCTGGGGAACAGCGACAGCAGCCTCATCGACCCTCGTCACCGCACGGTCGTATGCCACCATTGGCTGGACGGACGGTGCATGAATGGGGAGCACTGCATGTATTTGCATCAGTTTGACCTCTCTAAGATGCCGGAGTGCAAGAATGGGGCGGCTTGTAAGTGGTTCAAGCTGACTCCTGCGCAGCGCCGGAAGCGTGGTATTAAATACTGTCCGAAGAAGGTGAGTGAAGTGAATGCGAAGTGAACGAAAAGCCTAGTGAAGAGAGATTGCCAGGGAAATGAAATGCCTTGCAAGCACATGCCAGGGAAATGCTTAATTAACCCCATTCTCTCTCTTCTTTCTTTTCTCCCCTCCCCTCCCCTCCCCTCCCCTCCCCTCCCATCTCAGCACACCGTGAGCGACGACAGCACCCCTTGCGTGTTCTACACCCAGGGTTTCTGCATCCACGGTCCAACCTGCAAATACAAGCACGAGCCAAAGGGTCGCGACGAGCGTCCCCTGGTGGGCAACTACACGATCGGGCTCTCCCAGATGCAGGCGAACGACAAGCTCGTGGCCCGCCGCCCCGCCGCCGTCGTCAACAAGGCGATGTTCAAGACCCAGCTCTGCAAGCACTGGCAGGCCAACGGGGTCTGCCAGTTCGGGGACGGGTGCCACTACGCCCACGGGGACGAGGAGCTGGCGGGGAAGGGGAAGGAGGGGCTCAACCTCCACAACATGTTCGGCGCCGGGGAGCAGCTCACCGACGACTACTACCTGCCCCACGTTGCCAAGAAGAACCAGGACGCCGTCCTCTCCAAGCGCGCCGACAAGATGAAGATGAGGATGAAGGAGAAGCCAAGCATCGACAGGGGGATGCTGACCCCGTTTGTCATGCTCGTCGCGAATCACCACGAGCTCGCGGCGGCGTGCAGCACCGGGGTGCTCCTCTGCGACCGGCGGGCCGCGAATGCCTTCTCCAAGGCCCTGAATTTCAACAGGGAGCAGACCATCGTCTTCCTCTCCGTGCAGTCAAGCAACGCCCTCCACGCCGTCTTCCGCCTGGAGCGCGTGAACGTGAACGAGAACGTGATCGAGAACGTGAACGAGAACGTGAACGAGAACGTGGAGGACGACCAATGGCAGCCCTCGGAGGTCTTCTGCGACGTCATAAGGACCTTCGAGCTCAGCATCACCAACGCGGTCGAGATCTGCCCCGAGTTCGTCTTGCCCACCCCGCCTTTGTCCGACTCCCTCACGCCCTCCACCCCTCCCTTCACCACGGTCCGATCCATCGCCAACACCACCGCCGCGGCGCTGCTGGACAAGATATGGGACGAGGTGCTGGTCACGAGGCCGTACGAACCGTGGACGGAGGGGGAGGTGGAGGCGGTGAGAATGGTGGAAATGGTCCAAATGAGGGAGAGTAGTGGAAGGGGGGATTCGTTGGATATGGATGTGGAGGGGGGGCTTTTTAAGTATGCCGGGGATGAGGAGGCGAGGAGCGGGATGGGTTATGCGCCGCCGTATGGGGAGGAGAATATTGTCGATGGGGTGAATGCAATGTACTACACGCTTAGGGATGACTACGGAGTTGTGGGGGTTGTGGGGGATGTCGAGAAGAAGAAGAAGAAGAAGAAGGAGAAGAAGAAGAAAAAGCGGAAGAGAGGCGGGAATGAGAGTGTGAGTGAGAGTGAGAGTGAAAACGATGACGACGACGACAACGACGACAACGACGATAACGATGACGATAATGATAACAATAACGATAACAACAACAACAACAACAACAACAACAACAACAACAACAACAACAACAACAACAACAACAACAACAACAACAACAA
>ERZ651776.2646-NODE-2646-length-19012-cov-4.888883_pt1 | contig 19012 bp, 19 predicted proteins | sample MGYA00514761_ERZ651776 | MGnify/ENA metagenome assembly ERZ651776 | reverse complement strand
CCTAAGGAAGAAGGGTCCGCGGTACGTGTTGTGGTTTTAATTATAACTAATTCCGGCTTGTCCGGGGCGGGAGCCGAAATAGCGCCCCCCCCCCCTTGCTTCCGTTTGTTGTTGTTTTTGTTGTTGGTGTTTTAGGGGGGATGACCTCGAGGAACGGACACCGGGAGGCGTTTTACGGGGACGGAACGATGATGCATTACTAACTAACCCCGTCGCTGACGCTCGCTCGCCCTCTCGCCCTCTTGTTCTTACTACCCCCGAAACGCGGTGATGGATGCACCCTCCCCTCCCCTCCCCATTGCTTTCCTTTCCTCCTTCATTCTCCCTCCCCCCCACCCCAGCCCATCACAATCCGCGTGAAAGACCAGACTGGCGAGGAGACGTTCTTCAAAATAAAAAAGTCCACGAAGATGTCCAAGGTGATGGACACGTACGCGAAGCGCAAGGGCGTCGACATCCGGTCCCTCCGGTTCCTCCTGGACGGGGAGAGGATCAACCCGGACGACACGCCCAAGACCCTCGAGTTGGACGACCAGGATCAGATTGACTGCATGCTCGAGCAGACGGGAGGGTGGTGAAGGGGGATGTGAGACGGGTTTAAGATAAATACCACACGACACGACACGACACGACACGACACGACACGACACGACACGACAACGCACACGACACACAAAAGCGCTAAATGATGCCGAGAGATGAAACGTAAGCGGCGAAAGCAACAAGTAACAGCGAAAAAAAGGAACTGTTTTTTTTTTTCCAGCGTTCTATCCCCTTCTCTACTTTTTTCCAGCTTTATTCAAAATCCCTCCCGCCCCAAACGCAGTGGTCTCTGGTTCGTGCTCATGGATTGTATTTTTCTCTCCTCGACGTCGGACTGTCCGGGTCCGACCTTCTCGTGGATGAATCCCTTGGCTCGTCCCCAGCTTCCCATGACCTCAACTTTATCAGTGACTATGAAACCCTCCCCCGCGATGCATTTGTCGAGGGTCACGACCTTCGCGCCCGCGTCCATCGACTCCGCCAATTTTGAAATTGAACCCATCGTCGACGGGTCGAAGCACGTGCTGCAGGCGATGACAATGTTGGCCGAAGACCAAGTCGAGTGGGAGTCCAGAAAATCCAGAGTGTGGAAATCGGCGGGAAACTGTTGGAATGAATCGTTGGAGATGAATTTTGTTAGCGAATCGGACGCTCATAATCAACGCCCCCCACCTGCCCCCGCCCCCCCCCATCCCACCACTCCCTCACCTTCGCAAACTCGCATGCCCTCCGTCCCTCCTCCACATAACTTCCCATCAAATCGATTCCGATCATGGTTCCCAGCTCGATACAATTTTTCCTCGCAAAATGCCCGCAAGACAGCAGAACACCGCCGGTACCGCACCCGAGGTCGGCTATTACATCTCCGTCTTTTAAAGACAGAAGGGAGCATATATCTTGCACGGAGGAGACGGATATTTCACCGTATGTGAAGTTCACGAATTTGTGCTGGGATGCACCATGGAAGCATTCGGTGAGAAGTGCTTCCAACAGCAAAACAATTAGTTCCACCCATTAACAACAACTCACCTTTCTTGGTCCGTCGAATAGCGAGAAAGGCCGTTCCATGGGTGGAAGTGGTTTATCCACCAGCGATTTCTGTACATGCTCGATACACTTTTTCTGAAATCCAACTACGTCGTGATCTTCATCAATACTGACACCACCACCAACACAACCACCACATTTTTCATTCGGGACGATGGATCGAATTTTAAGCGCCAATGACCAGCAACCTGCCCCACTCAAGTGCAGCCCATCTTCGCATAGCCCACAACCAAATGAAGAAACGTAATGCACAACCCCTTTGTTGTCGAAATTCCCCGCGACCTTGGAGCACGATTCTCTAACCGCTTCGATTTCATCGAATACTTTTTCGTTGACGCCGGTGGGGCCCACCACGACGATATCCGCCCCCGGGAAGTCACCCCTGAGACGGTTGATTAATGAGGTGAGCTTCGGGCCGTAGGCGGCCGAGGTAACGCCACTCAAGGCGTCAGTCTCGCCTTGGTACCAGATTATTGTGCGTACGTTCGAGGGGGAAGAATGCGAAGCATGGACGATTCCCATCATTCGGTCGTAGTGTGAAGTTTTTGTCGTTATATCGCCCTCAATGTCAATGTTGTTGTTGTTGTTGTTGTCCCCGTTTGAATTGGCAGTAGATTCAACAGTCTCTAACCACTCATCTATCGCGCTACCACCAATCGCACACGGTACGGCTCCCCAACCATTGCCCAACAAATACAGCAATGCCTCACAAATCCCGTAACCGGCCCGAGATCTCTTTCTCTCAAGCTCTGTGTAAGAGTGCGAGGGCGAGGAAACATTGTCTGGTTTGAAATCAACCCAACCGTTATCGCCTGCAAATATTTTATTTATTCGCTGAGGAGGCTCAGACGACCGAGAGGGGTAAGGAAGAGAGCGACATCGACCGCTGCAGTTCGATTGACCTGCAAGTAGAAGGAGGTTCGGTAGAGGCTCGTGGATTTGGTGTGTTATCATTGTCTGTCCTGGGTGAAGTTTATTGGTCGTAAGTGTCACCGAAAGGGGCTCATCGCCAATTACAACCATAGTGTCACCAAACCTTGACAATAAAGAATTCGTCAAAACCTTCCCGCGAGACCCTCCCCAAGTGGATACTAGTTCTTCTGAAAAAATGCGGCTGGCTTCTTCCATTTTCCCCGCAATTGTTCTCTTCTCACCAACGCTCTCCTTCCAAACTTTTTTGCCACATCATTCATCCCTTGCTGCTCACCGCCTCCCCTCGACTATCCGTGATACACGCACCATTACAAAGATCGCATCATCTGACGATGCTCTGGCATCTGCTGCCGCAGCATACACACACTACCTAGGGTATGGCGCGGTGGTTTCTGCTCTGGTGACTGAGCGCTTAACCTTGTGCAAGCAGGACCAAAGTGAGGAGGAATTTGACCTCGGGTCGTACGCCGATATCATGTATGGGCTTGCCGGAACGGCAATTCTCGTTTCTGGTTACTTTCGTGTTGTCGATTATGGGAAGGGATGGGAATTCTATCAGCACTCCCCTATTTTCTGGGTGAAGATGTTTTTGTTCAGCATCATGGGCGCAGCTTCTTTTTTCCCTACCACCAAGGTTATCCAGCGTGCCGTGGCAAAGAAAAAGGCAGAAGATGCAAATACCCCTCTCCCACCGAAGTGGTCTCCGGAACTGGTGAAAAGGGTTACCTCAATTGTGAATGCTGAACTTCTCGCTGCTGCTAGCATCCCCCTCGCGGCAACATTAATGGCGAGGGGAGTTGGCTATACCGAGTGGCTACCGTGGTATGTTGGCGCATTTCCTAGCGTTGCTGTCATTACCGGCCTTGGATACAAGTATATAAACGAGGCACTTACTTGGGAAGAGCCTGCACCACCCTCCCTCACTAACCCAAGCAACAAGTAATTTAATAAGGAAGTAGCACAAGAAAGTTTTTTCGTTAATCGTTAATCGTTAATCGTTAATCGTTAATCGTTAATCGTTTGTCGTTTTCGCACATAGCAACGCAAATCATTAGCTACAAAGTAATTAGGTCATTTTTTGAACCCCATAAAATCCACAGTCTCCTCTCAATCCATCCATTCCGTTGCCGTCACTGCTGCTAAAACCATCAAAGCACCTGCATTCTCCTAAAGTGGTATCGCAAGTGCCCTGCCAGCTGCAGAGCAAATTTTGCTTAGTCCCCTTGACCTTTTCAGTGATAGCCACGCTCCCGCCTAGTTTGTCAGCAACGGCAGTAAGCAGTGGCAAGTTCCCAATTTCACTGAAAAAAGTTACATTGGCTATATTGGCCCCATTGCTCGTGCAAGCGCTGACCCCTGTACTGTAGGCAACAGAGGCGTTCCCAACGGTCTTCATATGTTTCAGCGCGTTCTCAACAACAGTGTTTGTGGCATCGAACGGCAGATCTTCGCTTACATCTCCCCGAAATGCCAGATTCCAGGTCCCACTTGTTGCTGTACACACGACATTCTGCACTTCCCAAGTTTCGTAGTTATTTGTCAAATTCACTTTGGGTCTGTTCGGGTTGTCTCCAAAAGGGCACTGCAATAAGCTGCAGTCATATCCGATTGGATCGCTCTTGTTGAACGTCCAAATCCCGTCCTCGTACCAATATTGGTCGCATAGACACCCCTGTACACTATCAGCATCCCAAAGCATCTCACTGCTCTTGTTCGTGCTCGCGAGGCGGCTGTAGTCGTACTGTATTGGGTCGCCGTCCGCCAGGCGCGCATGCTTAGCGAGTTGATTCATCGTAAGACACTTGCCTTTCCCGCTGCAGGTAGCCCCAGTAAGTTCATCCTTAGGACAGCTCATCCTCTCGCAGGCACCGCCCTCGAACCCGTCAAAGCAGTTGCATTCCCCCCTCTTCTTGTCGCACTTGCCGGCATTACTGCACTCTGCCATTCTGTGGGCATCATTGGTGCTGTGCGCTTCATCGAACCAAGCCGGGCCGCTGGGGCAACTGTTTGTGTGTATATTGTGTAATTGTGTTATTTTGTTAGTGTGTGTCGTAGGGTGAGTAAGTGGTGCGTGCGCTGTGTTGAACATCGATTCGATTCGATTCGATTCGATCTCGATTTTCGATGCAATGCAATTACAATTATTATGGATCACACAGATCATCAATTCAAAAATTAAATCGGATGATAGATTTTCAACGCACCTTGTCATGTTGCAGTTGCCGTACCAACCGTCGTGACACTCGCACTTGTAATTGCCCGCGAAGCCAAGGCACGTCCCATGACCGTAACAATCATAATACGGAGTCAAACCATCCGGATATCCATGGCCGTTATCCCATGCCAAACCCCTAATACCATGAATTGGCCACGCAGATAAAAAGTTTCCGTGCGTTGTCGGAGTAGTCAGGCTCGCGAAGAAAATCTTGTTCTGCGTTGTGTCCGTAAAGATCAACCTGTCATTGTTTTTATCCAAAGCGATATACTCTGGGGTACGCAGGGGTGTACGGAGACTGGAGCTCTCGTCTATCCACCGGACGATGTGCTTCACGCCGATTGTAGCATTATAATCCATGTCAGTCCGAATGACGCTTCCACGACTGTAGAGATTGCTGCTAGAATGAGTCTCAGTGATATACATCATGTGGTTGGTAAGGTCCAAGGCGAGGTTTGCCGGGTTAGTCAAATTACTGCTCACTAGAAGCGTCGCACCGGTCCCATCAAGATTACTCCAATACACTTTTCCATCAACAGTGCCAGGAACGCCGCTGTCGACCCAGTACATTCTCTCGGCATCGAGGTCAAGTGCAATACCCTTGGGGTCCACAAGACTTCCCGTGATTGCGGAGTTGATCGCCGAAGTCAAATCCTCGGGTGTGCACTCTTCGGCAGGATATATGTCAAGGTTGCAACGCTTGATTTGTCCGTCCGCCACTCCAGCAACACCCGGCACGCTCCAGTAGGCTTTCCTTTTGAACCAACGGAGATCAAGTGCGAGACCATAGGGGGCCGTGGTCTCTGGAGGAGTGAAACGCGTGTTTGTATACACCAACTCGCCGCTATAGGGGTTGACGTTATGATATTCTTTCTTGGTGACGTTGTGTAAGTGAACCCGCTGCAGTCGCCTATGCAGCGCGTCAACAAAATAAGCGTACCCCTCACTCAAATCGAGTGCTATTGCACCAGCGGTCATATTCGTCATGTTCGTGATCAGCTGAGGCCCCGCATCAGTTTCTGATCCGACCACATAATCATGCAGCCCCGTGTTCGTTTTGTTGGATCCCATGGTCATGTACAGCCTCGGAAGGCTGCTAGGCTTGTCGACAGCAACACTCAAATCACTCTGCAAAACTACCCCGGGACACGTCTCTACCCCAACCCAAGCACTAGTGTTGTAAATAGGCTTACCACATCCACCGTATGCGTCTTGAAAAGTGTAAAATGGCCCACAGTCGCACTTTCCATTGTCGTGATTGCAAGTTCCGATGGCGTTGCAGATTTCATTTTCTTTGCTGCCCCTCATCTTGCTCACGACTGTTACTGCATTAGAGCTGATTATTCCACCGGAGGTTATACTGGAAAGAGGGTGAAGAGTTGGCAAGTTTCCTGAATCAGCCTTGAATTCTATGAATGTGGTGGTTGTGGAACTATCTTTGCAAATAGTCGGGGAAGCTAGTATGGTCGCGTTTACTGTGTTTACAACAGTCGCCTTATTCAAGCGTGTATAGAGATTCTGTAAAGCTGTCTGCAGTGTCGCTTCGTTCGTGTTGTGGGGAATGTCAGTAGATATTAAACCGTCCATCACAAATGCGACACTCCCCCCGCAGACCCCCGTACAGACACAAGTTATTTCCTGAGTTGTGCGGAAATAAGCGACCGGCGAGGTACCAGAGGTGGACGAGAGCAGATTGCTCCTTAGATCCATGGCAGGGAGCGCTCCGCTCTCCCGTTGGAAGGTGATGTAACTAGTCGTCCCAGCAGCACTGCAGAGAGTGCTTCCTACGTCCATTGTTACGCTTACTGGTTGGCTGCTGCTATAAACGGACGAAGCCCTTCTGCCATAAGAGAGCTTCATCAGCGAAGAGCTGAAGTCAGCAGCACTGGCATCATGCGAGAGCGAGAGGGGGTTTGTTTTGTACCTCAATATAGCCGAACCGCTGCAAGCGGCCCCACACTGGCAGTAAAACTCCACCTTCTCCTGGATTCCGCCAGACGTACGAGGGTCATCTGATATGTATACGAGAAGGACAGTTGCGGAGTGTAAGCATTTTTGCGTTAAGTGTGGCGAAAAGATAGCATGAGTGACCGAAGCAATACAACCTCTCTTCGTCTTCGTCTTCGTCTTCGTCTTCGTCTTCGTCTTCGTCTTCGTCTTCGTCTTTGTCTTCGTCTTCGTCTTCGTCTTCGTCTTCGTCTTCGTCTTCGCTTTTTGCTCATTCATCCAGTGCGTGCGTACACCTACCTCCCACATCACAAATTTTCTGGCTGCAATCCCCACCCTGGAAACCTACGTCGCAGACGCATCCATAAATCTGATCCGCGTCCCAGTTATTATACACAACGCTTCTATTCAACGAAAAGCCATTGAAATCCTCAGCGGCATCCCTCATGCTCGTGCAGAGGCCATGTCCAGTGCAATTATTGGGACAATCCATTCTATTACAGGCCGGCCCCCCAAATCCCGGCTGGCAAACGCAAGTGCCACTGTGCACATCACACATGCCTTTATTGCTGCACTCAACCTTTTGGTGAGCCAATCCATTTCCGTAAGCAACATCTGCCCAGGCAAACCCCGTTGGACAACTCTGAAGGGAACAGTCTGGTCCATGGAACCCGGACTCGCACTCGCAAGCGGCGTGGATATTGCAGGTTCCGTGGCCGTTGCAGAGATTGTCACACTGCGAGATGGCCGGTTGCAAGTTGGTGAGGGAGAGAGAGAAAAACAGGAATGTGTACAGTGGAGACTTCATTTGGATAAGTTACTCCAGTATCGGAAGAAATTTGTCAAGTCACAAACTTTCGAGACAGACGTTGGTCAGCGGGACATACAGTTTATATAATCCATTGAAATAGCAATTTTGAAATACCTTTTTTTCGGGGATCGGGACATTGAAAATCGGGTGACTTACTTTCTGAGGGCTTCTGGCTGGGCGGCTGGGCGACTTGGAATATGATGGAAAACCTGGAAGAAGAACACCCTGTACATTTCGGCCAATATTTCCACATTAATTGTGTTCATACGTCACCTCTCTTCTCTTAGTGTACCCATAGAGAACACGGGTTCGCCTGTTTTATTCATCTGTCCCATTTTTGTCGTCTTCATTGCTAACTCCTCCCATGGGTCTATCAAGTTTCTTCAGGGGGTTCTCGGCCCAGACCCTTCCCCAAGACTCAAACCCAGCCACTACGAGTACCGGCAGGCGTTTGTTTAGTAGTTTCACCGAGCCCATCTTTCAGTACATTAAACCTGCTCGGGGCACCTCCTCCCCTGCTTTGAGGGAAATGCTTGGAAATGAGGAAGACAATCAGGCGCGCTACGAAGCCAACAAGCTAAAGGTCTATGGACTTGACGCATTTCAGGTCAGGGCCGAGGAAGAAATGAATCAGATAAGGGCCGACAAGAATACCAACTTTTTTGCCACCCACCTCCCTGTCCAGAATCCAACCGGGACCCAGAGACGTTTCTGGGATCTAGTTTCCACCTTTATTATTCTTGTCAGTGTATACTCTGCTCTATTTGAGTTTTCGTGGGGTTTGCCGCTTGAGACAGCCAACGAAGAGCTAAGGAATATTTTCAATTTGATCTCTGTTTTTTTCTGGCTTGATCTAATCTACAACTTCTTCACTGCCTATTATGACGACGACGGCGAACTAGTTTACGACAGATGGAAAATATTTAACAACTATATGCAAGGGTACTTCTTGGTTGACTTCGTGAGTAATCTTCCATTGGAAGGACCCTTTGGGCTACTAAAGACAGCTAGGATGATCAGGATGGGGCGTGTGCTCAATAGATGGGCTTACTTGGGCTATGACCCCACAAAGTTGCAGGTTTTCAGGTAAGAAAAAAGTGTCAAGTTCAATTACGCAAAAGCACGTTTTAGCGACCGATACGATGGAAGGGACAGGTTGGCTGAGAGAAGAGGTAGAGAAATTTTAGAGAACCCAACTGCTTGCTGTCTGCTGCTTACTTTCTAACAATTTTTACGCTCCTTTTCAGACTAATAATTTCCGTACTGACCGCTGGGCACGTGTGCGGATGTGCCTATTATGCTGTTGGGCGTTACGAGCAAGAGGGAGATAAATTTCTTGACCCGGCATATAAAGGCAACTCGTCGTCCCTTGACGAAAAATCCTGGCTCTATAAGGAAGACATCTATGTCAACAGCGAATCGGAAACAGCTGATATTGCGAGGAGCTACCTAACAGCCATGTACTTCAGCTATTCAACTTTAACTACCGTTGGATTTGGCGACATTAACGCTACAACGAGTTATGAGAGGGGAGTTGCTATATTTACGTTGACATTGGGATCTGCTGTTTTTGCCGCTATTGTAGGAACAATGAGCAGTCTCATGGAAAAGAGCGATATCAAGGAGACTGAGTACCAACACAGGGTAACCGAAGTCAACAGCTTCATGAGCTACCATAGGTTGCCTACAGACCTGCGGAATAGGGTCCGTCGTTACATGGAGCTCGACCACAACAGCACTCACAATGACAAGGAACTACTTGATAGCATGAGCCCTATGCTACAGAGGGAGACCATCCTCCACATGAACAAAAAGTTTCGTGCTGACGTCCCATTTCTTGCAGATGGTGACACTCTTTTCGTAGGCTGCGTTCTAGAGCGCATGATTGTCATCGTTTGCGTTCAGCAGGAGTACATTCTGGTTGAAGGTGAGGCGATAGAGGCTATGCACATCTTGAAGAGTGGAAAGGTCGATGTCATAGACAAGTTTGGCCAGGTGATCCGGACCTACACCCAGGGCAGTTTTTTTGGAGAGACGTGCTTTGAGAGTAACAAACAGTACGCCCAGTATAGCTACCGGGCGAAGGTGGATATGGAATTGGCACTGTTGACGCAGAGCGATTTGATCGTTCTGCTGGAAGCCTTCCCGGAATTTGACTCCACCCTGAAAGCCATCACGAAGGCCCGGAGCAAGCACGAGGAGTATGAGAATGAAGTGTTCGAAGATAAAATGAAGAAGATGATCAAACAGACTGGGATGAGGGCCCGCCCCGTCACCCCACCTCCTGGCAAGACTTGGGAGGAAAGCATGTTCACCGAGCAAAGAGCCAGCATCACAGACACAAAACTCAGGATGAACCCTAGTAGGAGAGAGTTTGCTCAGTCGATGGAACACGATATTGAAAAGTTCAACGAGGCCGAGAAAAGAAGGTCCTTACTGACAGAGAAGCGGCAAAAAGCAAAGGGAACAGGCACATTCCGTAAGTCCGATCCGATTGATTTGCAGACGCTGCAGGAAAATGCAGCAAAGAAGGGAGTCAAGTTGCAGAACACAACGCTTGCGCCAGGCGACGGGGACGAAAATGCCGATAGCAGCGAGAGTGACGACGGAGACGAAATAGAGGACAACTTGGAGGCCGTCCCGGAACTCAAGAAGAGCGAAATCAAGCACAAACAAGAGTTGCTGGGGCACCATAGCAGGGCGCATACAGTCTTGCAGAGTAGCGCGGCCTCGGGCCATCACCATTATCCAACAAGGAAGACTAGCTTCGCCGGTGGAGGTCTCTCTCCTAATAACCAGCTCCGGGAGCTCAAAGAGTCCGGTAGGAGGAGCTCTGCTGCGACTGCAGAGCGCAGAATGTCCGCTACAAGTCTCCAGAATAACATATCGGAGCTGGTAGCAGGGAGGGCGGAGGCTAACGGGCACACGACAAAGGATGATCACATTGTTCATCTTCTCCACAAAATTGCTGCTGCTCATACCGAAACGAACGGATTGGTAGAACGATTAGTAAACAAAATTAGCGTACTAGAGGGAACCATCAAAGACTTAAAGGCAAAAACCAAGGGCGATTGAAATGGTCGACCAGACCAATTATTTGCGGAGGTGGGAAAGTTATTGATATTGTGTATCAATACTGCTGATAAAAATATGATGAACAATACACTAATTGAAAAAAAGAAAGAATATTAAGCAGAAAAATAACAACCGAGACCGTTTTGTAAATTTGTAATACGCCGAGATATATTTTGGTATTTGCGTATATTTTTTTACGAATGATTAATGCGCTTACTGAACCTAAAATTGTTTAATTGGGGTCAAACTCAGCTGCTGCATACTTTTTTTATTACTGGCAGAAAAAGGTTCAGTCCAATCCGGCGGCCTTATCGCTCGGCGTCGGGCTGACAAAGGGCGCATAATTATTGTTACTTGTGTCTGAACCTTCGGTAGACCGTTTTTCTGGTGAATGAGGAGGCATTCCCTCGCGGAATGTCCCATTCACAACGTTTTCCTTGTCATTTTGACGAGGGTGTCGTTGCTGTCGGGGGGGAGAGGTTTTCTTTTCCTCCTCCTCTCCTTCATCATCGTCACCATCTCTCTCCTCGCTGAAGTCATCAAACCTCGCTCGGCACTTCTTTCTTTCTCCGTCTCCTTGATGCTCAAAATGCGTGGCTGTTGTTGCAGGTGGGTTTCCGGAGTAGCGTCGTCGGTCATGAGTTTCGCCATTCACCTCTTTGTCTCCCGCACCCTTCTCTTCGTCTTTCTCGTCCAAATCCTCCTCATCCCTACGCGCATCGCATTCCCTAGGCGGTGTGGGATAATATTTGTCGATTAGTTCCTCGTCGATTAGTTCTTCCGCCTGATCGGCCTTTGCCAGGTCGGCCTCCGCTTGGTAACTCCCTCCCTTGAAATGTTCCCTCATCTCCGCCTCGTACATCGCCTCGAGGTACTTCCTCTGTTGATTTCTCCACCAAACCTGTTCTTCTTCGGTTAGATCCGGTGGCATCTCCCTCATAAAGAATGGAGGAGTCTCACCCATCATTGGGGGAGCTCCTGGGGCAGAATTAGGTCCTGCGACCCCCCCCGTGCTGCCCGGGGTGCCATGTAGGGGGGTGCCATTAAAGGGACTATCCGTGCCTTGGAAGTGCGCATTAGGATTTGGATACGACTCTCGTTCCCGTTCTGGGGTGCGACCACTGCCATGCATGTAGCCACCTTCCTGTCGATGACGATAAGCCTCTTCCTGTTTAGCATAGTCTTCCCCAAGCCCTCCCACTCCCACTCCTCCCCCTTCCCCTTCTCCTTCTAACCCCCCTTCTCGTCCGGCCATGTCCGTTTCCAAATCAATCCCCAGCTGCTTCAAGACCTCATCTCTTGTGAGTCCCTCACTCTCCATCCTTTCCCTGATGGCCTCTTCCATCCTTTCTTCTCTCTCCCTTTCCATCCTCTCCCTCTCCTCCCTTTCCCTCTCTTTCCGGGGCATATTGCTTTCTACGTACTCAAACTCGTCTTCCTTCGACTTGAGATGAACGTACTCCTCTTCCCCCTTCTCCTCGCTGACCACTTCATTGTTGAATGTCTCCTCTACCTCATACTCAGTGGTTTCCCTGTGGGCGAATTCTCCCGTCTCTTTGCACTCCATGTGGACCACCTCAGTCTGATTCTTCTCCCTCTCTACGAGCTCCTGGCTTACACCGCTGGGATCCACAGTCGTGTACCTTACAATCCTTTCCTGTATCACAGTCTCGGTTTTTTTCCAGAGGGGCCTGCCCAAGTTGTTTATCTTCCTGCCCCCAGGTCCTGTGAACGAGGCGGAGAGCTGTCTAGTAGACGGATCTGGGGGATCCATGAACCCCAGGGACGCCAAAACACAGGGATAGATGCACTCCCCATCTTCCGCGATGAGCCTAACCTCGACAGCTTTGGAGAGGGCACGAGTGGGAGGGGGGATCGGAGGTCGAACAGACGTCGACGAATTTTCGGTCCCGGATTGGCCTTGGGTTCCTCCTTGGGCTTCGGGCTTTACCTCCCCCCCATTCGTCACCTTGTCTTCATTTTTTTCGTCAGCCTTTTCGTCCGCCTCCTCAACGATCCCCCTCTCTGTCGGTATTGTGCCCTCTTCGATGAAACGTATGAAATCCTCAAAGAGTAACTCCCCATCCCCCACCTTGCACCTCCTAAAGAGCGTCTCCAGCAGGCGCTCCGCAGCAAGGGCCTCATCCTCCGAACTGCCCAGGGCGCATGCCTCACAAATGGAGTCACGGGTCAGCACCCACTCCCCCAGCGTATTCTTGCGACGGTACTTGGAAAAATGCTCAGAGACAGTTGCGTTCTCTGGACGGATATTGTATGAACGTATAATAAGCGTTGAGCGGAGACGGTGAAGTGAAGAGACTCCGCCACCCATGATATTTTGTCGGTAAATATGCGGTCGCGTGTTTTAGGGGGCTGCTAAACGTAGAGCAGCAGCTATGTTTCTCCTCTCTGCTGCCCTCTATGCTGCAACCTGTCACTTCCTGGCCCTTCCCTCTTTGGCTCGTGTCTTTTCGAAAAAGAGAAGGGAAGCCAGGGGGGACTAATTTTCAAATTTACGAGGGGATAATGTACGCGAAGTCGATAGAACTATTCTGAAAGACCGCAGCGAACTTAAATAAATGAATACCGGTTGATTAGCGATGAGCTTGGTTTAAAAAACAAACTTCTGATCCGCCCGGGTTCGGACAAAACGACAAAACCGGACACAAAACTTGTTCCTTCCAAACAAACTCCAAGAAGGTAGATTCATTGATTCGAAGTTAATTTTCGTTTCTTCTCGCGCATGATACCTTCGCAAGTTTGCGGACCCCTGGTATATTATGGCTAAGCTGTCCACAACAACAGAAGGAAGTTCTTCTGTTGTCGATGAAAATAATTCCTTTCCTCCCCTCGGTCAGTCTTCTTCCAAACCATCTACCCCCCTCCAACTCTCAAAGTCAGAGATAGCCTTTGCGACCCGAGTCAAAACCTCCCAGCTTAACCCAGTGGCCTTGGCACCGCTCCGCTGGAACCTCGTCTCCCTCGGCCAAAAGTTTGACCAACACATTGCCACAGAGATTGCCTCTCTAGAGAGGGAAGAGCACGACCTGCGCACGAAGAATGCCAGGCAGATGAAAGCCTTTGAGAAGTCCAGGAAGGCTGACTACGAAAAGGCCAAGAAAACGGTTACTCTACACAAGAGGCTAAAGCAGATGCAGGAGTCGTACGAGAACCTTTCAATGACACGTCAATCCTCTAGGGCAGACTCACTGAAGCGCAGACTTGATCCGATGCTAAAGAGTTTTTACAGGAAAGAACTTACCGACCACATCGAAAAGGGAAGGGCCAAGCACAAGGCCCTGGTGGGACGGATGCGAACTGCCGAGGCAGAGCTGGCTGTAGCCAACGAGCACAGGGTCCGTTCTCTTCAGTCCCAGAAAGACAGTGAAATGAAGATTATGCGCCGGAAGAACAAGAAGAGCAGCAACGGGCCATTCACCATCCACTACGCTGCTAGCAACGGCGAGATGGACAGGCTTGAGGTAATGCTATCTCGGGACAAGGTCCGGCAGGATATTGATGCGAGGGATCCTGACTCTGGCTGGACGGCCCTCCACTTCGCAAGCCGGGGAGGCCACAAAGCCTTTGGGGAGAGGCTTCTGGAGGAAAAGGCGCATGTTAACGCCCTCGGCCCGGACGACGAAACGCCACTGCACCTCGCTGCAGGATGGGGCACGAAGGCAATGGTGGGGCTGCTGCTGCAAGAGGGGGCTGATAAGACCATGGTGGATAAGAGGGGAAGGACAGCGCTCGATCTCGCGAGGTTGAACAGAAGGGAGGAGATTGCGCATTTCCTAGATCGGTGGATGGCAGTCGGGCTGACATATGAACAGAGGGAGGTGAGAGACTGAGCTGACAGAGAGGGGATAAAACAGTGGTGGGTGGGTCGCACATTAGCCATCCATTTTGCTAACCCTATCCCTATCCCTATCCCTATCCCTATCCCTATCCCATTTGCATTTGGTGTAACATCTTTCGCCTTTTCTTTCCTCTCTTTTAGGGTCTCTCTGCTCTCCCCCAAGACGTCCTCAAAGACGAGCTGAACCCCCTCATCAAATCACAGCTGAAAACCCTTGAAATGAAGATAAAATTGAGTGGGCGTAATCATGTGGGGCTCGTGCACACTTACAATAAGTTAGCCAAATTGTACAGGGAGAGCGAGCCGCCCAGATGGCCGGAGGCAATCGATGCGCTCAAGAGAGTGGTGGAGATTCGGAAGGTAAGCTGCTCAGAGGAGGTCTCTCAGGGCGAGGAAAAAGACAGGAAAGATGACTCCCGAGACAATAAAATCAAGCTGAGCGAGGCGCTAAACAATTTAGGAGAATACTGTCATTCCTCCGGAGTGTTTCAGGACGCGAAAAACTACCTGCAGCTCTCGTACAGCCTGTCAGCAGACGCTTTTGGGGAGGCAAAGAAGGAGCTTATACCCAGCCTAAGAAACTACGCGCTTGCGCTCCTAGAGGTCGGGGAAAAGGACGATGCTATTGAAATGCTCTTAAAATACGAACAATTGATGCACAAAATCTGCTATAGTGACGAACTCATGTCCAGCACAATGGACATGGTGGATGTATACGACTTGCTTAGCTACGCATATTTGGTCAACCGAAGCTACAAGACGGCCAAATCGTACTTAACGAAAGGAACTGACATTATTGTATTTCATAACGGCGAGGATACTGAAGAAATCGCTTGCAGAAAAGACAAACTCGCTTTTCTGCTCTTCTGTGAAGGGGAGACAAAAGAGGCCGAGAATATTTGGTTGCAAGCAAAAGAGATGTTTTTAAGGTTTCGCGGTAACGACGAGTTTCACCCGGATGTCATGCGGATGGTCAAGAATTTTGCTGTATGCTGCTGCAGGAGGCGGCCTGACTTTTGATTCGAAGTAATTGTGGGTAGTAGAAAAAAAGGTGAAAAACTTTGAGCAGTTTAGATTAGATGTGTAGCTGTGTGTACTGAATAAAACAAACACAAAGCCCGCCTACCGTGCCAGCCTAGTCCATTTCGTTTTCGACCGGGTCTCGGCTCTGCCTACGCATTTTTCTTCAAATCTAAATTGCGTTGGAGCCGATCTTTCGTTGATACGGTTGAGTCCCTCGACGCGGAGCTTGTGTAAGTGATGCACCTGAATGAATTCATCATACCCATGAGCTGCTCCATGCCACCCTACCCTTCCGAGAGCATACTTGACATCGGCTGCTGCATCGCTTGTGAGCATGTTGAACAGCGCTTGCGGATACTATCCACCTCCCCACTTTTGCCCCCCCCCCCCTTTTTGAGTTACTCTTGAACATGCGCTTGAACTTTGTGCATCGAGGACATGAGGTTTGTCGCCTCTTCGATGTCGTGTTGGGTGGATTCCGTCTAGAACTTGCTCTGAATATTGCTACTGACGGCTTGCGCGAGATTCTAGTGAGGCACATGTACAGATGTCGCAGCCGTGGCTGCTGCAGCTATTTGAGACAAAAAGAGGGCACTTTTGTACGCGCTCTCCAATTATTTACTGATTTACTTTCTCTCTGTCGCCAGCACTTTCAGAAAGCTCCAGGAAACTGGTACGTTTCTATTTTAAGCTGCCTGCCGGTATACTGATGTTCTTGTAAATCGATTACGCTTGATTTTAGGTTCACTTTGCGTTCTTTTCTCCCAGTGAGCCTCTTTTGTTTTTCAACTAGTCTTCCACCACTCACATTCTTAGGCCAATCCTAGCCCCCCTTGGGACTCTTGGAATTTGAAAAAGTGGTTCTCGGGTCGCAATAGTCATCAGAGTGGCCGTGGCGGTACCGCAACATGAACTGATGACCAACACCCTCCTCACACACACTTCCCATTTCTAACACTTCACCCCCTGACAGTTTCGCAGCCGCCTCGAAGTAATAAAGCAAATATGCAGCTCTTGATCACCAACACCAGCGGTAAGACCACCACGGTCAACGTGTCCGCGGACGCCACTGTCCAGGATCTCAAGAACCAGATTGAGAACGTGACCTTCACCCCCAGCTCCATTTTCAGCCTTGCTGCTGGAGACAGCATCTTGAAGGCTGGATCCCTCAGTGACTTTGGCATCGAGGAGGAGGACGAGCTCGAAATGTTCCTTGACACCGAGACCGGAATGCGTGCCAAGTGGCGCAAGAAGCGCATGAGGCGCCTCAGGCGTAAGCGCAGGAAGATGCGCCAGAGGGCCAGGTAAATAATAAGGTTTTAACAAACTGTTGAGTTGAGTTGAGTTGGATTAGATTGAATTGAATTGAATTGAATTGATGACGAGGACAGCTTGGGTTTGGTTTAATTGTTCATTTCCTTGTTTCTTTATGCTCTGTAAGGAGGCACTGCCTGCGTCCACCTTCGTCTGTGTGTTTGTCACTCCATTTGTCTTGTGTTTTTTTGGTGTTTTTGTTCATATCATTGTTTTGTGTGTGGAGGTATTGTAAGGTTTTACCAGAACCAACTCCCGTTCTTGTACTTGGCAAATATTTCCGTCTTCCTGAGCCAACCATTGTCGCCTTTCCTCCGAATAATAAGTATCTGAAGCTCCTCTTTCTCCTTATCATAAGACTTGGAAACATCGAGGTCATTCCAATCATACTTGCCCCCCCCGGCGTTTAATTTAAGCCACAGGTCACACTCAAATTTATTAGGCTTTACGTCGTCTCCACCGATGTACTTGCTGAGTTCAAAAGGCACTTTGGGAGGGTTGCTCTCAACTTTGCAAACCAGTTTCTGTGACTGGCTGTCTACAGAGATATCACTGGTGAAGACATCTTTGATCTTAAGGATAAGTTTGACTCCACCGTCCACGCGAAGAGGAACAAATTTGGCCTTCTTATACTCAAGCTTTTGAGCTTTAAGCTCAGTGAATATTGATTTTAGCTCCTGCTTTTGAGCCTTTTGCAGTGCCCGAGACCCTTTCAACTCGTCCAATTCGTTTTTGCACCTTCGATTGTAACGCTGAGCAACGCGAAAAAGATATCGGAGAGACAGCCGTGTCAGATGCGATCCACGTAACGAGCTTTCATGGACAATGGATAGCTCTCCTCGCCTACTCACCTCGATAAATTCATCTTCTCGCTGCTCCATTTCCAACATACGTGCTTGCATTTGGTCATTGTCCTCTTGCGACTTTTTGTACTTCTTGTAATCTGCGTAGCTCTTATCATCTTCCTGCTGCAATTTAATGCTGATTGCCTCATCTACCTGTTCAATGTGAAGCTTTTTTGCAAGAGCCTCACCCTCCTCAATCTCTTTCTCTTTCTCTTCTGTAGTGATTGGAGTGTGATGTTGCGGCATTGCGGTGATATACGAGTGAGTGAAGATTCCAACTGTGCGATATAGAGTACAGTTGAGCGCTCAAGGTGGTGCGACGGACTTACCCTCGCGGTCAATCATCTCTTGCTTCTCGATCTTTGACACCAGTTTCAGAATCTGCGCAGAAAGTGAAAATGAGTTAGGGTTAGTGCGATTTTCCCTCGCTTTCAGGTATCTCACATTCCATAACGTAGTTTATCATCCTTTGAACCCAGAAATTAACCTAAAAAAACGACCTGATATGAGTTGGAGGGGAGAAGAAGGACTGTGCAGAACGGAGAATTTAAGTTGTGGTTTCAAGGTCTTATGAAAATAGATTACGTACCGAAATACCGGAATTTGGGTCCTTGTTTGTAACATCTGCGAGAGGCATCTTTAATAAGTGAGATTACTTTTAATTGACGAAGGTAGAAGTGTTTTGTTGCAGAGCATCAACGGCTCACGAAACAAATATTGGAGCACAACTTTACTTGGATAGACCTCCCTGGTCTGGTTTTTAAAGCTCACTCCTAGCCATCTTTGTAAATCTAAGGACAGTAAAGTACACGAATTTCATTTGGTGGTCGCTATTTTTCCCCAAAAGGACCAGAGCAACTTTTGATTTTAAGAGTTGGAGGAAGGTACTCAGGGAACTAAATTCGAGGCCAGACGTGTCGCATACGCCTTTCAAGGACTCCTTCATCTTAGAATGGCAGCAAAAACCGACAACCATGACCCGGAAAACATCGGACTGATCAGTGAGCAACGTATACCTCACAAGGTCAGGGATGCAGCACCAAGAAATGTTAGAAGGAGAATCCCTACGGTAGGAAAGTTCCGAAAACGCCAGCGGCTGCTACGGAACAGCAATAATTTGCGTTTCAAGGGAGTCTACAAACCCATCAATCCAACGGTGTTCTTCATCTTTATTTCGATGGTCTTGATTCTTTACTATTTCTTGCATCACTACGTCCCCTCTTTAAAGATATGAATGACTGCCAGTTTCGAGGGAGGCACGAAGATAATTTAAGCTGAAGGATTGACACAATTTGAAAAGTAAAGAAAATGTTATTTTACTGATGCTGTTGCTGTTGCTGTTGCTGTTGCTGTTGCTGTTGCTGTTGCTGTTGCTGTTGCTGTTGCTGTTGCTGTTGCTG
>ERZ651776.2642-NODE-2642-length-19052-cov-4.070777_pt1 | contig 19052 bp, 11 predicted proteins | sample MGYA00514761_ERZ651776 | MGnify/ENA metagenome assembly ERZ651776 | reverse complement strand
CGCACGCCATGTCATTATTTTGAGTCTCCAAATAGAATTCCTGGCAGTACCTGCATTCAATGACCTTCTCCTTGTGCGCCTGTAAAATTGTCTTCCTCACTTTTGGTACCTCGTCGGCACCGTCGTACTTCACGGTGCCCATTTCTTTCCTTTCTAATTCGTCCCTTGTCTCCGGATATAGCCTCCTTAAATCAAGCTCCTGCTTGATCATCTTGTACTTCAATTCAAATGCTTGTTTGTGGCCCTTATGCCACAGCCAGAACCTTACCCAGCCCTCATAAACCGATTTCAAGACCTTCGTGCGGCTCTTCTTGAATATTTTCTGCCCCAAGGCACTCCGGTGCAGTCGCAAAAGCTCATTCCGTTGGTGCTTTTTCCATCTAGCCTCCATTTGTTTAATCTTTGAGGCAGTTTCGCCCTCGTTGACCAACAAAAGTTCCATCAGTCTCATCATTCTCCTCTCTCCCGCAACGATCTCCGCTTTGTTGGCGATTATGATAGCAAGCGTCCTAAAGTAAAGCTGGTGCAGCCTTGCGTGCAAATTTACCGTCTTCCACCTCTGATGAAATCGCGTTACTGCTTTGGTGTCCATAAATGAACATTCCTTTTGCAACCTCTCCTTGATCTTGAGCCTCTTTTCCACAACCATTTGACAACGCTCCCTCCATTCGATCGCCTTCATGTTTGCTTCGACGCAATTGTCACTGTGATCCCGTTTCTTTTTGGCAATAGCTCTCATCCTCAGTTCCTCCTTTCCCTTGCTCTGTCCGTAAAGCTTCAGCTTCCTTACGTTCGCCTCGTGGGTGAAAAGCTCCTTCTCGACCTCCTTCGCCTCCTCTTCTTCCTCCATCCACTCCATCTCCCTACTTGCGTGCTTTACAAGCGCCTCCTGTCTGCTCCTCTCCCATTCCTCTGCGGCTCTCCTCTCGGCCGCCTCTTGCCTGGCCTCCGCTCTCCTCTTCGCTTTTTTCCTCCTCCTCGCCTGCCTCTCCTTCTTCCTCCTGAGCCTCCCTTCGTCCAGCTCATCCGCCGTCATCTCTCCCCCCTTTACGCTCGCTTTCCAGTCTGCGTCCTCTTCCTTGCGCTTCTCCCTTTCCTCCTCGTCCTCTTCGCTGTAATCGCTCTCTTCGCTGCTAACGTCACTGTTGATATCCACGTCGTCCTCCTCCTCTTCAAGATCTCCACCTCCCCACAAATCCATCTCGGCCTTGAGAAGCTCTAGCTGCTCCCTCTTTTTGTCCGCCGCCCGAAGAGCCCCCGCCAGCTCGTCCTCGTACTTCATCAGTTCGATCTCTTTCTTTACCCGGTTCCTCTCAGCGGCGCTCTTCTTCAGCTGAGCCCTTCGGTTCTCCTTCTCGCTGGGCCCCCCGCTGTCATCGCTGCCAGTGAAGACGTTGTACTTACTGCTGGCTGCTTTTCGCTCGATCTCCTCCTCCTTCAAAAACAGCTTCATTCGACCTTCCTCCTCGGCCATGCTTCTTCTTTCTCCCAGAGTTTGCTTGAGTTCGGCCCGGTAGAACCTCCGGCTGAAGGCTTCCTCCTTGGCCAAGAGCTGGATCATGGCGGCCTGCCTCTGCTTCTCCTTGGCCTCCCTTTCCCTGCGTACAATGTCCATCTCCAGCTCCGCCGCGGCCCTCTTCGCCTGCTCTAACCTCTCGGCGTCCTGGGCACTTCTTACCCCCCAGGTCTCCAACCTTTTCCTCAACTCTGTCTTCTTGACCATCCACCACCTCCTCAGGACGCAGTAAATGTCGTACTGCATGTGTTTCGGTTCAGGAAAGACGATGCCGGTGTTCTCCTCCGCCCTGTCCTTTGCGCTCATCCCGGCGACGATTGTCTCCTCGCACAGCTCCGCCATGAACTCGTGAACGAACTCATTCATGACGAATTCAAAGGTCTGGGCTTCTGCAACTTTCGCCCTCTCGGCCGCGAGCATACTCAGCGTCTCCGCTTCTGCCTGTTTGGCCATCTCCACGATGAAAGCCTTCCTCAGCGGCCGTCTCACCTTCATCCGAAATCTAAGCCTCTCCCAATCGTGCATTGGTTTTGGCCTCTTCCCAACACCAGTCCAGGTCAGCTCCTTCATCTTCCTTTCCCTCTCCTCCTTAGCCAACGCTGCGTCGATCCTCTTTTTCAGCTCCACGGCACCGACCTTCTTCCTCATAAAGATCCTAGCGTCGTTCACGGCCATCATCACACTGTTGTACACCAATGTCTCTTCACGGGTGATGCTCCTTCTGTATTCGTCCATTTCCTTCATGAACTTGTCCTCGGCGCCCATCCTATACTTCTCTTCCGTGATGAGCTTCTTCTCGGCCTTGTAATATGCTTTGCTGAATGCCTCCTCTCGGTCCATGGCGACAATGTTTGCCTCTTGTCTTCCCCTGTCGATATTCATGCACTCGTGTATTGGCACGTACAGTCGAGCCGCCAAGGAGGCCCCCGGAACAGGCTTGCTGTTTTCCCCTCTATCAGCTTGGCCCTTGGCGTTGTTGCTCTTGTCCTTGCCGCCGCTCTTGTCCTTGTCCTTGTCCTTGTCTTTGTCCTTGCCTTTGTCTTTTTCCTTATCCTTTTTGCTCTTGTCGACCCCAAAAGGAAAGTTGACGCACAGCATCTCGTCCGCCTCCCTGAAAAACAACACCTTCAGCGGTCCAAATTTGGTCGGTACTAATTGTCCCCTGACCCTATAGTGCATCAGATCGATCTTGTCCTGGGTTTCCTTGAGAACGCTTTGTAACTCGTTGGATCTCTTCCGAGCCCTCTTGGCGCGCTCACTGAGCGCCCGAGTCTTCCTCTCTTCTTTCATTCTGTGCCTAAGAATTGATCGAACCTGCTCGCCAAGATCTCTGACCACATCTTCCGCCTCCTCTGCGCTCCCTTCCACTCCGACGCGGGCTAAATCTGTCAACTTCTTGTCGTGCTCCGCAATCTTCAGTATCTCGTACACCTTTTTGTATTCATTACTCGCTTGCTCAATAACCTTGACCCTTCCTGCGGCATCTTGCAGATCGTTTCCGACATTACGAAGTTCCACCTCCAACTTAAACACCCTCGCGTGAAGATACGATAGCTGATTTGCCATCTGGCCCCTCTCCGACACAATCTCCACCCTATAGTCCTTCAACTCTCGTATCCGTTGCCGAAAGCTGTTGATCCGGGCGATGGCGTGTAGCAGGTCATGAAACGCCGCCTTGCTCTTGATGGCATTGGCCCGAAACGTGGGCGGATTGAAACTTGCGTAAAACATGTCCAAATCTTTCCTCGCCTGCATCTGGTGCAGTGGGTCAATCTGCTCAATCTCCTTGATCTTCTGCTCCTTGAGCTCCTCAAGCTCCCTTTCTGACCACTGAACCCCCTGTCGAACAATCCGCTGCTCCTTGAAGTAGATCTTGTGTCGCCTGTCGAATTCATAAATGGCCTTGACGTCCTCGTAGTCATAAAATACGTTCCGAGCCAGGTCCATTTCCCTCCTTTCCTTCTCTAGCCTGGCCCTCTCCCTCTCGATCGACCTGAGGTGATCGCCATCCCGAAACCTGAAGCTGCTCTCGTTTACGCGGTGCAGAACTATGTCAGCTACCAGCGCAGGGTCTTCCCCGCTCCCTATCCCCTTCTGCTGGTTCTCTTCCTCGTCCGTCCTAGTAAGTTCTTTTCCGCAGTCCAAACAACGCAAGCCCTTTCCATAACAGTCGCCCCAGTTCCGCGTCCTCATGTGCTCGCACATGGGCGCCTTGTGCACCGCCTTCTCAAAATTCTTTATCTTAATTGTCGCCTTCAAATTCCTAGTCCGCTCACTAACCGCAGCCAATATGTGTTTGTTCTTCTCCTCGACGAGCTTCTTGTCCGCCTCTTCCTTCTGGGCCCGCTCTCCGGCGACCCGAATCTCCTCCTCGTGTGCCTCCTTGGTCCGCTGCTCGCTCGCTGCTTTCCAGATTTCATCGCACTCGACGATAGCCTTCTTGACGAACTCTTCCTTCCACCTTCTCTCGGCTTCCTTCTTGGCACCGCCCATGGAAATCTTTTGGGCGTCCCCCGAGATCCCAGCCCTGAGCTCGTGGTAGACACTTTTGACAGTCAACTGTATCTCCTTCTTTACGGCGGCATCCTTGACCTTTTTTTTGGCCTCCTCTTCCGCCGTCTCCCTCGCTCGTTCGATTGCCGCCGCCTTGGCGTCCTCGAATTGCTCATTTTCTTTCTCCTGCGCCTCCCTCTTCTTTCTGGCCTCGCGCTCTGCCCTCTTTAGCCGGTCGCGCTCGGCTTTCTCGGCCTTCAAACGCACCCTCTCGTTCTCTTTGTGGCTTTCTTGGGCAGTGGAATCGGTGCCTTTCTCTTCACTAACGTAAAACCGCACCGTCTTCAAGTCCATCATGAAGGGCTCCCCGACGGGTTCCATGTCTCCACTCAACCGCTTGCACTCATGCTCGATCTTGGGTTTCGTGCCGTTCTCGATCCACTTTATGACACAACGCAGCACAACAAGTTGCTCCCACTGTTGGCTGCCGACGTCGAAGATCTCGATGTTGGCCTTTTCGATCCGCTTCGCCTCGGCGATTTCCGCCTCGTACTTGTCCCTCTTCCTCTTTTCGTAGGCTGCCGCGCTCTCGCTCAAAACGAGCTCGTGTTTTTGCTTCTTGCTCAAGTTCATACGTTTTTTTGCATTCCCTTTCTGCACTTGTTCCAGATCGTTCATCTCTCCCGCATCGAGCCCACTCTTCTCTCTCTCCTCCGCCTCGGTCTCTGCCTTTATCTTCATGAGCTCCTCTTTCACAAGCCTTATGAACACATCCTTGGGGTATCTGATGGCGTAGCCACTGGCCCCGCCACTCTCCCGGGAGCGCTTGCCAACAGTTAGGTTGGCTCCCATATTGCTCCCCCGATTATTCGATACGCCGGACGACTTTTGAAAGACCCCAAATAATGCCCCGCTATCCCAGAATTTTTCCACAGACTCCTCAGCGCTGATGAGCTCCGTTATAAGATTCGCGGACCGAAGCTTACCCTGTTTCTCCTCGATTCTGACGCGTTTTACGTAATCGCTGAGCACCCGCCCGGTTTCAACATCAGTTATTTCAAGCGGCTCAAATTGCTTCTGGAAATACTCCCCTCGCTCCACAACGAAATGCTCCGTCTCGTCATCGCTGGACGAGCAGAACTCAAACCGATAAGCAAGGTCCTGGCAGCGCAAAGTGTAAGAAATCTCTTGCTTAATCTCGCCAGTTTCTTCGTTGGCAACGTTCCGAACAACCTTGACCTCGTTAAGATTCTTCAGGCTCGTTCCAAGCTTCACCGTAAGCCAGTCAGCGGGATCACCCTGGGCACTCAGCCCACGATCATTGAGTCGTTCGGGGCAACGTTTCGTGACTAAAAACTGGATAGTCCAAACAGCGAATTTCGGAAGCTTTATAACCCCCATAAGGTAGCCCGCGTGGCCCTTGTACAAGCCAAATCCCTGTCGATTCGGATCCTCGTCGGGGGGTACGTTGGACTGAAAGACGGCTTCGTTCATCGCACTGTCTTCGTCGGCTGCTGGCAACATACTGTGTCGCTGGGTCTGTTGAGGGCTGCCTGACACAGACAATTTGCTTGGACTGTCGTCGAAGGAATGAAAGGAGTCAATACTGCTGTTTTGGAGCGCAACCTGTCCCAACCTCGCCCTCATGTTCTCGATCTTCTTCATGTTGACCACAGCTTCGTCGTTGCTGTACCACTGGTCGCAGTCGCGGCAGAATTTGAGATCCCTGTACCTCCACCAATCAACCGTCCCGCTGTGCTGCTCGTCGACCACATTGAGTTCGCATTTGTTTTTATGAAATGCGCTTATTGCCTCCATCAAGTCCGCCTGCAGGTTGCTGCTCCTCGCTTTCTTCAGCCTTTCGCTGGCTCCAGCAAGCCGCGTTAGGAGCCCCTCTACCTGCACCTTCTCATTTGCCAAGCGCTGGTTTGCAAACCACACCCCGTGGTCCATCTTCCGCGCTTCTTTATGAGCAGCCAGCGCCGGTTTAGCCTGGTCTCGTATGATCTCCAGCTTCGAATGGTGCACTAGAGTGTTGTAGGTCTGGGTCGGGTTGGCATAGAATGGGTCGATAACCTTGTTTATCTGCCGCCCCACAATCATCGGAAGCGCTTCCAGCTCTCCCTCCTTAACCTCCAACTCCGCTTTCAACTCCTTGTGCTTTCCTCGGGCAACGCTCAACTCTTGGGCAACTCGCATCAGCTGGGTATCTCCGCGCTTCAGCTTGTCGTTCAAGATGCGCTCTCTGCGGGCTAGTTTAGAGAGCTCCGCAGCCAAGTTTCTCGCACGATCTTTTCTCACGTGCGTCGCCGACCGCTGCTCGCTCGTGGGGTCTCTCCGTGGCGGCCCCGCCTGCAGATGCAGTAATTTATCCATCTCCGCCTGGTTCTGTTGAAGCTCGGTCACCAACCGTGACTTGAGCTGACCATTATTGTCTATTTCTTCCCTAAGTAATTTAGTTTCTGTCTTGAGCGTCTCGTACAAACTTTCCTTTCTTCCCACCTCGCTCTCGCTGTCCATAAGCTTAATTTTATTTTCCTCGAAAGCAGTATGCTGCGGCCGCTGGAAGAGGTCCACAGTATGGTCATCAACGCCGGGAATGTTGCCAGCAATTGTCCCTCTCCCGTCAGCTTGGTCAGCCCCGTCGCCCCGAACGTCGCTCGCATACTCTCCTTTGCCCTTGGGCACTGCAAAAATGCCTAAATCGCCGCCGTTTGGAAGTTCCAATTTGCTGCTGACAGCGGGCCCGACTACCTGCTCCTCCAGCCTTGCAAACTCTCGCTTCTTCAGTTCGTCTGCGTCCATGCGTATTACCTGCTGCTGCCGTCTAGCGGTCTCCTCGTCCTTAATCTGTCTCATCTCCTCGGCATCCTTGCGATATTCTACCTCCTTTTCTTTCCAATAGGTCTGGGCAAAATCTCTCCGTATTTTATCCTTCTTCTCGATTTTCGCTCGCTCTTTCTCCTCCTTGAGCTTTTTGAGCCGAATTTTCTCGTCAACCTCGAGCTGTCTGCGCTTCAAAAAATTCTCCATCTCTATAGCGCGTTCTTTTGCCTCCTGGTCCACCTTGAGTTGATGCGCAATTTCTGCAGTCGGCTCCGTCTCCTTGATTTGTTCAATGTTCACGACACGCTTCACTGCCTCGACCTTAATCTCCTCACTTAAACTGGCTCGAAGTCGTTTCACCTCTATAGCTCTCCCCTTTGTCTCCCTATCCTCCTTCGCGACTCGGAGCATGTTCTTCTTTTTATTCCGTGCCTGCTTGCGAAAGCCAGGCTCAAACATTCCACCAAACTCACCTCCCAAGCTCCTAACTTCCTTCCCTATCACCTTCCCTATCGACAGAGTCCCATTAAGCACTTTTGACACTGTTATCTCGCCCCTCTTGGTCGTTTCGATCTGGTCCATCTTTTCGGCCAGCCTATCCTGGCCCATGTCTTGCTCGTCCAAATCGCCCAGCTGCTTCTCAGTCTCCCTGGCCAGAATAATCTCCATGCGCTCGGCTGAGAACTGTTGCGGGGGTTTTCCCCTCTCAAGCCACATGAGCCGAAGCTCTCGTTCCCGCTCGCCATCCATGGTGGTGGATTTTGTTTCGCTGGCACTGCAGTGAGCTTTTTTGTTTGATCAGCTCCTTCGAGTGTTAAGTTAATGAGAGGGGAAGGGAGGCAGGGAGCGGAGAAAACTCCTGCATTGTTGGGCCCTTTGTTACTCCTCTGTGATGTCTGTGAAATATAAAACAGTTGTAGCCGTGTTGTTCTTGTGCCTAAACATTCATAAAACAAATCGAAATGCCCCGAACCCCCGAACCCGATTTCGAGATTTCCCCGAACAGAAAGCCCAGCAGATAACTTAAAGGAACAGAATGGGGATTTTATTTGTGTATCTTGCGTTTACGCTTTCAGTCTGTTCTTCGACAGTCTTCGAGCAGCTTGACTCGCTCCGATTCAAGCATAACGGGGTGGTAAAATCAACTGATCAATTCGTTCGCCGACCTGGATCAGATGCCCTGTACCTTGAATGTGAGAATTGCACGCAACATTCGTACTCCTGGAGTACTAATGTATATGAACCGCTGGCTAAGGTGGTAGAAGATGAAAATGGCAGCGCCAAATGTGACACCACGACATCATTAGTTGAAGGTTGGGATAGACCGGGTGGAGATTATGCTGCGACTCCACAGATTTCTCTCTCTGATTGCGCTGACGCGTGTTGCGGCGATAGCGAATGTCGCAGCTTCGTTTTTGTGTCACGTGCACCGGCAGACTACCTTGGCTGCACCGCAGGAAATTCCTGCTGCTACCAAAAGAAAAACGTTCCTGCTCTCTTAAAATTTAAGGACGAGGTTGGAAGTTTGGAAATCACAAGTGGCGTGAAAGAAATTGTTGGGGAGGTTCCACCGCTAGGGATGAGGAGCGCAGTACCTCTCGGTGGTCTTGGGGCTGGTTCGTTCGAACTGCGTGGTGACGGAAGTATGCATGAGTGGACTATTGCAAATCAGTCACCGGGGGGAGCTGCCAAAGTAGGATTGTTTGATGATGCCATGTTTGGGGTGAAAGTTGGGGACAGTGCGAAGGTATTGAGGACCCACCCACCCCGTTCGGCAGCAGAGAATGGCATCTCCGGCGTAGAGGAGATTTCTTATAGCGGTGCATATCCTGTCTCAAGGCTCTCTGTAACCGACTCAGCAATCGCCGCCCAGAATGTGAAATTGTTCGCGCATTCCCGACTTTCACCGAATGACCTAGCGCACAGCGCTGCACCAGGGGTAGTCTTCAGTCTCAACGTAGAGAATCCGACGGATGATGCTGTCGAAGTCGAGTTTATGTTCAACCTTCCAATATCAATTGAAGAGAACACGAGGAGGGTTAGCGAAGGTGGCAAAGTGATTGGAGGGGTAGAGTCGGCTTTGGGTTGCTTGCACCACTGCAACGATGATGATTCTTGCACGAGCTGGTGGTTGAAGAGTTCAAACTGCACGCTCTACGCAAACACGCCTCCCTTGAATTCCCACGATGATGGTGCCTTCTCAGGGGTCAAGGGGGAATGGACGATGAGCGACGATGGTTGTCTTACCTTGAGTAGAGGTGGAGATGGTCCTGCGGCAGGAGATGTCAGTATCTGTGGTGGAGAGAAACTGATCACTGCTGACGATTTCGCCGGCATCTTCAAGCAATTCACTAGCGAAGGTGAGAGTTCTGTTCATGACAAGTCGGCTTACGGTGCGGCGGTGGCCAAGACTACTGTCGCTGCAAACAGCAACGAGACACTGTCGTTGAGCTTTAGCTGGAGGTTTCCGGACAGGGACTATATGGGACACGTGATTGGCAATCATTATGCTCAACTGTGGGATACCAGTGCCCAAGTTGGGAACGAGTTGCTTGAGACTATGGAGCGCGATATTGGCGATATTGCTGCTTTTCACAGCACATTCTTTGACTCATCGCTGCCCGACTACCTCACCGATTCACTTGTAAACTCCGTGAGTCATGTGAGAAGTGCTTGGTGGAGAGAGGCAAACAGTGATCAGGATAAGAATACGAGCAGCGCACTCGACGGGTGAGTTAGTGAGGGAGGGAGGGAGGGAGGGAGGGAGGGAGGGAGTGAACACAAAACTGCACAAGAGAAGCACACCACACCACCGCCATCAGACAAATTTACTAACCCAAAAATAACCTTGTGATTTTCATTGCAAAATTTCGATTGCCGGGGCAGCCCTCAATGGAGGCAATGGGAGGCCTTGGATTGTGTCAATATCGACAGTGTTCACAACGACGGGGAGCGCCATATACCCTACATCACGCTATTCCCAGAGGCTACGAGGAGCAAGATGAATGGATGGTCACTCACCCAAAACACGAACGGTATGATTGTTGAACAGATGGCATGCGGATGCACGCAATCCCCCGATGCGGGTGGTGCCTTCGATGAGGGATGCGGGGACAACCATGGCGACGCCAGAGTAATGAGCGACGTTAGCAGCATGTTTATTGTCTACCTGCATGAACTATATAAGTGGGGGGGTGACGAGCAGATTCTGAAGGATTTCTGGAGCAATGCCCGCAATGCTGCTTTGTGGCACTTAAACGCCGCAAACTCTACGAGTTCTGGACTTCTTGAAAGCATGTGCAACACCTATGACATTGCAAATCCCCCGGCATATCAGCTTGTTAGCTATAATGAGATCTTTCACCTTCTCGCTCTCCGAGCGGCGTCAAAACTAGCTCGCACAGAAGTGATCGACGATTCCGCCTTCGCGGACGAGTGCGATGCTGCGTTTGATATTGCGCAGGAGAAAATTTACGAATCGCTTTGGAACGAAAATAGCGGCAAGGGATTTTTCAGCTTCAACAACGAGAATAGAGGTGATCTCATGGCAGATTCTCTGTACCCACAGGTTCTGTCGTTTGCGAATGGTCTCGGTAATTTGGTTGATGACGAAAAGATCTTGCAACACCTGGACAGGGAAGTGGAATTCGGGGACTCGCCCTACGGCATCGTGCTTCTCACGACAAATTACGGGGAAGACTGGACCGACCTCGGCAACCAAGGAAACGGAGTTTGGCAGATGGCCACCGGTGACTGGAGCGCGCTGAACCTAAGAATGGGCGACAGGACGTTCGAAGATTCCATGAGTCAGGTGGAGAAGAGCCTAAAGGGTTGGAGAGAGGGGGTTAATGACCTCTGGAATGTCGCGGGAATATCGGATCAGTCGTCGGGTCTGCCAACTATTACGAGCCACTACGGTTATTGGATGACCATGTGGCACGTTGTGCTGCAGGCTAGTGGACAGGATGTAGATTTGGTTGCCGGCACTTTAACTTTCGATGTTAAGGTACCGATCCCGTTCAAACTCCCGGTGCTGATGGCAGGCAGCATCGGAACCATCGAGAGCGAGGAGGGCAGCGAATTTACATTCACACTAACAGGCGGTAAGAAGTTGACAGGGTTGAAAAAATTGGCCGTTGGAGGTGTGGAGTACAGCAACGGAGGCGACACGTTTGATTTCGCTGTTGGGGATGCAGTCACGTGGCAGAAAAAATAATAGAATGTGAAATGTTTTCGTGCAGTAACACACGCTTTTTGTAATTTTTCATATAATTCTTTCGCCCCGCCCCAACGCAACCTCTCATACCCACCCCCTCCAACAAAGGCGATAGAAGGCATCAGGTCGCCAGGAGATCGCTCTCAGCAGCATCCTCCGTTGGAACTTGACCCGACCTTCTGACTCCTCAAATTGACACTCTTTCCCCCGGCTCCCCCAGCGGCGGGCTGGGTTTTCATCCTGCTCTTGATCTGGCTGGCCATGGTCATGAACGCCTGCTCGACATTGATTGCTGTTTTCGCCGAGGTCTCCAGGAACTCGATAGAGAGAGAGGTCGCAAACTCCGAGCCCTGCTGGGTCGAAACCATACGCTTTGTTGACAAGTCAGACTTGTTGCCCACGAGGAGCTTGTTGACGTTCTCGCAAGCATACCGATCAATCTCGTGGAGCCACTGCTTTACGTTATTAAAACTATCATTGTCAGTGACATCGTAGACCACGATGATCCCGTGGGCGCCGCGGTAGTAGGAAGAAGTGATCGTGCGGAAGCGCTCTTGGCCTGCTGTATCCCAGATCTGGAGCTTGATGGTCTTGCCATCCAGCTCAATTGTGCGGATCTTGAAGTCAACACCAATCGTTGAGATGTAGGATTCAGTGTATGTGTCATCTGGGTGGTGGGAATGAGGTGATAATTGTGGTGGAGATTGGTGTGAGTAAATGGTGGTGGGGTGTTTGGTTATTCAGAGCGGAAGCGGAGAAGGTCTGGCAAGGAATAAAGGTTTCCAAGGAGGGTAGGGTCCCCCAAGGAAGGTTTCCAAGGATCGAAGGATCGATGGATCGAAGGATCGATGGATCGATGGATCGATGGATCACTTCAATTTCAAAAGCCTAAAGACAAACCGCAGCCCTCAGCTCGATGCAATTGCTAGGTCCTACTCCAAACTCACCGGCAAACCTGAGCAACAAGCAACTCTTCCCCACGCCGCTGTCTCCAATCAGCAAAAGCTTGAAGAGGTAATCATATTCAGGGCTCATTTTTAAGCTTCTTCTTGGTTATTTGGGTTCTTTCTGTCAAGTAAATGTGGCGGGTAAGGAGGGCGGTGGATTAATTTGTATATGCGAAATGTTTTTTCAGTGTATTTGATCCTGTGAGTACTGCAGGCGCGATAGAGGTAGTCGCAAAATCAGATTGTTGTTAGTCAAAGTGTAACAGGCTGTCATCCAAGTTTGGTCATCAGTGAGTGTGTCCCTCAGGCAACGACTCTGCGCCCTCGGCTTCGCGCGTACACGCCAAGTATACAACCCAGCAACGTCCCCGCGCGCAATACAGCCCCAAAAAGAGAGGGCCACGCCCCGGCGAGAAGTGTGGGACTCTCAAAAAATTTCAGGGCGAGTCATCCTTGGAATCAGAATACCGCAGACAGACAAAGAGTTTCTTGCTGGCCTTCTATAGCGTACTGAGCACCCCCGTCGACATCTATATTGAAAATGAATTAAAAGGACTTACCAGATTTTTGAGGGAGGTGGAGAAGAAGTCAGAAATACCCTGCGCAGAATAAAGCAATAAAAATATTCTATAATGACAAACTCTTCGCCGTGGACCGATCTAGCCACATCTATAACAGAGAAGCAAATTGAGGAGTTCAAGGATGCCTTCGGCCTCTTCGACAGGTCCGTTTTTTATTGTTGTGTTGCTGTTGTCTCCATTTTTTGGGCTTCTGAGATTGTAGCAAGGGATAGAGAAGATAATGTTGCATCTTTTTCGGGGGTGGGGGCAATAGTGTGCATGTAGTGTATTTGTCGGCGTGTCGATCTCGTTTTCTGTGGACATCAACACCCTGGTGTTGGGGTAAAGAACCTGTCAAAACTTCCTACAAACTAACACAAAATAATGCACGCATGTACGTGTATTCATGTACGAAATCGGCTCTCTCTCTCTCTCTCTCTCTCTTTTAAATGGTTTTGTGGCCCAATTTCTCCTCGTATTTCTTGTTTTTTTTTCTCAGAGATGGGGATGGCACAATAACAACGGAAGAGCTTGGCACTGTTATGAGGTCCCTCGGGCAACCGACGAAAGAGTCTGATCTCAAGTCGATGATTAAGGAGGTAGACGCTGATGGATCTGGAACGCTGGATTTTGCCGAGTTCCTGACAATGATGGTGCGCAAGGTCAGGGGAGTGGATGTGCAGGATGAGATCAATGCTGCCTTCAAGAGTTTTGACCAGGATGGAAGTGGGACGATTTCCTCGGTAGAGCTTGAAACCATCTTGCAAAACATCGACAACAGTATGTTCTCCAAGGAGGACATCCAAAGTATGATGCATGAGGCTGATAAAGATGGAGACGGTCAAATTGATTACAAAGAGTTTGCCAACATGCTCATCATGAAATGAAGTGAAGTGAAGTGAATTGCCAGCCTGAAGCATGTGTAAAAGTATGTAGAAGTGAATTGTTGTTTGCGACAAACAAAAGACACTACTCATGTTGTTTGTGATTATGAATTGTTGAAGGAAGAGGAAGACAGAATTATTCTCTGCTCGAAAATATTTCAAATTTTTGCCGCTTGCTTAGTGTTTATTGTCAGCATCTACTTCGCGCCTATTTTTTTTTGTCAAGGGAAGTTTCGGGGGAGGGGCTTAAATACTTCGTCCACCTCCTTTTGCACTGCTTTCCGGTCCTCTTACCACCTTCTGTCTTTGCCTTTGAAATGTTATCCCACCCACCTACCGTAATTTTTCCCTTTGCCTCCCCGACCAATCGTATCAGCTGCTCATCCTCTTTCTCGGTCCATGGTGTGTCCCCTTGAGCCACAGAGGGATCCAACACATTCTGCCATCGAATTTGGCACTGCTTCTTCGTTCTATTCCCCCCGTTCAAATTCTTGGCGATGATGCTCCACTTATCTTCGGAAGAAGAATGCTCAGCTTGCAGGGCTACTAGACTTGCGTCCTCTTCAGGGGTCCAAGATCCTGAAGACCGAGAAGGGTCCAACGAGCTCTCCCACCGCTTTCGCACGTCGTTGAAGTGACGACTGCCCAACAATTTCTGGGCGATGAGCTTCCAGTTCGAGGTCCCAAATTTAGTCACCAGCTTAATGAGGTTGGAATCTTCCACTGGAGTCCACGGTAGATGTATCTTCTGGTCCTTCTTGGTCGTCTTATTGGATGCGTTGTTCTTCTTGTTTTTCTTTCCGCTGCTATCGGCGGGGCCATCAAGTTTCCTCTTTTTTCCCTGACTCCTTTCGCCGCTGTTTGGCTCTTTTCCCACCGTCGTCGAGTCTGTCGAGTCTGTCTCGGTCACTCCCACCAGTCTCACGACGTTTTTCCCATTGACAAAGAACGTATCGTTCTCACTAAAGAAAGAAAATAAACAGTTTTCATCCCATGGGGTGGCTTTGGCTACATCCTTAATCTTGAGGCCACACGGAGTTCCCTTCAGTAGTGACGTCAAGGCGGTCAATTTTTCAGACATTGTCGTAGCTTGTTTTGTCGTAGCTTTATTGGTGTGGTTGTGTGGAAATGAAATAAATAAAAAAACCTTTAGAAACTTGGAGATTTTTTAGTCGGTATCGTTGGTTGCGCTCCTCCTAAAAGGATGGTTAAGCCCCTCCAATGAAAAAAATATCTCACTTAAAAATAGCGCTTGCCCTCAGTTTTTACATTACCACTTTAATAATACTACAAAAAGTGGGTTCGTCGGGGTTAGGGTTAAGTCCAACCTTGGGAAAGTCCAATTTTCCTTTCTTTGTTATTCTTCGTCTCTTTTTTTTGAGGTCGTCCATCGTATTAGGATATTGTATTTGGGTACATCTGTCAGTGTCAAAGATTTGTGTACCTAACCATCCCTGTCCTGTCTCGACTATTTGAATTCTCACAGATTTCTTGTTTTGTGTGTATGATCGCCGCATTCCCCGCCTTTGTTGTAGTTTATTGATGTGCTTAGATGTTGTTGTCTTATTTCCTGTTGTCTCTTAATTCCTGTTGCTGTCTGGATTCCTGTTTTCGGGGTTATTTTGGATTTATTGTTGTTGGTGGTTTTATTGTTGTCGCAGCTCTCCACCAGATATTCCGCCAGTAATCGTGGCCAATATTCACTCATCTCCTTGTAGCTAGGAAAGTAATTGACATCGACGACAACCCAGTCTCCCTTGTTGGTGTACAGTAGGTCGAATCCGAAAAGGTCGAGTTTGAAGATACCCCTAAGTACATCAGCGAGAGGTGTGACATCTTTGTCAGTGAGATCCGGATGATTAGGGTTGGGGGTAGAGCGAGTTCCTTCCCTCCTTTTTACGCCAAAGTCCTCGAGTTTGGGGTATTCTTCTTGTGAGTCGAATTGCACCGCGTCTTTCCTTTGCTGGGGATCTTGGATTAGCCAGTCGTCCTCGCCACTAAGGGGCAGGTCGGGGAGGCTGAGTCGGGGAAATACACGCACAACTGAGCCACCAATGCAGTAGACCTTGTACATTACGCCGGAATGGTTCTCGTAGGATTGTACAATGCAGGACGAGGGCAATAAGGATAACCCAGAGGGGGTCATCGCCACGACCATTTGATGGGATTGACGAGTGCTGGCAGCAACCAGGGGCTTTGCAATCAAAGGGTATTCCATTTGAGAGCTTTCAACGGCTGCGGCGAGTCTCCGGTAGGATAAATCGTCAAGTGCACCATCAGGTGTACCGCCAGGTGCCCTGTGGATTATGTGCGTTGGCAATCTAACATTAATGCCATTGATTTTGGTTGTTTTGAGCCTCGGGGATTCTTTCAGGAGCCTGACAATGTTATCCCTGGACATGACTCCTTGGACATGCGCGAGGGGATCGACGATCTTGCATTTGCTACCCTCGGGACTTTGGCAGTAGGAGGAGAGGATATCGAGGCGGGAAGAGGAGTGGAGTATGTCTTCGGTTAACTTATGGATGATGCAATTCAGCTTGGTGCCTGGGGGTAATTGGGAAGATATTGGGGAGGAAAGGGAGAGAGGAAGGAAGCGAATTGAGTGCAGATGGTGAGGGAATGAGTAGTTTGCCGTTGATATTGATGTCGCCGTTGATATTGTTGGTGATGTTGTTGGTGATGCTGTTGGTGATGCTGTTGGTGATGCTGTTGGTGATGCTGTTGGTGATGCTGTTGGTGATGCTGTTGCTTCTGCTCTCGTTGGCCCTTCCAGGGACCCTTTTAGGCTAGTTTCCAAGGACAGCATAGTTGGTTGATGTAGCACTGCTGAAGGTATAATGTCAGCTCCGAGCGATTGAGAGGCTACACTACCTGTACTATCCCCAGTGCTATCTCCTCCCCTACAGTCGCTGTCATCACTCGACTCAACAAGACGCGGTATTGTTGCTTCCCTTTCCCCGCTTCCGTTCATGTAAGATCGCCGAACGATGGGTGAATAAGATGAGGACGAGGAAGATGACGACGAGGACGACGAGGAGGAAGGAAGTGGGCGGCGAGAACAAGAGGAAGAAGATTTCATCATGGTGAGGTCAAAGAGGATTTGTGGCTGCCCTGAGGATCGCCCTGACAGTCTCCTAAGAGATACGCCATCCTCTCCCATTGCCTCGTAGCCATCTTCTACCTCCTCTTCCTCCTCCTCCTCGACGACAAATTCCCCCACAACCTCCTCCATGTTGTAAAGCCTCGTGGCCCTCTCCATCACACCACGCATCTTGGACATCTTCTTCGACCCAAACACATACCCGACTGTTATTTCCGTCATACTTCTTTTTTTTAATTGGTAAGGGCGTCGGGTAGGAGGCGAGGGGGGCGGAGAATCCTCGCAAAGAATGGAAAAGGGGGAGCACAAAATTGGGGTTTGGGGGGGAGACCAGTTGGGAACAAGTGGAGGGGGGAGTTTTAAGTCCAGAAAGGCAATTGGCTGCCTTTCTATGTGCGTCTGGACGGCTTGGAAGAAGCCTTTTGTTTCCTGTAAACAGGCGGTTAAAGTTGTGAAGCCTCAGTTTTGTTCAGCGGACGCGGCTGAACAACCTTCCCACAATGGGGGGAAAAAACCCATTTTCTCCACTCAAGGTTAATTATTTACATCAAAACTCTTCGTTTCTGACTTATACATTATATTAAGGGCCCCTCGACTCCCAATTAACTCTTAATTCACGCGAGCCCGTCTATAACTCCTCCTCCAAAACTGGATTTGCTCATTTTCAGCCCCCCGGCTCACCACAACAAACGAAAGTCGCCACTCACTCCTCCAGGCTATTTGGCTCTAAAATGGATCCTCCTCGTAAAAAAACGAAATTTGACACCTCGGGTGGTGGTGCAGCAGCCAACGAAACCCCTGAAACTCCTAATTCCCTTCAAATAGGCTCCTCCACATCCAAAATGAAATCCAATCCTGCCACAATAATGAACAAAACTCTTGGAGACTTGAGACGAGAACGAGAAGAACGAGCCGTCACGAAGGGGCGTCAATTGTATAAAAAGCGAGGCACTTCTCCAAAGTCAGAGAGAGGGAGTGACCACAACAAATCAGTCACCATTGACCTAACTTCCGACAACGACGAAGACGAAGACGACTACGCTCCTCGCGAAAAATTAGTAACGCAACCTTCTTCCTCCTCCACCTCCGCAGACGAGGAGGCTGCCTTGGAGGCTGCCTCTCTTGCCCTGGCTCGCTCCCTGTCCCAGCACCATCCTTCCGCCGCCTCCTCCTCGTCCTCGGACGAAGCCGCCTCTCTTGCCCTGGCTCGCCTCCTGTCCCAAGAACAACAACCTCTGATCTCACCCTCCCTCCCCCAAAATGCTCTTTATGCGCATTTCAAATCGGACGCCGATAACCACCGACGATCCTGCGAAGGCCCCCCAACAGCTCCCTGGACAACAATAACATCCTTCGACGGCACTCAACAGCGTCTAAAACGCTCCCCGCATGGTTGGCGAGAAAAGTATCCAGTCGTAGCTTGTACTGACCCTGAAATCCTCGCGCAGCTTCAAGATTTAGGATCCCCACTTCCCCCTAACTTTGGAATAACAACTAATAAATCAAACGCAACGTTGATACGTCTCCTATGTTCCTGGCGTAAACACGTCGTATCCACGAAACTAGAAACGAAACCTCCCGGTGCGACAAGATTTACATCGTGCTCGATATGCACGAGCGAGCAAACGTGGCTGGGAAGGAAGACGGAGAAAGGAGGGGTTATAGGTGTGGTCGCTGCGACCACCTCCACAGTCGACTCCCTCCTTGCGATTCTGAACCTCAAAAATGAAGGTGCGAAGGCAACCAACGCAGGTGAGCGAAGGCATGTCACTTAATTTATCTCTAACGTTCATGTAGTGCGTCGTGCGCTTGTCTCTAACCCTCTCTCAATCCCAGGTTTCGCTATGTTAATCTGGCTGCGTCTTAACTTGGAGGGCGGTATAGCGGCTCCTGAAGGCGTAGTGGCTTTCGAGCAAAGATTGAAGGAAAGGAAGGAGACTGACCGTGACAGAGTTCGACGACTTGGTCACAACCACGCTGCTATAATAGCAGAAAAGCAACCAGGGTACAAACATTTAACGGGTATTGAATGCTTTGCTGGGACTCCGTGGTATTTCGCATTCAAAGACATTATCGAACGTAGACCCGTTCACAGAGACCTGAGACACGCTATTCTTGCTCGAGCCCATCTGCCGTGAATCATAGTCATTATTATCATCATAACAATTACACAATGTACACAATGAACATGACAATTACAATGAACATATCGCCACGTTTTGGACTACTTTCTTATTTTTATTATTTTTTCTTCCCCAAATGAAGCTCATCCTCCTACTCTCTGCACTCAGTACCGTCACCGCTGGTATCTATAGGCCCACATTGACGGTAAGTTAATTGTCACATAATATCGCCACAACGTCAACAAATTCCAAAAAAATCCAACCTATTTTGTAAATGACACCCCGACGATGCAGCCAACTCTCCTCATTCACACCCTCCCCCCCCCCCCCCCCCCCCCCCCCCCACCCCCCCCCCCCACCCCACCCCCCCCCCCCCCCCCCCCC